>Ga0315295_10000632_pt1 | contig 30420 bp, 36 predicted proteins | sample YL17G14_0_MG_FD_204453 | JGI IMG/M metagenome (GOLD analysis project Ga0315295, IMG submission 204453) | Sediment microbial communities from Yellowstone Lake, YNP, Wyoming, USA - YL17G14_0 | ecosystem: Environmental > Aquatic > Freshwater > Lake > Sediment | place: USA: Wyoming | collected... | reverse complement strand
TGCCAGATCATCCAGCCCGACTACCTGTAGAGCGATCTCTCCGATGATTTTTCCTCCCGGGTTAATAGCAATGCAAATTTTGTCCACTTCATCTTTCGGCAGGGGCGTCAGTTTGAACGGCCTCTTGCCTTTTACTATGAAATATATATCAATATCCCCCGGAGCATCATGCCACGGATAACTCCCCGTAGTATAAACAGACACGACCTCGTCTTGTCCTATTGTCCGTTTATATGTATCGGTGCTGCGGATCGCCGATAATTTATCCAGTAAAGCAGTAATTCTTTCTATCGCCCTGCTTCTTTCCCCTTGGCTCACTCCCCTCCAGAACCAATTTCTTTTGGAGAGAGCGTCTTTTATGCGATCAATATGTAAGGGCACACAGCCGGGACCGGGAGTAAGTGTGACGTTAAGGGAATGCCTTTGATATCCTATTAATAGCTTAGCTTGAGCAAAACTACTTAATCGTAACTGAGGCTGCTGTATATGTATCCCATCATTTCCCATGATTCTTTATCACCGTCCGCATATATATCGTAAGATCGATGCCGATATTTCAGTATTACCTTAGCAAGTGGACCGCAGTTCCGATCATGATCAAGGAGGCTGATATCGGCAGTATCACAGGAGCAAGCCATGGGACAGGGATAAGGAACAGGACGTCCATAGTAAGCAGCGATGAGGGCCATCGGATAATAAGAAAGAGAAAAACGTAATAGAAAATATCCCAGATCCCCCATGCCAGTAGCATTGTGCCCAACTTTTCCTTTAATGATCGACCCGTAAGCCAGGCGAGCGAGAACAGCACGACCAAGGTTGCCGCTTCACGAAAGACCTCCACCAGATAATCGTTGGTGTGGACATACAGCGGAATATTTATTTTGCTTCCGAAATAGAAAAGGAACGGATAAAAGGGGAGATCAAAGCCTTCAGGAAAGAAGACCTGTCGCAAATAGATGACCACAGATGCCTCAATATATCCGAACGCGACGGCGAACAGTGAGATAACACAGATCGTTTTTATCTTTTTGTTCACAACATGATTATACCTTAGATGTATGCGAGACCACAAATCACTTTGCTAATAATATATAAGGTATTATAATTTTATCGATGGGCGAAGAGGCGCAGCAGTTAACCAGGAAAAAAGTACTGAGGAATACTCTGGTCCTGGCCCTTTTCTGCCTCGCGCTCGGCGGCTGGCTGCTCCACACAAGGATCCATTCGCCTCTGGCCGAAGATGAGAACCTGATACCGTTCATGTCAGGGATATTCAGCGTCTTTATCCTTCCGATCCTGTTCCTTTTCAGAAAGACGATCGTGTTCGCGTATTTGGCGAACGGGTTCCTTATAATCATCGGGATCATCACAATGACGCATTTTTCGATCGTTCATTTCAGCGGGCCGCTCAATCTTGAGAGCCTTCTTTATAACACGCTTCTTGCCGATATCCTTATAGCGCTTGGAAAGTTCGTCATAGGCAAGGCTATATTCGACCTGCAGTTCGTGCATACGGACAATGACATCGTTCCAAAAGGCAGGTATTTCCAGTATCCAAATACAGGCTTCTGGATCGTCCATTTTGTTGCCCTGGCGCTGGTTTATGGCGCCGGTAATATTCTGTGGAAATAGGGGGATAGATGCACAGGTTCATGCCGTATAAATTAGGCTGGTGGATAGTCCACGTGATAGGGGTGATCTTGCTCTTTTGGCTGGGTCACACGGTCACTTTCCGGTAAGTATCCTCGAAAGTTCTTTGTGCAGCGTGAAATTCCGGGTTTCTAGAGCATCATAAAATCGTTTTTCGTCATAACCTAATATCTTATATATATTTTCCATCCCCGGCGTGGCCGATTCTCTGTGGAACATCTCATGGTCAAAAGTCCTGTATAGCCCGTCAGGCGCCAGGGCACCGGCAATGGATTTGTAAGTCCAGTAGCCCCAAGACCAGCCGAATTCATTACAAATAGAGAGAATACTTTTTACCCATTCAAGCTCGCTGTTGCATACGGGGCATCTGCTTGAGACCCCGAACTCCCCGACCAATATCGGAACGTCGTCTCTCTCCTGGATCTTTTTATATTTGACCAATTCCTTTTTCAGGTATGCCCTGCCCGGACATTTAAGCAGCGGGTTCCAGTTGAACGTGAAGTTTACAGGAATGTAGAAGTGTATGCTCCAGGCGAAGTTATCGTCATCCGGCTTTTTTATCCCGTCAAAATTTTGCGCCCAGTTGTTCGGTTCGACAAATATTATGTGATCGTCGCCGTTCTTGCGGATGGTGCTGATGATCCTGGAATATAATCCATTGAGCTTGTCCACCTTGTCGGTCACGGCCTCGTTCAATATGTCATAGCCCGCGATTATTTCCTCTTTCCTGTATCGCCTGGATAGCTTGTCCCAGATCGCGACGGTCCGGTCCATATACTTTTTGTTATCCCAGAGCCTTGCCCTGCCGTCCGAATCGCTGTGCCAGTCGCAGTTCTGGGAGCCGGGAGCGGCATGCAGGTCAAGAATAAGGTAGACGCCATATTTTTTGAACCATCCGATTATCCTGTCGAACAACTTCAGGTCCAAAGCCCTGTAGTGAAAGGGCAGCCTTGCGCAGTTGAATCCGAGGGCTTTGATCCTGGCGACATCCTTTTCGTTGAAGAAGTTCTCCTGATATCGTTTTGTGAATTCAATGAGCTTTTTTCGTCCGTATATCTTGCGGATCCCGGCCTTGAACTCATGCTCGGAAATGTTCTTGCCCCCGAGCATGTATCCCTCCATCATAAGCCATCCGCCGATGCCGATGGAGCGGAGTATCACTTCCTGGCCATTCTTATTTATGATCTTTATGCCTTTAGTTGTTAACACTTTTTCATACTAGCAAAGTAATATTTTATTGTCTATAATTGAAAAAAACGGGGGCCCGTAGTGTAGCTGGCCTAACACGTCTGCCTGTCACGCAGAAGATCGAGGGTTCGAATCCCTTCGGGCCCGTTTTTACAGATGAAAAAAGTATTTTTATTAGCATGTATTTTATGCGTTGTTTTCCTTGCCGGTATGAGCGGCCCACCGGCGGGGAAGGGCGTCGGATTCACTCTTAATGACCTGGATGGCAGGAGCGTGTCGCTCGGTCAGTATAAAGGTTCCGTTGTTCTGGTAACATTTTTCACCACATGGTGCCCGTCCTGCCAGGACGAGATGCCCAAGCTCGAGGTCATCTACGAAAAATATCATTCGCGCAACTTCAATGTGATAGGCGTGAACATAAAGGACACACCCGAAGAAGTGAAGGATTTCGCGCGCGAGAACAAGCTGACTTTCACACTTCTTCTTGATGAAGACGGCGCGGTCACAAGATCTTTTAAGGTAAGGTACATACCGCGAAGCTTCCTTTACGACGAGAACGGCGACCTCAAGTTCTCCGCGCAATACATGCAGCCCGAGGATATTGAAAATGAGATACTCAAGCTCATCAAATGAACATCGCGATAGCATTCCTCGCCGGCCTTTTGACATTCTTCACCCCCTGCGTTTTTCCTTTGATACCTTCATACCTTTCATATATAGCGGGTTGCTCCATCGAAGACCTTTCAGGTGGGGACAGAAAGCTTCTGATGGAGAAGTGCGTTTACGGATCGATATACTTTATACTGGGGTTCACCGTTATATTTGTCACGCTCGGAGTCCTTGCTTCTGTCGCCGGAAATCTTCTATACGGTCTTCAGACCTATCTCAGGCTTGTGGGCGGGGTACTTATCATAATTTTTGGGCTAATGTTGACCGGCATCATCCATTTCGGTTTTCTGGAGCAGGAGCACAGACCCTTTCTTAAGGATAAGCCAGCAGGGTATCTCGGGGCGTTCTTCTTCGGTATGACTTTCGCCGCGGGATGGGTGCCTTGCGTCGGGCCGCTGCTTTCGGCGATACTGCTCATCGCGTCAACCGCCGGGTCAAGGTTCTTTGGCGGGATACTTCTTTTCTTCTTTTGTCTCGGACTCGGCCTCCCGATATTGATATCCGCTGTTGCATTTAATTATTTTCTGTCATTTTACAAAAATATTGTCAGGTATCTAGGTGTCATCCAGATAGTTAGCGGGGTCATCCTGATCTTGATCGGCATTCTTCTGATCACCGACAATCTTACGCTTATAACGAGTTACTTCACTAGGCTTCTAAGCTGAGCGTGTTGTCTTAGCGACTTATTTCGAATATAATCTTTGTGCTTGCCGACGTAGCTCAGCTGGTAGAGCAGCTGTTTCGTAAACAGCAGGTCGCCAGTTCAAATCTGGCCGTCGGCTTTCATATAATGCCGCCGTAGCTCAGCTGGTAGAGCAACTGATTTGTAATCAGTAGGTCGGTGGTTCAAATCCACTCGGCGGCTAACTTAATTAAATGATGATAAAGACCATAAAAGTCGGAGAACTCCGCACTAATTGTTACATAGTAGCCTCGGATAAAACCCGTGAAGCTATCATCATAGACCCCGGCGATGAGGGAGAAAAGATAATCCGCGAGATCGAGAAGTACGGATTAAGGCCGCTGTTGATAGTGAACACGCACATCCATCCCGATCATGTGTGCGCCAACGAAACGCTTATCGAGAAATTCGGCATACACGCGGCTGCCGGACAGTCGGAGCAGGAGCTTACAGAAAAATGGGGCTCGCACTTTAAATACTTTTCCATGCTCGACATAAGGACACTCGGGATAAAAAGACTTTTAAGTGATGGGGACACGGTCAGCGCCGGAGACCTGGAATTCAGGGTGATAAAGACCCCCGGGCACGCGGAGAGCAGTATCTGTCTTTACTCCGGGCCGTCGAATGAACAGGGATCAGGCATACTATTCTCCGGTGATACGCTGTTCGCGGGCGATCATGGAAGGACCGACCTTCCGGGAGCCAGCCAGGAAGACATGGAGATATCTCTTTCCAGACTGATGGAGCTTCCCGAGAATACAAAGGTCTATCCGGGCCATGGGAACACGACCACCATAAAACAGGAAAAAGGGATATATGCCGCAGGTTAAGCTTTTCTACGGGAACGAGGACTTTCTTATAGACGAAGAACTCAAAAAAATGAGATCGTCCGTCAACGGGGACCTTAACCTTGAAAGGATCAACGGCGCAAAGGCGAGCATCGACCAGATGGTTTCGGCGATAAACACTCTCCCGATGCTGGGCGGAGAAAGGCTGGTCATTATAGAGGGCCTCCATCAGGATGAAAAGGAGGAGGGGGAGCTGTTTTCGGTGCTCAGATCGCTGGCGCAGGGAACGCAGGTGGTGTTCGTCAACTACGGGAGTTTGGACAAGAGAAGAAAATTCTATAAGCTCATCGAAGAGATAGGTGAGACAAGGGAATTCAAGCGGCTCAGCGAGTGGGAGCAGGACAAGGCGCTCGCTTGGGCATACGGCCGGGCGAAGCATTATGGAAAAAAACTGAGCGGTCAGGCGGCTTCGCTGCTGATCGAGATCGTGGGACTTAACCTGAGGATGCTGGACAAGGAGCTCGAGAAGATATCCACTTTCATAGGGGACAAAGAAATGATAGATGATGGCGACGTGTCCCTTTTGGCGAGCTCCGGAGAGCTTGATTCTTTCGCACTTTCAACCGCAGTTCAGGAGAGGAAAGTAAGTAGCGCCATATCCTCTCTTGAGAGGCTTTTCAGCGACAACGCCGATCCCCACATGATGATCGGAATGCTGGCCAAGGGGTTCAGGATGCTGCTGCAGGTAAAGAGCCTGGAGCGTGCGAACATGTCGCAGTACGAGATAGCCGGCCAGCTCAAGGCCAAGCCGTTCTTCGTGAAAAAGTGCATGGAAAGGACCAGGAATTTTTCGGGCGGTGCTCTGGCGAGGAACATAAGACTGCTCCATGAAGCGGACCTCAGGATGAAATCAGGCTATTCACCAAGACTTACGCTTGAAATGCTCATCCCGGAGCTGTGCGATGCCGGATGATCGATCATTTGTGAGCGGGATCGGGAACCGCAGAGCGCTTGAGCTCCTTTATTTTTTTGCCGCACTTGTTTTCGTTATAGGCATAAGGCTTTTATTCCTCCAGGTATTCGAACACAATTATTTCCTTGAAAAATCCATGGACCAAAGGCTCCGCTTTATCAGCCTTTCTCCTGACAGAGGGGATATATTCGACCGCAACGGCAACCTTTTGGCCACTTCAATAAACGCTTATTCGGTGTTCACGGTGCCGCGCAATGTGGAGAATAAAAAAGCGGTCGCTGATGTCCTGTCGAAACAGCTGAACATGAGCAGGTATTCGGTGATGGAAAAGCTGAATTCGGAAAAACCTTTTGTCTGGATAAAGAGAAAGATCGAGGAGCCTGTAGCGCAAAAGCTTATTCAGAAAAAACTCCCCGGGATAGGTTTTATCTCGGAGAAAAAACGGGTGTATCCAAAGAAAAGGCTTGCCTCGTCCGTGATAGGGTTTGTCGGTACCGATAACCAGGGTTTGTCGGGGATAGAGATATCATACGACAGGTATTTAAAGGGTGAGCCGGGAAAGCTCACCACGGAGCGGGACAATCGAGGCATGGAAATAATGACATCCAATCTCAGGGTGCTTGAGTCTGCGACGGATGGAATGAACATCACGTTAACCCTTGATGAGCCCACACAATACCTGGCGGAACAAAAGATCAGAAAGGCCGTGACGGAGAACCACGCGAAATCAGGGTGTATCATCGTAATGAACACTAAAACAGGCGAATTGCTCGCCCTCGCGTCTTATCCGGATTTCGATCCGAACGAATTCCAAAGGTTCAAACCGGAAGTTCTGTACAGCAGAGTGGTGTCCGATGTGTATGAACCGGGTTCCACGTTCAAGCTTGTGACAGTTGCTTCGGCTATCGAAGAAGGCGCGATCACGAAGAATTCAACGGTCTACTGTCCGGATAAAGTGGAGGTCGGGGGTAAAATAATAAGGAATTCGCATAAGCTTAAGTTCCCCACAAGATATCTTTCGATCGCGGACATATTGAAGGAATCCGTGAATATCGGGGTGGTACAGATAGCCCAAAAAATGGGCAAGGAGAAGTTCTACAGGCATATCAAGGACTTCGGTTTCGGAGAATCAACGGATGTCGGCCTTGCGGGAGAATCGCGCGGGATACTTAGCGACGTGAAAGACTGGAACAAGCCGGACATCGCCATGATATCTTTCGGACAGGGCATAGCGGTGACCCCGATCCAGTTAATAAGCTCCCTTTCGTCGCTTGCCAACAAAGGCAGAAGAGTTAAGCCTTACCTTGTAAAGAACATAGAGAGCGTGGACAAGAGCTTTGTAAAGGCGTTCGTCACTGAAGACCGGGGTCAGGTGGTTTCGCAGGATACCGCAAGGGACATAATGGACCTGTCGCGGCTCGTAGTTGAAAAAGGAACGGGCCGGCTGGCGCAGATCCCTGATTTCCAGGTGGGCGGAAAGACCGGGACCGCTCAAAAGGCCCTCCCTAACGGTGAAGGATATATTGAAGGCCATTATATCTCATCGTTCATAGGATTTGCCCCGCTCAGCGATCCGAGGCTGGCCGTGCTGGTGGTGGTGGATGACCCGTACCCCAAATACTGGGGGGAGACGGTGGCCGCGCCGGCATGCAGGGACCTTATGGAATTCAGCCTTAGAAGGTTCAACATACCCCCAGACAAACCCGCAAAAGCTGTGATATAATCGCTCTGTATGAAGAAAAAACGCGCCCTCTCCGGAATAAAACCCTCCGGAAAGCTCCATCTCGGCAATTATGTGGGAGCGGTGGCGAACTGGGTAAAGCTTCAGGAGCAGTACGATTGCTTCTTTTTCATCGCGGACCTGCACGCACTGACCACCGGATACGCTGAAACCGATGAGCTAAAAGATAACATCATGGACGTTTCCATAGACCTGCTGAGCGCGGGTCTTGATCCAAAGCGGACAATGATGTTTGTGCAGTCCGATATACCCGAGCACTCCGAGCTTCATCTTCTTTTCTCCATGATTACGCCGCTGCCCTGGCTTGAGAGGATCCCCACTTATAAATCGCAGATTGAAGAGCTGAAAGGAAAGGACCTGGGGACCTACGGTTTTCTGGGATATCCCGTTCTCCAGGCCGCTGACATCCTTATATACAAGGCCGACGTCGTCCCTGTGGGGCAGGACCAGCTGCCGCATCTGGAGCTCACCCGGGAGATAGGAAGAAGGTTCAATTTTCTTTACAAGGAAACGTTCCCGTTGCCCAGGGACCTGTTAACGGACATACCGGTGCTTCCCGGCCTTGACGGAAGAAAAATGAGCAAGAGTTATAACAACACCATCGCTCTTGCCGACCCGCCTGAGACAGTGGCGAACAAGATATCTGAAGCCATTACGGACCCAGCGCGCATAAAGAGGGATGATAAGGGCCACCCCGATGTGTGCGCGATATACGCGTACCATAAGATGTTCAATAAAACGGAGGTCCAGCAGATCAGAGTGGATTGCGCCGCCGCCAAGATCGGCTGCGTGGAGTGCAAAAAAAGGATCGCCGCGAAACTGAACGAATTCCTCGCTCCAATATTCACCAGACGCAAAGAACTCGAAAATAAAAAGTCTTATGTACGCGAGGTGTTCCTTGAAGGCTCAAAAGCGGCGCAGCTGATAGCGAGGAAAACGCTTGAAGAGGCCAAATCCGCAATGAAGATAAAGTGATGGAAGAGATCGAAAATCCGCAGACGACCCCGGAGAACGAAGAAGATAAGGCCCTGCTGAGCGCGTACAAGATAAGAACGGAAGTGTTCGAGGGCCCGTTCGACCTCATGCTTTCCATGATAGACAAGGGCGAACTCGACCTCTACAAGGTGTCGCTCACACAGATAACGCAGGGCTTTCTCGATTATATAAAGAGCATGGCCTCCTATAACATGATCCTGGCTGGAGAGTTCCTTGTAATGGCCGCGTACCTGCTTGAGATGAAATCGAAGATGCTGCTTCCTCAGCCCGCGGTTGCCGAGGAAGAAGAGGACCTGGTTGGTGTTGAGCAGGAGCTTCTTGAGCGTCTCGCCGAATACAAGATATATAAGAACCTCGCGCAGAGCCTTAAGCAGAGGAAAGACGTTTTCCAGAAGGTTTACACGCGATACGCTCCCGAAGAAGCGTTGAAAGACCAGGAGTTCTTTTTGGTCGATGTCTCCATGAAAGACTTGGTCGCTGCCTTCAAGAGGGTCTGGGAGTTGGCGGAAAAAGAGGAGGAGATCAGGGAGATAGTGCAGGAGAACTTCTCCGTGAAGGAAAAGATAGCCGAGATAATCGATAAGATAAGGTCGGCGCCAGAGGGTGTGAGCTTTGATTCTCTGTTTACAAGATATATAAAACTTGAAATAATCGTCACATTCCTCGCTATGCTTGAGCTTATAAAGAGGAAGCTGATAAAGATAGCGCAGAACGAGTCGTTCGGCACGATACAAATTTTCTGGACAGGCGGAAACGAGAATGGATGAAAATACCGGGATCGAGATCAGCTATCCGAGGATGAAGAACATCCTCGAGTCGCTGCTGTTCATCACAAAAAAGCCCGTGACACTTGAGGAGCTCAATTCGGTCCTCGGCGTCGATATAAAGCTGATAGAGAGGTCTCTTTATGATCTTCTGGTCGAATATGAGACCAGGGGGATCAATATAGTAAAGATCGCCGGCGGGTACCACATGGTGACCAGACCCGAGAACGCCGATTATGTTGACAGGTTGATACATTCGCCCATTGAGACCACTCTGTCCAATGCCGCTCTTGAGACGCTTTCGATCGTGGCTTACAAGCAGCCGATCACTAAGCTGGCCATAGAGAACATAAGGGGAGTTAATTCTGACGGAGTGGTGCAGACCCTGCTCGAAAAAAGGCTGATAGAAGAAATGGGCCGGGCCGAAACACTGGGCCGCCCCGTTTTATACGGCACAACGGTGCAATTTCTCCGCCACTTCGGCCTTAAGGACCTTAAGGACCTGGCGCCTCTTCCGCAGGACGAGACCGAGGCTTTCAAGGAAGGCCATATTTTGCCAAAGGAGCAAACAGATGAGGATAGGCCAGGAACTTAAGGAAGCCAGGGAAGCGAAGGACCTTTCCGTAACCGACATAGCTTCCGCCATAAGGGTAAATAAAAAATACATACAGGCGCTCGAGGACGGGAACTACCTGTTTCTGCCGTCGCAGGTGCACGCAAAAGGTTTTCTTAAATTGTACGCGAACCATCTCGGCCTTGATGCGAAAGCGCTTACCGCGGAACTGGTCTCATATTATAAGGGCATAGAAGACTCAAAAAAAACACCCCCTGGAATAAAGAACAGGTCTAAATTCAACTTTAACGTACGGACCGATCATGTGTTGATAGCGGCGTCGTCGATATTAGTTGTTGCCCTGGTCTTTTACGGAGTAAGCCACATCAAGCGGCCCGTGGTCACGCATCCGCCCGCGTCGCCTTTCGAGCTTGGCAGATCCGTTGCGATAAAAAAGGAACTGCCCAAAGCGCCGGTCGCGGCACCCGTCAAAAAGACCGAAGTTGTAAAGGAGAATCCCGCCGCGAAAGGGGTGACGATCAGGTTGGATGTGCTGAAGCCTTCAAAGGTGACCGTGTGGGTGAACAATAAGCTCGACTTCAGCGAACAGCTTGATCCCGGCGACATAAAGACATTCACGGGGAACCATATAAGAGTGAGCTCAGATGTGGGTGAAGCGATAAGAATAACAAGGGACGGAATAACATACGGAACGCTCGGCAGCGGTCCCGGACCGGCCGAACAGAACTACGGGTCCGCATTTTGAGCACCACGGATGCGCATCTCTTCGAAGTCTTCTCTTCCATCCAGGGGGAAGGACCTTACATAGGCGAGAGGCAGATATTCATAAGGTTCCTTATGTGCAACCTTTCCTGTTCATACTGCGACACGCAGGAATGTCTGGTTCCGCAAAAGACATACAGGGTTGAGCAGACGCCAGGCAAAAGAGACTTCAAGGTCGTGAACAATCCCGTCACGGTGGATGAGCTGTCCGCATTGGTGGACTCTTTCAATGCCACAAAAGGATTGAACCACAGCGTTGCTCTCACCGGAGGGGAGCCTCTTCTTCAGGTGGATTTTCTGAAGAATTTTCTTCCAAAGCTTAAGGCGAAAGGATTAAAGACGTATCTCGAGACCAACGGTACCATGCCCGACAGGCTGGCGGAGATCCTGGACCTTGTCGATATAATTGCTATGGATGTCAAACTGCCGAGCATGACCGGTGCGTCCGATATGATCGATGAGCATCGAAAGGTGCTTGAAGCCGCGATCGCGAAGGATGTGTTCGTCAAGATCGTGTATGGAAAGGCATCCAAATCACTTGAGATAGAGAACGCATCAAAGATGATCTCCGGGATAAGCGATGACATACCGGTCGTGCTTCAGCCTGTGACCCCCACGAAAGAGATAAAGCACGGACCGACACCCGATCAAACAATGCTTTTCCATTCCATAGCGAAAAGGCACCTGAAGAACGTCAGGGTGATCCCGCAGGTCCATAAGATCCTGGGACAGCTGTGAAAATATTGCTTGACTATGATATTCCCTACTTCTAGAATGCACGAAGGATTTGAGTTTTGTTGTAATGAATTAGGAGGTGAATTATGGCGGAAGTGAAAGGATACTGCGTTAAATGCAAAAAGAAACAAACAATGGAAGGCGCAAAGCAGGTAAAGCTTAAAAATGGAAGACCGGCAGTTTCGGGAAAGTGCCCGAAATGCGGGACAAAGATGTTCAGAATAGGTTCCATGTAAGCTTTTTTTTGTATTTATAAGCTACCAAGCCCGCAAAGCTTGGTAGCTTTTTTTATGGCCAAAAAGTGATATAATTCCCAGAATGCCGGCGGACCTTCATATACACACTAACTTCTCGGACGGACTGCTTTCCCCGGAAGACATGGTAAGACAGGCCAAAAAGGCCGGGCTTACCACTATTGCCGTGACCGATCACGACACGGTGGACGGCGTCGCGCGGGCGATAGAAGAGGGCGCGAAGGTCGGCGTGAGAGTTATCCCTGGGATAGAGTTCACTACCGATGTCCCCGAAGCGGAAGTCCACATACTGGGATATTTTATTGATCATAAAGCGGAATGGCTGCTTGAACTGCTGAAAAAGATACGTGAGGACAGGGTGGCCCGTCTCTATAAGATGCTGGATAAGCTCGGCAAGCTTGGCATTAAAATAGATCCGCAGGAGATACTGACGCTTGTTGACCTCGGCTCTGTGGGCAGGCCGCACGTCGCGAGAGCGCTGTTAAGCAAGGGCAAGGTAAGGAGCATACAGGAGGCGTTCGATAAATATCTGGACTTTGGCGCGCCTGCTTACGTGGCCCATTTCAAGCTCACTCCCATGGAGGCGATAGCAACTATCCGTAAGGCAGGGGGTGTTTCCGTGCTTGCCCATCCTGGTGTATCGGACATGGACGGAATCATAACGGACCTCGTGTCTTCGGGACTTATGGGAATAGAAGTGTATTATTCAAAACATACGCGCGAACAGGTCAATCATTACCTGCAAATGACCGAAAAGTACGGCCTTCTTGCGACCGGGGGGTCTGATTTTCACGGAAGCGTGATGAGGGACGTAGCGCTTGGCGACATAAAAGTTCCTGACGATGTGGTGAATAAGATCGAGGAGAAGCTTAAAAAATATGGCAATAGATAATCCTACTACAGCCCGGATAGACCTCGGGAACGTATCCCACAATATCAGGGAGATCAAAAAACTGACCGGCGCGGGAGTAAAGTTCATGGCGGTGGTCAAGGCTGACGCGTACGGCCATGGAGCTGTTGACCTTTCGCGGGCCATAGAAGGCGAAGTTGATTACCTTTCGGTATCTTCGGTGCATGAAGCAGTCGAGCTGCGGCGGGCCGGCATCAAAAAACCTCTGCTCATCCTCAGCGAGACCTCTCCCGCGAACTCAAAACACGTTGTTGAGCATGATCTTATCCAGACGGTCTATACCACGAAACTTGCCGATGCGATATCAAGGGAGGCGTATAAAGCGAATAAGGCGGTAAGGGTACATTTCAAGGTAGACACGGGAATGGGAAGGGTAGGCGTGCAGTTAAGCGAGGCAGCCGAGGTCTTCTCATCCATAGCATCTCTTCAGAACATCAAGATCGAGGGGATTTTCACTCATCTGGCGAAAGCGGAAGAGAAGAACGGATTCACGGTGGAACAGCTGCGAAGGTTCAAGGAAGTCACTTTAATGCTCGGCCGCAAGAACATCATCCTGCACGCGGCGAACAGCGCGGCGGCCATATATCACAGGGAGAGCCATCTTGACATGGTCAGGATCGGGCTTGCAATGTACGGATTGTATCCGCCGGGAGGCTTAAAGGACGGGATATCCCTCAAGCCTGCTCTTGAATTTAAGACACGCGTGGTGTATCTTAAAAGGGTCCCCGCAGGAACTACGCTAAGCTACGGATCAACGTACGTTACCGGCAGACCCACGACCATCGCGACGATACCGGCGGGATATGCAGACGGGCTGCCCAGACTGCTTTCCGGCAGGGGGCAGGTCCTCATAAAAGGAAGAAGATATCCGATTGTGGGGCGGATCTGCATGGACATGACGCTTGTGGACGTGCAGGACAGCAAGATTGACATCGGCGATGAAGCGGTCATGATAGGACGGTCCGGCAGCGAGGAGCTGTCTGCCGACGATATGGCATCGCTTGCCGGGACAATAAGCTACGAGATCATCTGCGGCATAGGAAAACGCGTGCCGAGGATATATGTAAAATGAACTACATACCATTATATAGGAAGTGGCGTTCGCAGAATTTTGCCGAAATAGTAGGCCAGTCCTCGATCGTGCAGACACTTCAGAACGCAATAAAGAACGGCAGAGTGGCGAACGCTTATCTCTTCTCGGGACCCAGGGGGACCGGAAAGACGAGCACGGCAAGGATATTCGCTAAAGCCTTGAACTGCGCAAAGGGACCCGCGCCCGAGCCGTGCGGCACGTGCGACCAGTGCGTTAAGATCAAGAACGGGCATGCGGTGGACGTTATCGAGATAGACGCGGCATCGAACAGGGGCATCGACGAGATAAGGGACCTGCGCGAAAAGGTAAGATACTCTCCCGTGGAGGGGAAATATAAGGTATACATAATAGACGAGGTCCACATGCTTACGTCAGAGGCTTTCAACGCCCTGTTAAAGACCCTTGAAGAACCGCCCATGCACGTGGTCTTTATACTCGCGACCACGGAGGTCCAAAAAGTCCCGGTGACCATCGCCTCGCGCTGCCAGCGGCTGGATTTCAAGAGGCTTACCGGTCCTGAGGTAATCGCTCAACTGAAAAAGATAGCGCAGGCCGAAGGCATCAAGCTGGAAGATGACGCCGCATCTCTTATCGCCAGGAATTCCGAAGGGTCCATGAGGGACGCGATTTCGCTTCTGGACCAGATGGTGTCGCTCAGCGGAAAGTCCGTGGGCCATGATGACGTGATATTGGTGCTGGGCACCGCAGGAGCGGACACAGTGTTCGAATTCGGCGAAAAACTGGGCAAGGGCGATTCAAAAGCGCTCATGGACCTGATAGGCAAAATGTCCGATGAGGGACGCAGCATACCTCAGGTGACCAGGGAGATACTACTTCATTTAAGGAACCTGCTTTTTGTAAAGCTCGGCAACGAATCGGTGATAGAAGAATCCACCGAACACATAAACAAGTTAAAGGCGCAGTCAGGGTCCTTTGACCAGGCGCAGCTTAAAGGCATGATGAGAATGCTCTCCAAGGCCGAAGTCGACATGAAATGGCATCCGCAGACCAGGCTGCTCCTTGAGATAGCTGTGATGGAAGCCGTGTCAATGATCAGCGAGCCGAGCGTATCCGTAAAGCCTGCTCAAAAAGAGAAAGCTGTGGAACAAACTATAAAGCAAACCTATACTCCAGCACCGCAACCTAAGGCAGTAGTTGCCGCCGGATTCCCCGACCTCAAGGCGAAATGGGACAACATACTTGCCGAGGTGAAAAAGAAGAACGCTTTCGCTTACATATCTCTTCATGAAGGAGAACCTGTTTCAATGACGGACGGGGATCTGACGTTAAGGTTCAAAAAGGGGTTCGCGTTCCACAAGACACGGCTTGAGGAGAGCGCTTCAAAAAAGATAGTGGAAGAAGTCCTTACCGCCGAAATGGGAAGGCCGGTAAGGATCAATTGCGTGATAGAAGCGGAGACAAAACCGCATGAGGCATCAGCGTCAAAAGCGGTGGAAATATTCAACGGGACATTGATCTCATGATGATAATGAAAGGCGGGGTATCATGATATTCGGAGAAATCGGCGACATGATGGGCAAGGTAAAAAAGCTGCAGGAAGACATGAAGCGCGTCCAGAAAGAGCTTTCCGGAACGACTTTTGAAGAAGATTCGGGAGGCGTCAAAATAGTGGTGTCCGGCGACATGGAGCTTAGAGAATTCAAGCTGGATCCCGGGCTTATCGAGAGCAAGGACATTAAGCGGATTGAGTGGCTGATATCCGATGCAGTGGATAAGGTATATTCAAAGGCAAAAAAAGAAGCAATGGAAAAGATGAGGAAGTTGACCGGCGGGATATCCATCCCCGGTCTATTTTAGGCATGAGCCTGTCAAAATACCCCGAACCTATGGGTCACCTGATCCTGGAGTTCACAAAAATGCCCGGCATCGGGCCAAAATCAGCACAAAGACTGGCATTCTATGTTCTACAGGCCACTCAGGGTGAGGTCACCGACCTGGTTTCTGCCATAACAGAGACAAAAAAGAAGGTGACGTATTGTTCCGTTTGTTACAATATAACTCTGCAGGACCCGTGTGACATATGTTCAAATACCGCCCGGGACAGGAGCAGGATATGCGTTGTGGCGGGTCCGCAAGATTTGATTGCGATAGAAAAGACCAGGGAGTATAATGGTCTCTACCACGTTCTTGGTGGGGTGATTTCTCCCCTCGACGGTATTGGACCAGAGAACCTTCGAGTAAAAGAGCTGTTAAAGCGAGTGACTGGTGATGTAGCTGAAGTGATACTGGCTCTTAACCCGACCGTGGAAGGGGAAGCAACGGTGATGTATCTTACAAGGTTGCTTAAACCCCTGGGAGTAAAAGTGACCCGTATCGCTTACGGGCTTCCCGTAGGGAGCGACATGGATTATGCTGACGAGGTCACGCTGACAAAAGCATTTGAAGGAAGGCGAGAGATAGAGTGAACTGGTATCTAGAGACATTATCCGGGATTTTTTCCGCTCCTGCTACTTTTTTTCAAGATATGCCAAAAGGGAATTGGCAGGAAGATGCGCTATCTTTCAGCATGATGACTGGATGGATACTTTCTTTCTCTCTCACGCTAATCGTATTCCTTAACAATTATCTTCCCACAGGTTTGAGCCTTATTGACGGGATTTTCGGCCAAAAACTGCTTATCGCGGTGCCCGTGCTTTCTGTAATGGGGGTCGCGTTCTTCGCCATGACACTTTTGATCGTAGGGGGCATAATCAATCTATCGATACTGGGTCTTTTTATCACGTTGGGAGGGTTGCTCAATTTTCTTCTGGTGCTTCTGGGCGGAAGCGGCGGCCTTAAGGAAGTGATAAAAGCATCGCTCTACAGCAGCATCGCGGTGCTTGTGGGCCTCTTGAACATATTCCTTCTGATAGCGGTAAAATATAAGCTCATGTCGGTCGGAGCGTGGATCATGTTCGAGAGGATAGTATTCCTCGCGGTATCGATATACCTGTTCTACCTTTTCGTGATCATAGGTGAAAAGACTCACAAATGCAAAAAGTGGCAGGCCTTTCTGGCGGCAACGGTACCTTTTGTTCTGCTAGTGTTGTTCAATATCGTGTTTTCCGGGAAGATCCTGCCGAAAGCTGTCGGCATTCTCGGATAATGTTCGATCTATCAGGGAGTTAACGTGAAAGATAACGGTATAATAGAAATAAGATGGCACGGACGCGGCGGTCAGGGCGCAAAGACCGCGGCGCTGCTGTTCGCGGATGCCGCGCTTTCTGAAGGCAAGAACATCCAGGCGTTCCCGGAATACGGGCCCGAAAGGATGGGAGCGCCGGTGCAGTCGTTCGACAGGCTCTCAGATAAGCCCATAACGCTTCACTGCGGGATAACCAATCCGAAATACGTTGCTGTTCTTGACCCTACCCTGATAAAAAGCGTGAATGTTCTTTCTGGAGTGCCTGAGGACGGTAAAATAGTCATCAATACCAAGAAGTCCCCGGAAGATATCAAGGCCGAGCTCAAGATAAAAGGCATCAAGGTCTATACCGTCGATGCTTCCAAGATCTCTATAGAAACCATTGGACGCGATATACCGAACACTCCGATGCTGGGAGCTCTTGTGGCGGCCACGGGTCTTCTTAACATAGACAAGCTTCTCAAAGACATGGAATCCAAGCTGAAGAAAAAATTCGCGTCAAAACCTGAAGTGATCCAGGGTAATCTTGCGGCGGTAAAAAGGGCATATGAGGAGGTAAGGTCCGCATAAAATGAGCAAACTAATGGATTGGAAAGAACTTAGAGCGGGCGACGTGCTGCCGGGAGGAACAGCTGAGGAGTTCAATACCGGTGACTGGAGAATGGGTAAAAAGCCGGTATGGCACCCCGAGATCTGCATCCAGTGCCTTCAGTGCTGGATCCATTGCCCGGATTCCTCAATAACAGTGGACAGGGGAACATCGAAAATGACCGGATTCGATTACAAGTTCTGCAAGGGATGCGGTATCTGCGCACAGATATGCCCAACAAAACCAAAATCAATAACCATGGAGAACGAGGAGAAATAGTAATGGCGATTTACGCAAAAACGGGCAACGAAGCCATGGCTGAGGCTCTGCGCCAGATAAACCCCGACGTTGTCGCGGCTTATCCCATAACGCCCGCGACGGAGATAGCCATGATATTCGCCCAGTTCGTTGCGGACGGCCTTGTCGACACGGAATTCGTGCAGGTGGAGTCTGAACACTCCGCGATGAGCGCCACGCTTGGCGCCGCAGCGGCAGGAGTAAGAGCCATGACCGCCACATCGTCGCAGGGACTCGCATATATGTATGAGATACTTCCTATCGCTTCGGCGCTAAGACTTCCTATAGTCATGCCTGAGGTTAACAGGGCGATATCGGGGCCAATAAACATCCACTGCGACCACAGCGACACCATGGCCGCGAGGGATTTCGGCTGGCTTCACATATTTTCTGAGAACGCACAGGAGGCATATGACAACACGATCCAGGCGATAAAGATCGCAGAAGACGCGAGAGTAAGACTTCCCGCCATGGTGACTACGGACGGCTTTATTATCAGCCACTGTATGGAAGGGATGGAAATGTTCGATGATAAGGCGGTAAAAGAATACATCGGAGAATACAAACCGGAATATTCCCTTCTTGATGTCGATAACCCGATAACCGTTGGGGCTATTGATCTGCAGGATTATTATTTCGAGCATAAGTACGCGGTCGCGGAAGCAATGAGAGCGGCAAAGGACGTGATCTTAGAGGTAGGCAGGGATTTCGGTAAAAAATTCGGCAGAACATACGGCCTTTTTGAAGATTATAAGCTTGATGGCGCTGAAATAGCGATCGTGGCGCTTGGTTCGACCGCTGGTACGGCAAAAGCGGTGGTGGATGACCTGAGAGAGAAGGGCGTAAAGGCCGGTTTGCTCAAGCTAAGGGTCTTCAGGCCTTTTCCTCTTGAGGAGATCGCGAAGGCGCTGGGGAACATGAAGGCAGTTGCCATACTTGACAGGAGCGACTCTTACAACAGCGCGGGAGGGCCCGTATTCACCGAGGTCAGATCAGCCATGTTCGATATGGAAAAGAGGCCGAAGCTGATCAATTATATCTACGGTCTTGGCGGCAGAGAGATCTGTCTTGCCGATATCGAAGGGGTATACAGTGAACTCTCCAGCATCGCTAAAACAGGTAAGGTGAAGAATATCTACAATTATATCGGGGTAAGGGGCATATAAAATGGCGAACTTAAAGGAGATGGCGAAACAGGAAGAAAGGCTTACCGGAGGGCATCGCGCATGCGCGGGCTGCGGGATACCTATTATCGTGCGTCAGGTGATGCACGCGATAAAGGATCCTGTGGTCGTGGGATGCGCTACGGGCTGTCTGGAGGTCGTAAGCACTATATTCCCGTACACGGCATGGAAGGTACCTTTTATACACAATGCTTTTGAGAATGCGGCCGCGACAGTGTCAGGGATAGAATCAGCGTATAACGCGATGAAAAGAAAAGGGAAGATCACAAAGGACATAAGGTTCGTGGCATTCGGCGGCGACGGAGGAACATACGACATCGGATTCCAGTCGCTATCGGGAGCGATGGAGAGAGGTCATGACATGCTCTACATTTGTTACAACAACGAAGCATATATGAACACCGGCGTGCAGAGGTCGGGCGCGACCCCGCTTGGAGCGAACACGACCACCGCGCCCGCGGGAAAAGTAAAGCAGGGCAAAGAGCAGACGAGAAAAGATCTCACAGCCTGCATGGTGGCGCATAACATTCCTTACGTGGCGCAGGCAGCGGTGGGGAACTGGGTTGACCTTACAAGGAAAATAGAAAAGGCGATGAGCATAAGGGGGCCGAAATATATCGGCGTTCTTCAGCCGTGCCAGCTGGGCTGGGGTTACCCCATGGAGAACACAGTGGAGCTCGGGAAGGTCGCGATCGAGACATGCATCTGGCCTCTCTATGAGGTGGAGAACGGCGTATATAAATTAACTTATAAGCCCAAAGAGAAGAAACCTGTGGTAGAATGGCTCAAGATGCAGTCAAGGTTCAGGCATCTTTTTAAGCCCGGCAATGAGAAAATACTTGAGCGGATACAGGCTAATGTTGACCGGGACTGGAACGAACTGCTGAAAAAAAGCGAGGGAGGTGGAGCTCATTGAACCAAAAACAATTGTCAGACAGGATAGCCGCCAGACTGAAAGAAGATAAGGTCAAGAAGGTACTGGCCGAAAAGATGATAGAGAACATGTTGGAAGTGATAACCGATGCCCTGTCAAAGGGAGAAAAGGTTAGATTGGTCGGATTCGGCAATTTTGTTGTTAGGAGCAGAGCTTCAAGGGTTGGCCGTAACCCGCAGACGGGGGAGAAGATAAGTATTCCGCAGTCAAAGTCTCCTGCGTTTGTACCAGGTATTAACCTTAAAAAGGCTGTAAAAGGGAAATAGATTGACACCGAAGACTTCAAAGGACCAGGTCTTTGATGACTTGATGCTGCTTCTTGAAGTCCTGCCCGAACGCGTAGAATCAGAGGTCAGATCCAACAAGGAACTCAACAAGCTCATAGAAGTCGTGCTTGACCTGGGAAAACTGCCCGAGGCCCGCTTCACGGACAACAGATCCCTCTACATAAAAGGGCCGCTCGTTACGGAAGACGACCTTCGTTTTGTCACCGCAAAGGTAGGCGAATTCACTACGGACAACCGCGCCGGGATAGAGCGCACCCTCCACAGGATATCAGCGATCAGGAACAGGCACGGCAAAATAATCGGGCTCACTCTCAGGGTGGGACGGGCCATATTCGGTACTATCGACATAATCCGCGACATAATCGAATCAGGGAAGAACATACTTTTTATGGGTCCGCCGGGAATAGGAAAAACAACAAAGCTAAGAGAAGCTGCGCGCGTTCTCTCCGATGATCTGGATAAACGGGTCATAGTTGTTGATACATCCAATGAGATAGGCGGGGACGGCGATATCCCGCATCCGGGAATAGGCAGAGCGCGAAGGATGCAGGTATCATCTCCGGACAAGCAGCACGATGTGATGATCGAGGCGGTTGAGAACCACATGCCGGAGGTCATTATAGTTGATGAGATAGGGACCGAGGCTGAAGCTGCCGCGGCAAGGACAATAGCGGAACGCGGCGTGCAGCTGATCGGAACCGCGCATGGAGTTATACTTGAGAACATCCTTAAGAATCCCACTCTTTCAGACCTTGTAGGCGGCATACAGACGGTCATTCTGGGAGACGAGGAGGCAAGGCGTCGCCACACTCAAAAGGCCGTGCTGGAGCGGAAGGCTCCTCCCACTTTTGATATCGCGGTCGAGATACGCGAAAAGGACAAGTTCGCGATATACAGGAACGTTGCCGATGCGATCGACAAACTTTTGAGGGGCGATATACCGACCCCCGAGATCAGGGTCAGGACCCCTGAAGGGAAAATAGAGATAAAAGAAGCGCCCAAAGAAATGCCGGAGCTAACCAGAGATGAAGAGCGCATAGCGGGTCAGAAGGTAAGGAGCATATTAAGGATCTATCCTTTCGGCGTGAACAAGATGCTCATTGAAAGAGCCATTAAAGTGCTGCAGCTGCCGGCTATCGTTGCGTCCAACATGGACGAAGCAGACCTCCTGCTGACGGTAAAATCAAAAGCAAGAGCGGGCACAAAAATAATCACCGCTGCGGAAGAGAGACGCGTCCCAGTACATGTTATTAGAAAGAACGTCTCATCTCACATTAACAAATTCCTTAAGTATTTCTTTGACGTCGGTGGCGGCGAGGAAGCCGAACAGATCGCGCTCAGAGAAGTTGAAGAGGCGATTAAGACGGTCGAGAACTCGAAAAGATCCGCGGACTTAAGCCCGCAGAACGCTTATATAAGAAGGCTTCAGCATCAGATCGTCGAAGAGCACAATCTTAAATCCGAAAGCGTCGGAGAAGAACCCAGAAGAAGATTGAGGATATACCCCTCCTGATAATATGCTGACTGACATTGAGATAGCCCAAAAGGCAAAGTTAAGACCTATTTCGGAGATCGCGAAAAAGGCGGGTTTTCTGGCTTCGGAAATAGAACTCTACGGCAGCGACAAGGCAAAGATCAATCTATCCGCGGTAAAAAGGCTCTCAAAAAGGAAGAACGGAAAGCTCATTCTGGTCACCACGATCACCCCTACTCCGTGGGGTGAGGGTAAGACCACAATTACGATTGGTCTTGGCCAGGCGCTCGCTAAGACAGGGAAAAAAGCGTTCATCTGTATCAGGGAGCCTTCTCTTGGCCCCGTCATGGGCGTAAAAGGAGGGGCGGCCGGAGGCGGTTATTCACAGGTGCTGCCTATGGAGGATATAAACCTCCATTTTACCGGCGATATACACATGGTAACAGCGGCGCACAACCTGCTCTCAGCGCTCATAGACAATCATATTTTCCAGGAAAATGAGCTGGATATCGATCCGGATCGTGTCGTGTGGCGACGATGCATGGACATGAACGACAGGGCCCTCAGGAGCATAACGATCAGGTATAAAGGTGTGGAACGCACGGACGGTTTTGATATAACGGCGGCGTCAGAGATAATGGCCATACTGTGCCTTTCGAACGACCTCATGGAAATGAAAGAGCGGCTGGGGCGGATAATCATCGGCTATTCAAGAAAAGGCATGCCAGTAACCGCCAGCGACCTGAAAGCGGCAGGTGCTCTTACTCTATTGATGAAAGAGGCGTTAAAGCCCAATATCGTGCAGACAATTGAAGGGGTTCCTACCTTCGTTCACGGGGGACCTTTCGCGAACATAGCCCACGGATGCAATAGTATAGTAGCTACCCAGCTTGCTTTAAAGGTGGCGGACTATGTCGTGACGGAGGCGGGGTTCGGTGCCGATTTAGGTGCCGAAAAGTTCTTTAACATTAAATGCCGCCACACCGGGCTTAAACCCGACCTTGTAATCATCACCCTCACCTGCAGGGCATTAAAAAGGCAGGGAGGAGTAGGGAAGGACGAACTCTCAATAAACAGCGTAAAAGCGGTAAAAAATGGGCTTCCAAACCTTAAGAGACACATAATGGGACTTAAGAACTTTGGAGTTCCGATGTTGGTTGCCGTTAACCTGAGGCCGGAGGACACAAAAGAAGAGATCAACGAGGTATTGGACTACTGCAGTGATATCGGAATTGACGCCGTTGCCTCTGATATCTGGAGAAAAGGGGGCAGCGGAGGGCTGAAGATGGCTAAAATGGCGATCAAAAAAATGGGGCGTTCGAACTTCAGGGTGCTATATCCGTTAAGCGATACGGTCAGGGATAAAATAGGCAGGATAGCCAAGAGCATTTACGGTGCCGATGGCGTGGATTTTACGAATGACGCGATACAGCAGCTCTCCGAAATAGAAAAAGGCCCATATGGAAAGCTGCCCATATGCATGGCCAAGACGCAGTTCTCCTTATCCGATAATCCGGAGTTGCTCGGAGCGCCGAAAGGGTTTAATATTACAGTGAAAAGGCTTAAGGTGGCTGCTGGGGCGGGGTACATCGTGGCTTATACCGGTGATATCGTTACCATGCCAGGCCTTCCAAAACATCCCGCGGCTGAAAAGATAGACATTTCCGCAACGGGTAGAATAAAAGGACTTTTTTAGTGAATCAAAAAAAGATAGAAAAAGCGGTAAAGATGATCCTAGAGGCGATCGGAGAAGACCCTAAACGGCCCGGCCTAAAGGACACGCCCGCTCGCGTGGCGAGGATGTACTCCGAGCTGTTCTCCGGCATCGGCCAGGACGCCTCAAAGGTCCTATCCGTGTTCCATGAGGCCGACCACGAAGAAATGATAATGGTAAAGGACATCCCGTTCTATTCCATATGCGAACATCATCTTGTGCCTTTCATAGGCAAGGCCCATGTTGTGTATATTCCCACAAAAGGAAGGTTAACAGGTCTTTCAAAGCTTGTCAGGGTGGTGGAGTGTTACGCAAAAAGGCCTCAGGTCCAGGAAAGGCTTACCAGTCAGATAGCCGATACGCTCATGGACAAATTAAAAGCAAGGGGGGTGCTGGTCGTGGTGGAGGCGGAGCATTTGTGCATGTCCATGAGAGGGGTAAGGAAGCCAGGTTCTTTAACGATCACTTCCGCAGTAAGGGGAGTGCTGAGAAAGAACCAGGCCACAAAGTCAGAAGCTCTCGCCCTCATCAAGCCCTGAAATGTCCGATATCAAGTCCATAAAGATCGGCGACAAAAAGTATCCCGAACTCCTTAAGAACATCTACGACGCCCCCAAAGAACTCTTCATCAAAGGCGATGTCGAACTTTTATCAACAAGATGTATGGCCATTGTAGGGACAAGAAGACCTACTTGGTACGGAAGAGAGACCTCGAGAAAACTCGCGCGTGAACTGGCCGAAGTCGGCTTGACCATCGTGTCGGGCCTTGCCGAAGGGATAGACACCGAGGCTCACATAGGTGCTCTTGAGGCCGGAGGCAAGACCATAGCGGTTTTCGGTTGCGGTCTTGATACGGTTTTCCCTCCCTCCAACAAGAAGCTGGCTCGCAAGATCGAGTCGTCAGGTTCGCTTGTATCCGAGCTGCCAGCTGAGCATCCTACCACAAAATGGACATTTCCAAAGAGGAACAGGATAATCTCGGGACTATCCATGGGGGTTTTGATGGTGGAAGGCGATTATGACAGCGGGGCAATGATAACCGCAAAGCTCGCGCTTGATGAGGGAAGAGAGGTGTTCGCGGTGCCGGGCAACATCGATAAGGAGCAGTCTAGAGGCCCGAACTGGCTTATAAAACAGGGGGCCAAGCTTATTGATAACGTTGACGATATACTTGATGAATTCAATATCGTTAGGATTGAAGGCGGAAGTCGTAAGGATAGATCCGATGCAGGTCAGCTTACAATAGAGGAATCGGGACTGTTAAAGCTTTTGACCCGAGAGCCGAAACACATCGATGAGCTGGTCGCTTTATCAGGCAGAGAGACAGCGAACGTTCTGGGACTTCTTTCGATAATGGAGATAAAGGGGCTTGTAAGGCAGCTTCCCGGGATGTATTTCGTTATTTCCGGTTGAGCGCCTTCTTCATTTTTTCAGTGGCGGTCTTGGCTATCCGTGATACCTGAGATTCGGAAAGGTGTATCTCCTTGCCGATCTCCTTGAACGTCTTGTCCTGGCTGTAATAGCCCTCAATAACTTTTTTCTCGGCCTCTGAAAGGTCCTTCATCGCGCTCTCAAGCGTTATCGAGGTGTCCGATTCCTCGTGCGCTATCGATTCCCTGTTGAACGCCATATAGATGTTCGCGGCCGATGTGATGAACTCGTAAACGCCGGTAACCGGGTCCGCACCGCGCTTTCTAAGGTAATCCTGCATCGCGCCCTTGAGCCTCATACTCACGTATGGCCACAGAGCGCCTTTCCTGGGGTCCCATGTCTTAAGAGTGTCAATAAAGGCGATCTTTGCCTCCGAGAGAAGGTCATCGCTTTCAGCCTTGGCCACGTGCCTCGGGAGGCCGCCCACATACCATTTAACGGTCTTATTGATCTGATCTTTGTATTTTTCGAGCACTTCATCCGAGTATTTAAGAAAGTGCTGGCGAAGTATATTTATTATCCTGTCTTCTATGTCGGATTTTCCGGCCATTATTTATGAGTCCTCCCTGAAATCTCTCGCGACCGCCTTGACCAGTTCCTCTTCATGGTCCTTTGAAAGCTCGCCATTAAATGACTTTGCCCACTTTCTTGTGAAGTCGTAGAACCTTTTCAGCACCGGAGGTATCCATGATGGGGTAACGCCAGCCGGCCTGGTGGACAGCGCCTCTCTTGAAAGTCTTACGGTATCTATTCTGCTATCGCTCATAAGTTCAAAGGTATATTCGGGCTAAAGAACCTCGGGTCGACCTTGACCGGCGCCTTTTTCGCCGGCTCGGTCTTTTTTGAACGGACCGCTTGCGCAGCGGACCTGTTTATTTCCATTTTCTTTGTAATGAACGTGCTCGCAACTGACAGCGCCTGCCTTCTCAGTTCCGGGTTCGTTACCAGCGAATCGGCGATCTTGGACACCATTTTAGCAAATCCCGGGTTCAAGGTAAATTCAGAGCCGAATTCCACCTCAAGCGCGGACCTCACTATCTTCTCAAGCAGCTCCTTGGCAGAACTGCCCGGGGTCACCTGTTCAAGCATTCTCTCGTTGAATATACCGACTTTATCCTGCATTTTAGATCGCCTCCACCGGGTTATATCGGCAGTATGTTCCCATTATTTCACTTATTCCAGCGAGATCATGCCGATCGACTGCACTTTTACCTGCGGTACGATCTCGTTGTAGGAGAGCACTGCCACGTCGGGGAAGCTCCTCTCAATGAACCTCTTGAAGTGTGGCCTTAACCTGGGAGAACAAAGAACTACAGGCAGCAGCTTCATGCGCCTGAAGTTCTGCATCTGGGAAGATATCTGGACAAGTATACGCTCCCCGACGTTCGGGTCCAGAGCGAGGAAAGAACCGTATTCGGATTGATGGATAGCCCCGATCATGACTTCCTCTAGACTTGGGTCTATTGTCACCACGGTTATTACGCCTTCCTTATCGACATAAGTCTCGCAGATCTGGCGGGCCAGCGACTGCCTGACGTATTCGGCGAGTATGTTTATATCGCGTGACAGGTGGGCGTAATCCGCGAGACGCTCAAGTATCGTGGAGAGGTCCCTTATCGAGACACGCTCGCGCACGAGCAGCTGCAGCACCTTGTGCACCTGTCCTAGCGAAAGCATGTCGGGGATGAGCTCGCGCACTATTGCCGCATTGGTGTTCTTGACCAGCTCGATCAGCGACTGCACGTTCTGGCGGGTCATTATCTCGTCGGCGTATCTTTTTATTATCTCCGTAAAGTGTTTTGAGATGTATTCCACGCACTCATCAGATTCAATGTTCTGTCTCTGAAGCTCGCTTGCCAGGTCCTCGGGCACCCACGTTACCATGTCGCCGGTGATGACATCCTTCATCTCAACGCCTGTCAGGCCTTTTTCCCGCAGGTCCGCAGCGGACATGTAAACGCATCTGTGGCCGATGACAGCCTCTCCTGTCGCTATTTTTGTTCCCCTGATCTCTATAATGTATTGGTTAGGAGGCAGTGACAGATCGTCCATCACCCGCACTCCAGGGATAACGAATCCCAGTTCCTGCCCGATCCTGTACCTGATCAGTGTGATCTTTTCAAGCAGCGGGCCTTTCTGCGCGGGATCTATCAGCGGGATCAGGTTCCTGCCCGCTTTAAGGCTTAAAGGATCAAGACCAAGAGTTCCGAGTATGCTCTCGGGTTTTTTAAGGAGCTCCTTTGCAGAAACCTCCTCGGTCGCGGTCTTTACGGAAGAGACCTCCTGCTTTTTTTCTTTCGAGGAGACCAGGACTACGGTTAGGAACGCTGTCAATCCCGACAGGACAAGGAACGGTACGGTTGGAAGTCCGGGTATTATCGCGAAGAATCCCAGTATGATGGAGACGAACGCGAAAGCCTTTGGCTGCGCGAAAAGCTGCAAGGCGACGTCCGTCCCGAGGCTCATTTCAGAAGCGGATTTTGTTATGACAAGACCGGTGCCGATCGAAATAAGGAGCGCGGGGATCTGAGAAACAAGGCCGTCCCCGATGGTGAGAAGAGCGTACGTGCCCAGCGCCTCCATTATCCCCATGCCTCTCTGCAGCCAGCCCACAAGTATGCCTCCCACGATATTCGTCATGACTATTATTATGCTGGCAATCGCGTCCCCTCTGACGAACTTGTTGGCGCCGTCCATTGACCCGAAGAACGTGGCTTCAGCTTCGATCTTGCGCCTTCTGTTCCTTGCCTCATTGGCGTCAATGAGGCCGGCGTTCAGGTCGGCATCAATCGACATCTGTTTGCCAGGCATAGCATCCAGAGTGAACCTGGCGGCAACTTCAGCGACGCGCTCTGAACCTTTTGTAATGACCACGAACTGGACTATCGTGATGATAACGAAAATTATCCCGCCGACTATGTAATTTCCGCGCACCACGAAATTACCGAATGCCATTATAACCTCTCCCGCGTATGCGTTAAGAAGTACGAGCCTGGAGGCCGCTATATTGAGCGACAGCCTGTACAGGGTTATGATAAGTAGAACGGAGGGGAACGCCGCGAAATCGAGCGGCTCCTTAAGATAAAGCGCCACGAGCAATATGGTAAGCGCGAATGCGATGTTCGTGGTGATAAGAATATCCAGCACGAACGTGGGAAGCGGAATGATCATGAGAGCGATGATGCATATCAGCAGGACAGCAAGGAGGATATCGGAGATCGAGAACAGTTCCTTAACGCTTTTTAGGCTAATCGAGAAAGGTGCTGCCATTTATAATAATTCTAACAGGGATTACCCGTTATTCAACGTTTTTCTAGTGCCCACAAGCGGTCCAAGATAGGCCTTAAGCTTTTCGGTGCGCTTTTTCTTGATCTTATAGACGAAAGCAAGCACTTCCGCTATTGCCTGATAGAGCTCCTGCGGGACCATTTTGCCAACATCGGTGGTCCTGAACACGGAACGGGCAAGAGGCTCGTTCTCCACTATGGGAACGTACGCTTTATCAGCTATCGCCTTTATCTCTTCCGCTATTTTTCTTTCACCTTTTGCCAGGACCGTGGGAGCCTTCATTTTAAGCGCCTCGTATTTCAGGGCAACAGCAATGTGCACGGGATTGGTCACCACAACGTCGGCCTTCGGCACCGCAGACATCATTCGCTGATACGCGGCCTGCCTCTGGAGCTCCCTCATCCTTTGTTTTACCATGGGATCTCCCTCAAGCCTCTTATATTCCTCTTTTATCTCCTGTTTGGACATTTTCATGCCCCGCATGTATTCCCATCTCTTGTAGAAATAGTCCAGCAGAGCGATGATGATATAAAACATGCCCACTCTAATGGCAACTTTGTAGGCAATGGACCCGCCCAGTACGACCGCGTCCCACGGCTGGGCGTTAATAAGTATCACTATATAAGGGATATCATCCTTTACCGCGCCCCATGTGAGCCAGAAAACTATGAGTATTTTTACGATCGATTTGACCAGCTCTACCAGTCCCTGCAGTGAGAACATTTTTTTAAAGCCTTCTCCCGGGTTCACGCGCTCAAGCTTTGGCATAAGGGGATCGAGAGTAAAAAGGAAGCCGGTCTGAAGCGCTTCAACAGCAAAGGCCACAAAAAGAGTAAGCCCGAATATGGGAAGAAGGCTGAGCGCGAACCCTCTGCCCGCGAGGAGGAGTATATAACCGACGAACCCGAAAGAAAAGTTCCGTACGTTGGGGATCTCATTGAAAATGGATTTGGCCATTGAATTCAAGTTGTTCCATATATCAGGCCCGACAGATTTTAAGAGCAGATACGTTGTGATAAGCAGGACGGCCGTGGTAACCTCTTTGCTTTTGGCTATCTGGCCTTTTTCCCTCGCCTCCCTCAGCCGGTGCGGCGTAGGTTCTTCTGATTTATCTCCCCCGTCTTCACCCATGGTTCATTTACCTCCAAGTATCGTTATGGTCTTGGCGATCTCGTTAGTTGTCTGGCCGATAAGCAGCACTATGTGGCTTATCAGAAGAGGTGAGATAAGCATAAGTCCGAACACCCCGACGGTGGGCTTTACCTGAAATCCTAGCATGAACACGTTGACCTGTGGAGCCACCCTCGATACGATGCCGAAAGAGAAGTCCACCAGAAATATCAGCAGCAGTATGGGCGCGCAGAGCTGTATCGCCGATATCCAGAAGAACCCGAGCATGCTGAGCAGATGCATAAGCAGGTTCGGCCTTGAAAAATCTATGAAACTGATGAGCGGTATGCCGGTGTAACTATGGTACAGGGCCGATATGAGCAGGTGATGTCCGTTCACTATAAAGAAGGTCAGCAGGGCTACCAGATAAAGGAAGGCCCCGGTGATGGATGTCTGGGCGCCGGTGGTAGGGGAGAGTATGTTCGCCACGGAGAGTCCCATCTGTATGTCCAGTATGTCTCCCGCTGCCTGAGCGCTCTGAAGCACCAGTCCCGAGATGAATCCTATTATATAGCCGACTATCACCTCAACAACGATCGCGAACATGAACGTTATCGCGTTGTCCGGAAGATATCTTATTGGGACCACGAACCAAAGTATCGCGGCAAGCCACATGGCCAGGCAGATTTTTACGAATGAAGGGACGGACCTTGAGGAGAGTACCGGTGCATCAATAAAAAGCCCGGCTATCCTTGCCAGTATAAGAAGGTATATCTCGACCTGCTCAATCCCGATTACCATTTCAGCGTCCCATGGAAGGGATATTGGACCACAGGGTCACCGTAAAATCTATGAGCAGCGAAGCGATCCACGGTGAAGTTATGGCCACCACCCCAAGGACAGCGACAACTTTCGGGACGAACGTGAGCGTCTGCTCCTGTATCTGAGTGACGGCCTGGAAAAGTGAAATGATGAACCCGACGATCAGGCCGATGCCAACAGCGGGCATCGATACCAGAATGGTAAGTATTACCGCGTTATATATGATCTGTACTGCAAAATCTGTGCTCATCTAAAGCTCAATAATATACCTTTTGCGATAAGGTTCCAACCGTCGGACAGGACAAAGAGCAATATCTTGAACGGAAGCGAGACCATTACCGGAGAAAGCATGAACATGCCTAGAGA
>Ga0315295_10000631_pt1 | contig 30459 bp, 32 predicted proteins | sample YL17G14_0_MG_FD_204453 | JGI IMG/M metagenome (GOLD analysis project Ga0315295, IMG submission 204453) | Sediment microbial communities from Yellowstone Lake, YNP, Wyoming, USA - YL17G14_0 | ecosystem: Environmental > Aquatic > Freshwater > Lake > Sediment | place: USA: Wyoming | collected... | reverse complement strand
GCGCGCAACCACTCTTCCATAAATTTCATATATTCGTCATACGTGCGTTCATCGTTCCAGTTGTCGTATTTTATTTTGCAGTTATATGGAGGGGATGTAACTATAAGATCTACGCTATTTTCGCACATTCCATTCATTACATCTCTACAATCTCCCAATAGGAGCATTGGTTCAAATCTCGACATTATTTCTCTTCTTTTGTAAGTTTTAATTTCATTACAGCTGGATCATATCTAATAATGAATTTTCGTACTCGTGTTAGGAAGTTATCTTCCGGAAATACCATTCTGCGTATGTAAAATTTTCCGCATATCCCATCTCCTATAAAATCAAATATTATGTTTCTCCCGTTCTCTCTGTTCCTACAAGGGATAACAACCGATCCAGATCGTATCTCAAAAAAATCAAGTATCGGTATGTAATTTTTTCGTATTACAACCACATATTCGAAACCGTTGAGTCTACAAAGTTCGACGTAATCCCGGTAAGATATGGCTTTTACAGCCTGTGATTCTGGTTCTATTGATTTGTTTGTCATTATACTCTCCTAAATGCTTCTATAAGGATTTTCTCAACGCGAGCTGTAATTCCTGGAGAAACAGATTCTCTATTTCCTGCAATATTTAATATTTCAATTCCTCCAGATTGTATAAGTGTAACGATATCCATAGACGATGGGTTTATGATATACGGTTTGTTATTAGAATTACACGATGTTATTGTAAGCTTCGTCCCAGGGCTATTTCTATTATCTGCGAATATCAGGGTGTAATCTGATAGTTTAACATTCTCAACCGTGCGCTTGTGATAGTCGTAATGCTTATCTACAAGATTATACATCTTGGCATATTCCGGTTTAGCCCCGTTCTCGGTCATAAACCCATTGGAGCAGAACCCTCCGGTGTCAAGTCCGCATTTCTTTGCAGCCATAAGCCCGGCGATATCGGCTCCGGTCTGACCACCGCTTATTACTTTTAACATGAACAATTCACCTGTTTAAGTGCCATTTCAACGCTCTTCGGATTAAGATCTATCCCAACATAATTTCTGCAACTTTCGAGTGCAACTCTCACCGATGTTCCAGAACCAACAAATGGATCTAATACGATTCCACCAGGTGGACACCCAGCTAATATTGGGGCAGCTACAAGCCCACGTGGGAATGTTGCGGTGTGTTGCGAAGCTCTATGGGTGATCGACCAAACACATCGCTTGTGGCGACCAACTCCACACGCCATGCTTCTGAGAATACTTCGTTTCGCTTCGCTTGGATCCTGCGCTCCGTCTTTCTTATAATCTTTTGTCGCTTGCCCGGTGTATTCAAAAGATTTATATACTGTTTTATATGGTTCGTATTGCTGTTCGAAGTAATAATCATCATTCTTTGCAAACGCAAACAGGTATTCAAAATCCTGTGTAAACCGTTTCTTAGAAGATCCTGTGAACACGTTTGGCTTGTGCCAGATGATCTCGTTGAAGAGCTTCCACTCGGTTATCATCATTGCACTCGCAAATCTATGTGGGATTCCGTATAACGATCCGTTTTTATACTTATCACCGATATTTACCCAAAGTGTCCCTTCTGGTTTAAGAACTCGATGAACCTGGTCGAATACCAATCTTAAATCTCGTAGATACTCTCCAGCGGTTTTTTCTTTTCCAATCTCGTTATCCCCAAGATTGTACATTCGTTGTCGGAAGTATGGTGGAGAAGTTATGCACATGTCAACGCTCTCTGATGGAAATGTCTTTAGAATTTCCTTTGCGTCCCCGCAGAATATTTTGTTTGTTATTTCTTCTACAGTTTTCATATTACTCGTCTCGTATGATTTTTACTTTCCATTGTTTTAACATTTTCTTTTTATTGATTTCAGCCTTCATTTTATTAACTTCTTCAATATCGCGCTTGTGATATATATGTGGTATGGTACTGATAAGAATGAGAGATCCAACACCGTAAGAAATCGGAACTTCTCCCGGTTCGCACATTGTTGTTAATTCATTAATACCATCTCTTACATGTTCCAGAAGTGCGGCACACCCTACAAGGTTCTCTCCAAGACCAGACATAATATCCTGTGAACGGAATATGCACCGCATGTTTATTTTTCCATTACGAATAACAAACTGAACCCAGTTCATACACGGTGGTTCTGTACTTGAACTATCCAATATAGGATTCCACGTTACAGCAACTCCTCTCCTACTATTTGGATCTTCGGCAAGTTTCTCGATAATATCTGAAATCTGTTTGATGCCATCACCACAACCATCTCCACACCAAAAACCTGGGTTGTCTGGTGTCATATCTGGGTGAGGGTGATCTTCAAGCCTGTTCCAGTAAGTGTACGTTGCATGCATGTTGTCATCGCGTGGTGGAGTTAATGTCAAGAATTGTTTCTTATATGCTTTGGTGAAACCTTCTCCAAACATAGCCCCGTTCGACACCTGTGGATCTTTCAACGGATTTAACACTTTAATCACAATTATGTCATCAGATCCGTCTTCTGCCTCAAATTCGATTGTCTTTTCAATCTTATCGGCATGTGTTTGAATATCTATTGCTTTGCTCGTATTCAACACGGCATCTACAGCAGCTTCGTGCGCTTCTGAAAGTGTGTCTGCAATAATTTCCATTTAACTCCACCCCTGTTTTGGAGATTCGTTTCCATGTCGAATTTCTGGTTCTCCCATAAGAACAAACTGTTTGTTTACAGTGTCGTAAACCTGATGCATGAACCCATTGTCTCTACCATAGTACATCTCAAATACTTTATTTGCAAAATCATATAGGTTATACATGTTGTTGTCGTCTCCATCACTGTATATTTTTCCCTGAGCCGAATATGTAACAGAGTCGAAATTTAATAACAACTTTGAAATTTTTTCTCCAAGATACCCGTTCAATGTTGCTCCTTTCTCTATATCGTTTTTTATATTGTTTCGAGAAGATCCGCTAAAGACAACATCAAGTCGTTCCTTATTTGCATCTGGAATATTATTCACAATCCACAACAATCCATGCTCGAACGCATCAAGTTCTGAATAATGAGCCGAGTACTCTGATGTATAATCTAGTATCTCAGTGAAACTACGTTTGAGAAGTTTGTCTCCTCTAACCACAAGATATACTGCTACACTCGAAGGTATCTTCGTCTGCATTACAAACGGGTAAAAGACCCGCGCATACGTTACAAGCTTAATTGTCATTGTTATTCACTTGTTACTTTCGAGTTCGAATATTCTTTTTGTCGCAATATCAACATTTTCCTGCACAATGTCGTATCCTATGAATTTGCGCGCGGTCATCTTTGCGGCAATACCGGTTGTTCCACTTCCCATAAACGGATCAAGCACCAGGTCTCCGGGTTTTGTGAATGCATCGAATAGTGGTATAAGTTCGTCTACAGACTGCTCCCAGTCGTGATGCTTCTTTGACTTTCCGGATCCTTTCATCATATCGTTGAAGTATTTATACGGTTTCTTCATTGGTGGCTTGAACGCGATAAGAATCGGCTTGTATCCACATTGGACGTTGCGCGAATGAACAGCGGTTATTGTTCCGGTGTGCTCAAGAGCGTTTATCCAGAAGAACTCCAGTTTATTATTCTTCGAAACTTTACTCGTGCTTGAAAGTTGTGTTTCTTCGAGTGCATCAAAAAATTCTGGCAACCTTATATGCCCAACGTATGTGACTAGGAAACCACCAGGTTTGAGAATATCAGCTGCAATTCCAAGGAATGGTGTCCAGTTCTCTTTCCACTCGTCTACGTATGGAGGATCTGTAATTATCGCGTCAACGGTGTTGTGCTTTATAAAGTCTTCATCACCCTCGGCTTCAAAGAAATCTCGGCAAAAGAATTTCACAGTGTCTGGGAGTTTTCTTACTTCTGATGTGAGGTCTGCGAACTCTTTTCTCTGTTTGTTACGAGTGAGTGTTGACACGGCTTCCTTAATTGTTTTACAATCTCCGTTTATTACACTGTCAACAACCGCGTTCTGATCTTCTGCCCCGTCTACCTTTGCAAGACGTAACAGTTCTGATTTATTATCTGCAATATCAGTCCCACGAAGTTTATCTCGCGCGCTCTGATCTATATCGCTGGCAATCTGAATCTTCTCTTGAAGTGTTCGTTCAGCCATACCCATTTCTTTTGCAATCTCTTTTGTAGTTTTTGGCTGGGGCGCATTACTGCGCGCACCATCTTTAGACGATTTTGCAGTAACGTGTTTTCCAGATTCGGATCTCTGACCAAGTTCTATAAGAAGTTTGTTGTGCTCTGCAAGATACTCAGCTTGTTCAAGCGATGTAAGGTCTGCACGTATAAGATTCTCTTCGACCATAAGAATACGAGCCATTATACCACTGACGTGAACGATCTCAGCTCTAATCGTTTTCTTACCAAGAGACTTTACCGCTTCAATACGATGATTTCCAGAAATGAGATAATTGTCGTCAGAAATAGTAACCGGGTGGCGCAGTCCAAACATTGCAATACTGTCGGCAAGCTGTTTTACTTTATTACTGTCGACACTTCTCATAAGAGTCTTCGACGGCTTTATGCTATCGATGTTAACCTCTCTGATTTCTCCTTCCCTCAAAAGTTCTCCCATGTTAATTACCTATTTATTGAAACAATGTATGACGTATAGGTTAAAAAAGGTTCGGATTTTCGATTTCATACGCGGTAGCCGCGTTCTCGGTGCGCGCCACCCGTACTCCACGCTCTCTTGCCCAATCAAACCACTCCCTATGTGTTGATCCTACTGGAAGAAGACCAGATTTTAATGCGTCACAATAATATTCCGATAACTCTCCAGATAAACGCGCGCGTAACAAATAGAACCACCATGGGTCATATTTTATACACAGTTTATCTGCCCAACAAAGTTTTGATGGTTCCGAATTATTAGCCTTTGCGCAAGTACGAGAATGGCACAAGCACATTTTATAATAAGATTCGTTTTTACCATCATCGTAGTTTTTCACTACGTCTAAGTACTTGTTCGCCCACATGGCTCCCCATATGGGATGTGTTTCTCCTTCTTTCCCATCCATATTGGGCTTACCCCAGTATCCTATATCGTGGATGAATATACATACCATTTCTTTAAAATTCGGAATACCATAAAGTTTGACCCATGCGATAAAAACTGTTATCGGATGGAACCAGAATGCGTGAACACCGAATAAAATGGATTTTGTTCCTACTTCCATTGTTGTAAGAAGATTTGCGATAAGAGTTAAAAAAGGTTCGGATTAATCTCGGAACGCATATACGTCATTATCTATATCGGATCGCTTTTGTGCTTCACGAACTGCATCCTCGAATTTTCCTATGAAATGTTCGGGAACATTAAATTCGCTTATGAGTATCCACCGCAAAGATAACAGTTTATAATCCTCATAAGTCATATGCGATTTCCACGGCTCTCCCTGCGGCACATTTCCAACATATGTCTGGTATGTGATCACTACGAGATCGTTTTTCGTCTTTCCTTCCACAATACTCTGTATTCGATTCTCTGATCTTCTACTCTTTGCCATCATATCCTCCTGGATCGTTCTGCAATTTTTTCTAGTGTATTAAGGTTATCTTCCACAGATATAAAGTCTCCGCACTTCGGACAATTACTATCACGGTTTGCACTATATTTACATTTTGGACATGCGAAGACGCGCGTAAGAATATGATCGAGCTCCTGCCCGAATTCCGACTCTCTGTATATTATGCGCGCTTTATTATAATCTTCGTTCCCACTCCTGAACCCAGCCGCGGTAAAGATTTTATCATGTAATCTCTGTCTCTCATACTCGTAAGCACTGATATTCTCTATACGTCTCTTCCTAAGGTGTCTCACATATGCTCGTATAGGAGCCATATCCACTGGAAGCCCATATATAATGATTTTGTCGCACAACATTTTCATACATGTCTTACAGAATAGGTGTTCTGGTAAAGGTTTTGGGGATTGGGGTTGTGGTCTCCCGAAATGCTGGAATACAAGACACAATGATATTGCATTCACGAAATAGTGGAGTTTGGTAGTCATCGCTGGTGAATTCCACCCGTAATATAACAACCCGCGGGGATCCGATCTACTTACCTGACCGATTGGAATAACGATTGGTCTTTTATTATATGCAATAAGTTTTCCAGCAGTACCCATATCTGATATTAACTTATATTCTCCATCTCTGAACTCCCACCGATCCATCGCATAGTATTTCTCATCTTCTTTTAAGAACACTTCGTCGTCGTATTCATCTAGAAAATCCTGGATCGAATCGCATAACCAGACACAACTTTTAAACCCGTTCTTGTAAATTTCTTTTATATAACCAAACACTTCTTCTTTTGATTTTAATCCATCGTTTTTCATAAGGGTGTCGATTATATCTTCGTTTCCAAGTTCGAGTATTTCATGACTCGATACAGCTTTTAAATCGTTATATCCTTCTCCATACAAATCCTCTGAACGGAAACCTATATACATTATTTTTTCTCCTGTCTCTTTGCAGTAACGCGCTTACTCATCTCTGAAAACGCTTCTGTAATCCATACCTGTTTAATGGGATTGTGATCCATAGATACAATTTCTATACTCGATCTTTCATTATCGTATATGTATATATATCTTATTTTATCACCCTTTTTAAATTTATCAAGATATCCTTCATAATGTGCAGAAAAACCGTGTTTTAATTGTGAACCATCGTTTTTAATATGAACTATACCATTGCTTTTATTGAGATATGTTATTGTTCCACAATGATACATATAGCACCTATATCAGTAATATGGTTGGAGTGGTTTATAAATCTACCCACTTGAAGCGACTTCGTTTCCTTTACTATCTTTAGGATTACCGAAAATCGATTTTGAGAATAACCGATAGAACTTTTTCCCATCATCGAGTTCGTCTTTCAATAATTCTCCGGCAACCATATTTGTAATATCTTTTCTGATCTTATTCTCTAATGGTACTGTACTATTGTTAGTACGTTTAACTTTACCTTTATCTATAGTTAGATCTCCAAACTTGTGTTCAACTGGTTTTTTGGCATGTTCTTCAACCATATTTAAATCTTTCTTCCGGGCTATGCGGCTACTTATGAACTTAATCAGCGCCCAATATGACACTCTTTCACCACGCTTCAAACTAGGGTGATTTTCCACAATGGTCTTAATTTTAGGATCTACGAGCGATACTGCGTTATTTTTAGGGAAATGCGCTTGCTCCGATTCGAGAATGGTGACCAGGTTTGCCTTTAAAACACATTCTGATGGTGTTTTTCTCTTTATTTCAGAGGTATTTTTACTATCTAAGATATCACAATAGTAGCGAACTATGTGTTCTGAGCAGTTCTGAGCCAGCGTTCGTGGAATTGCGGTCTTATCGAACCTGTCTGGTAAGCGTGTCAACAGTTTTTGTCCCAAATCCAAATTCTCCATTGAATTGACCTCTATTGTTCTCATTCCGGCTTTCACAGTATCATGAATTGAGCTCACATCACGATCTCTAATTACCACAATTTTGATCCGCTCTTCCTTTTTAAACATTTTGGTTGGATCATCAACAGTTGGTGAGTGCCTCAGCACACTGTTAGTGATCTCATCTACAGTTATCTTAGATATAATAGCCTTAGCTCTCTTAGTCATCTGTAAGTTACCAGTCTCTTGCGAATGTTCCAGTAGTGATGTAAAGTATGGTATAGCGAACTTAGTACTATCTACAAATAGTGTGCTATACTGTGGTATATCAAGACCACGACTTAAAGTAGAGTTACTGTAAAATATATTCATGTTAGTATGTAACCACATAGAAATCTGTTCAGACTCCCCTTGGTCTGTGCTAACACCACATTTAGACTGCATCATATTCTGCAATTTCTGTTGCTTTTCTTTACTTGATGTAAGTACAAGCGCTGGAGATATTAGGTTTGAATTGTGATTCTCATGGGCAAATCGAAACATCAACGAATAAAGCATACGACTTTCTTCCTTCCTTGTTGCACCTTTGAGTAGCATCAGAAGGAAATTTTCTGCATACTTAAACTTATCGATTGTTATAACCTTACTGTCTTTCGCATCCTCGCAAATATCCTGGATATACAACTCAGATTGTGTTGCACCAATTATCAATACTTTTTTATAGAAATCTGGAGGAATATATAAAACCTGCCTATCAGCAATGAAATATAAAGTTTTTCCTTGATTCCCGCCTATCCATGTGAATGGCTTATCTGCAACATATACGATTGGAGCAAATATAGGGAATATTTCAATTTCGTGGTCTTCTTCCCTCATATCTTGTTCAAACTGTTTCAGTCTCTTTTCTATATCTCGTTTCATTACGATATCATAGTCGTTAGAAATATCAAACGTTTTTATCCAGTCGTCAAATGCGCGCTTTCCTTCAACGGTTGTACTATCAACAACTGTATCCATTCTATCGTTTAACTGGTGAATTATTCCACATAACCGAAGTATTTCTTTATCTACCTGTTTCTTACGTTTTTGTTCAGATATTTTCTTTTCTATTGTCTCAATGATCGACATCTTTTTACCAATGATGTTTGTGAAATTTTTACTTCCTCGACCATACGAATATGACGCAATATCATATTCCTGAGGATAAAATGATGTAACAACTGGATCTTCGTCTATAACAAGAAGGTTCCTGTTGGATCTCTTTACACGCTTTATTTCGCGATCACTTGTAAGGAAGTATGGGATAGTGAAACAGAAATCGGATTCGTATTCTGCAAGTAAAAGTACGAAGTATGGGCATATACTTTCATTATCCATAAGTTTTTCTGGGGTTAGTACACGGTGCTGAGAAAGCAAATCGTTCGAAACATTCCTTAATTTTGCAACTGTAAGGACATCGGATCTCAAATGACCTTTATCATCGAACCCTGGGTGTATGTGTGGTCGTTTCGAACACGTTCCGCATTCTCCACGATTTGTTGAACAATTACATGCTCTATCTTTACCTACGAGATAAACTGCTGTTTTCTTATCAGTTGATCTCTCAAAGATAGATATTGCATGCCTTATGATTTCGTGCTTGTTTGTTGTATAAACACCAGTCCCTGCTTTAATCAGTTGTTGCACAGACCAATGTGTTTTTCCAGTACGCGGTGGTGCTTGTAAAACTATATATTTCACATCTGGAAGTTCTTCCGGAAGTCCTTCTATACTGGTACGGTTAATATCACTCACGTTGAAACTTGCATACCATGACTGGTGTGGATCATATGTTGTAATTTCATGGGTAAATGCATTTCTAATAGTAAGTGATATATAGTTAATATATGCACGATTACTGGCTCCTTCTGCCTTTTTATAATATCGGTATGAAATCAGAGCGCGCGCAATTTGGTTTGGATCAAACCCCATGGCTCGCATACGTCTACAAATGAACCAATCTCTTTCACTTCGAGTGCCTTTTTCACCGACAACTGTTAAAATTTCAGAGAACTCTTTGTCATTCTCCATAATCTGTGTAAGAGTTAATCCCTTTTCATTTGTAAGATCTTCACCAGATTTAAAATCAATCGGTTTTATAGTTGTTGGATCGAACCCGATCTGAACGTCTATAGCTTCTTTGGTTTTACCAACGAATGCATCTTCTATTTTCGTGTCAGTTACTTTCCCACTTATAAGTTTATCATGGGAGATCATAATCCATTTCGGAAGATTGTTTTCGTTTAATTCTTTGATGGGATTGTCAGCAAATATACTGTATAAACCAGTGGCTCCGCTGATACTTCCCTTTTTACCACCCTCGTAATCAAGAGGAACGAAACTCCCAGGTGCTAGAACATATGCTACGTTGGTACGAAGTTCACCACAATCTTGTGTAGAACCTTCAACAGTGTATTTCGGATTTGTAGAATACCCCTTAGTTCGAAGATAGTTTGTAATATTATTTATAAAGTAAAATTGGAGACCACCGGACTTTGTTCTTATGGTGAGCGTTCCCATTGCAATAAGTTCGTCTATTTTATCTTTTGGTATAGGGAACTTACCATCGATCAAATCGACATCAATAAAACACAGACCGCGCTTATGGTTCTCATCTGTTTCGTGCGCGACGAGTCCGACGTTAGAATGCAATTCATTGATACGTGCAAGTGCTGAATCTGGATTTATTCTTACCGTATTCCAATTCTCAAACACATCGGGTGTCTTTTTTCTAGCTTTGATTGGTATAATATGTAAGTTTAAATCCTTGATTTCATTCGCGCGGTTCAAAAACCGCTGGAATTCCATCGCATTAATGGAAAGGTTTATATCCTGCGAGTTACTAACACTCATGTACAATCATCATCCCTCTGTTCCTCATCAATTATTCCCCATACAGTTGTGTGATGATTGAATATTAACTTTTCAATCATCGTACTTGATTCCATTCTCTTTGATTAGTTTCTCTGTTAGTTTCTTTTCATGGAACGTCTTTGTCATTTCAACAAATCGATCAGCTTGCTTTTCTAATTCATCTCTTGGTATAATTTCAGTGTGCGCGCGCATAAATGCGTTGCCACGTTCGTTGGGATGGATTGATATTAGCATTGCTTGATCGAATATACGATCTCTCAACTCGTGATAACCACCCATTTGCAGACGGTGTGTTTCGTGAATTTCTTTGCTTGTTTTTAAATCAACGAGAGTATATTTTCCGTTTATCGGGGATTCGAGATCTGGCTTACCTGCAAACTTGTGTTGCTTGTTTATAGAAAACCTTTCTATCTTTCTTGGATAACCGATCTCAAGATTAAGTTCGTCAAACATTATCTGTCCAAGCTCGATGCGTTTGATAGCATCCTTTGGAATGTCATCGAAATCAATATCAGGAAGTTCGAGTGTTTGAGCTGCAAGACCGTTGAGAATCCTGTAGTGAACAAGTGTCCCGATGATTGCGCTTTTGTTCGTTTGTTTTTCCCAGTCGTGGTTGTTTATTTTCCATTGAACCAATCGTTCGGGTTCTTCAATCATTTCGTGAATTATCGTCGTAACTGACGGATAAAATTCGCCTTCAAACCTGTAAATATGTACCAAAATCCATCACAATCTCCGTGTCAATCATAATTGAGAATATGTTGGCTTTCTATGTTAAAAAAGGTTCTCACTGCACCCGCGTGGATGCGCAGTTTATTAAGATTTTGTAAAAGAGAGGTGTGATTTTACATCTGGGAACCATAACAAAACAAATCCGTCGCGCATGGAAATCATCTTGCCCCAACCCCAATCCTTATATTGATCATCCTTGAGACGAATTCTCCGTGAATGTTTAATACGTTCTTTCAATTCATTCCCACCGTTTCTTTTCTTTTCTTTCTTGATATCGCTGTTGATCCCAGCGACATCGGTTGGAACAATACACTTTGAATTTCCGGTACTACCGTCATTAGTGACAACGCATCCGCGTCTGCCAGTTCTATCGAGTCTTGATATGATGCCACGCTCCCGTCTATTAATTCTCCAGATTTATGAAGTTTTAATTCATAATCCGTCCATGCATACATTGCAATTCCTGTCCCAGCTGCTGCCGCGGCTGGTATCCATCCCTTTCTCCCGTACACTAGCCCGAACCCAGCACATATCCCAAGAATAACACCCAAAGATATTTTCATGTTCCGTTCGATTCCGACTCGCTGTTCCTGATAACCAGGATCTGTGAGCATCGAAGGTCTGATATTAATTGCATTCCAAAAAGAGAAAACGGTTGTCATCGCAGCTGCTGTGAGTATAAGATCTGTACTCTCAGGATGCCAAAATTTATTAGATGATTTTTTTGGAAGATTAATTAATGCTGCCATCCATATTACATGTGTCGCGAAACACTTATATATTTTTCCGTTGTGCGATAGTTTCAAAAAGGTTTATATAGTTTCAAATACATACATTATTTTAATGATTCTAATGATCATATTGGAATCATTGGAGATTGTCTATGGTGAAAATCAAATGTCCGGTCTGTTGCGGAACCGGAAAGGTAGAAAGCGACTTTGGCGGCGGATGTCCGGGAGGATCAAAGAAATCTTGCCCAGCGTGTTGCGGTACAGGAATGCAGGAAGTTTCAGATTATGCGTGGAGGAAACCATGTCCGAATCGATTTTGGATAAATCCATATCAACCATATACGAGTCCTTGTAATCCGTGGTATACAACTCCTTCGGTGACATGGACTGTTACAAATCAAACCGGGAGTGCAACAACGGATACTCTTAATTATAATCAAACTGGATATCAATCCTGTTCAAATACACTATAACTTTTTTAATACCAAAAATCTTTATATAATTGACCACCACAATAGTACAGCAGGAGTCCAAATGGGAACTATTATAAACGGTGAGCGATTTATAAAGACGGAAGAAGTATCATTGTATCCGAATCTTGTTGGGAGTCCATTATACACAGATGTCCAGGACTGGATAGATGGAACCCAATCTGGTGGTCGTATTACTGGTGGAGATCTAACCGCGCACTCTCCAGCAAACGGAAAATTAGATATCAGTGCAATGCACGGGTTTATAAAAACAACAGATTCGACTATTGCAGTAACAAAATTTTTCGATCTTCCGGCTCAGACAAATATCTCTCTTACCGATGGAGTAACTAATTATATTTATGTTGATTACAATGCTGGAAACCCACAAGTGCTTGTTACAACAGATAGATCCACCGTTAGACTTACAGATCAATTTAATCTTGGAAGAGCATTTAGAGAGGGAAACGAAGTAGAAGTTTTGACATCTGGTATTAATCGTTATAATAGAGATAGGCTCACTCATGAAAAATGGATTGATACTTTTGGTGGTGTCAGTTACGCAAACGGTATAATTCCTAGTGTAAACACCTCATCGTATCCATCGTTTACAGCCGGTGTTCTGTATGCTGGTTCAAATAAAATAGATATCGATGCAGTAAATTGTGCAACTACCGGGACATTCGAATCATATTATTTTAATCCAGGGGTATCCTCATGGGTAGAGACCACAAGCAACGTTATTGTCGATTATACTCACTACAACCTAGCAACTGGAGGGGGATCTGGACTATCACTATTAACTGTTAATAAATATGGGGTTCATTGGATGTATGTGTGTCCAGAAGGAAACATGTACTTCCTTTACGGGAAGGGAGATTATTCGCTTTCACAAGCACAATCAGCAACCGTTTCAACACCAATACCAAACTATCTTAATCAGTGGTGTAAACTCGCGGCAAAAGTTATTATCAGACAAGACGGATCCGTATACTCAACCACACCGGCGTGGACTACCCAGTTTCCTACAACATACCCTCCAGACCATAATTCATTAGCTGATATTGATGGCGGAACAGCTGGTCAATATTACCACATTACCGCTGGGCAGTACAGCGGAAACGTTTACACATCTTCAACAGTTTATGGAGATTTAATATATCGAGCGAGTGGAAACCAGTGGATGACACTTGCAGCTGGGACTAGCGGATATGTGCTCGCAACGCAAAACTCCGGGTATGTTCCATCATGGGTTGCTCAAACTGGAGGAAGCGTATCCGGGTATTTTAAGCAAGATTGTTCACTTCCATTAACAGGATCTTATGTAAATCGAAATACAGACAGTGGGCTTGTAATATTTAGTGGAGGAACCCACACTCCTGGAGCTTCATTATGGTTATATGGTTATGACCAGGGTGGTTCATACGCAGGTGGTGTTAATATATCGGTGACAGACGCATCTATGATTGGATACGTTGAGGCTATCACCATATATGGAAATACAGATGATCCATCTATATACGTGAATTTCCACCAAATAAAAAATCTAATGAATCCGAGCGACGATATGGATGCAACCAATATGATTTATGTAAAGACAGAGGATTTAAATATAAGAGTATTAGCTTATATGGGGTTATAAAATGGTTTCTGTAAATATCAAATCACTATCGGATGGAGTTTTAATAAGTGGTGTAGGAGATTTGTACACTGCTCCTGTCGACACACAAGCAATTGTGAAAACGGTAACGTATGTGAATAATTATACATCTTCACAAAATGTGAGTATGTTTTTGTTGGTAAGTGGTGGGACTGCTAGAAAAATTATACCAGTAACAAATCTCGGAGTAGGATATCTTCTAGTTATGGACGATGCTGTTACTTTGGAAGCTGGAGACAAGATACAGGGTCAGGCAGCTATATCCGGAGTTGTTGATTACGTAATATCTGGTGTGGAAGAAGGATGAAGGTATACGACAAAGACGGGAAGTTGCAGATTGCAAATCCTAATAAGCTCGATAAGGCTACAAACGTCACTGCTATAAACGATGCAGGTATAGCCGATGGAGAAATTGTCGTATTTAACCTCACTGGAAAGGATATACGAACATCTGACAAGACGATTGTTACAACACTTGGAACAGACGATACAACAGTTCCAACGAGCAAGGCGGTTAAGGATGTAACAGATTTAAAATCTCCAACGGCAAGCCCAACATTTACCGGGACACCGGCTTCTGTAACAGCTGCTGCTGGAATAGATACCACACAGATTGCTACAACAGCATTTGTTCAGAGCGAATCTGGAATACGGTTTGAGAGAATGCTTACCGGATCGTTATATCCAACCACGTTTATACCATATGTGGTTACATGTTCGAGTACAATAACAACTGCAATGGCATCAACATCTACACTTCCAGGTGGTGCAAATATACTCATTCAGGCGTATAAAAATGTGTCAGGAGTTGTGGCTATTGCAACAGATTCTATTTTTTTGGCAGATACTCCGATAACAATCACAACGTCGAATACTCTTACAAATAAACGATATATAGCATATGGAACATTAGACACGGCACGGACTCCGTGTTATTCTGGAGATGTGATTACTGTAGCTATAACACAGGTTGGAACTACGAATGCTGGTCAGGATTTACAAGTACTGGTAATGTCATGAGTGGAATTCGTGCTCCTACAGAAATATCGGGGTGTATAGTATGGTGCGCTGCTGATAAAATTAACTTGGCTATAGGAACAAATGTTTCCGGGTGGACTAATTTAGCATATGGTAGTAATAATTTTACACAAGTATCCGGAGCATATCAGCCAATACTAACAGGAAATGTTATTAACAACAGAGCTACTCTTCGTCATTCGCTTACATCGAGTAGCCATATGAGATCAACGATCAACCTATCTGGATCTGCCGCTACATATATTTATATAGCAAGTGGGAATAGTGTTGGTGCTACCGGTAGAGTTTTGGCTGGTGTAACCAACAATTGGTTGCTCGGATACCATGGTGGTTATAGAAGACAGGCGTATTACAATGGGTGGATTTATCAAGGAAGTGTTACAGATGATAAACTTCCACACGTTTACTGTGCAACAATAATGAGCAGTACTACATTGGCTGCAAGTTTTTACGAGGATGGTGTATTATATGCAACTAATACAAGTGGAACTACGCATCCGGCTGGGTTATCAACAGGTGGATATGTTCCTTCTTTGAACGAGATGTCGAACTCAGATGTTGGTGAGGTAATTATATATAATAGAATTATATCCGCAGATGAAAGAAAAACGGTTGAAAAATATTTGTTCGACAAATGGTATCCGTGTTTAAAAAGATACGCAAACGAGTATAATTTTTATATACCAGAGGTTGCAAGTACTTCAGCAACATCAAATTATGCAATTGCCCAGATTGTTAGATCGAGCAATCCTGTCGTAATATCAGGGATGGAACTTAGCAGGGCATTTTTGGCAATAGAACTAAAATGTGCAAATATATATGATGTGGGTTCACAATCACTAGAAATAACAAGTGCTGGGACATCTGATACTGAGGAAGTGGCAATGTCTTGGACATCGGCTCATCAAATGGTTTCGACTACATATAAACCGTTTTTATTACCACTCTCAATGCGCGATGGAATTGTTGTTTCGAACAACGGATTTGATCCAAGTGGTATTGACTTTATACGTATGTATGGAAGAAGCTTGTCAAACCGTGGAATGACACTTTCTTGGAGAAACGCGCGTATTGTATATCCAAAGGATGATGGGTATTACGATTTGTTTGATGGGATTATTGGGTATTGGGATTTGCAGGGTAATCCAAACGAAGTTACCAGATATCACGATGCAATTGTAAGTGGCGCTACACTCACCACAGATCGTTTTGGGTATTCGAGTGGAGCATATACGTTTGCATCATCTACACCAACAGCACATCTTATGGTTCCAGCAACAACATATCCACAAGATTTTAACCTTGGAACTGGGGATTTCACAGTTTTGGCTATGTGGCAATATAATCTAGCGTGGACTGATTTATACCACACGTTGTGTGAGATGGGGTTGTACACTAACGGTTTCTTATTCAGATATAATACATCTGGACAATTGGGGATGTATGTACAATATGCCGTAGCTGGAGATTTGTATGCAACTAATTATCATCCAACAGATGGACAGCCTCATATGGATGCATTTGTTAGAAAAGATAAAGCAGTTCATTTCGTTAACGATGGTGTAGCTACAACAACATCAAGTGCTTCTGCACAAAATATAAATATAACCGGAACGTCAGGACTTACAATTGGAAGATCCGATCATACTCCTGGTCAGTGTCTTGCAAACCCAATCGATTTTGTAATGCTCTTCAATAGAGCTCTCGATGACGCTGAGATTAATGCTATATATAGATTAGCAATGAGTAAAGATATATACGAGATTGTGCGAGGAAGATTCGAATGACGTTCTGCAATATGCACAATTTGCGAGAACTCGGACTAATTGCGTGGTACCCAATGGCTGCATCAACAATGTATGACTTATCTGGAAACGGATTGAATGGTACACCAGCTCCTGGAACCGGTCTTACAAAATCCCCAGATGGGTGGTATCAGTACACATTTTCTGGAACTGGTCATGTAGATATAGCTAGCTCTTCATTATTTGATACTCAGGAAAAAACAATATCATTGTGGACTAGAGTGTACAACTGGGCTGGAAACGGATTCTGGTTTGAAAAGACTGTGGGTGGAACTGTAAACACCGGGTATTCTATTTTTTATAATACAAACAATATAATCGCCCGTTGTTATATACCATTATCTGGTTCTGCTGATTTGACCGTTGCAGCACCAGATATAATAAACAGGTGGTTTCACTTAGTATATACCTGGGACGGAGCTACCCGTAGTTATATGTATTATAATGCAGTCCAGGTTGGAACTATGGCACACACACAAGCTCATGCGACAGGTGCTGGGGTTTCTATTGTTGGAACATATGGTGGTGGGGCTGGATATCCTCTACAGGGAGATATGAGAAATTTAATGATTTTTAATAAGGCGCTCACACAAGGTCAGATTAATGCTATATACAATGAACAATATATCAAGTGACTAACAATCTTTATATAATCGACACATCAATAGTACAGCAGGATTATGAAGGTTTATAATACGAGTGGGGTTATTTTGGCGGCTTCTGAGTCTGACAGAGCTCCACTAAGTTCTCCATCGTTCACTGGGATTCCGTTGGCTCCAACAGCTTCTATCGGGACGAGCTCCACTCAAATCGCAACAACAGCTTTTGTTCAGACCGCAATAGTTGTGTGGAGTTCGGTTACAGGAACTTCCAAGTCAGCTGATATTAATAAGGGATATGTAGTAAATAATGTTGGTCTTGTTACGGTTACATTACCAGTTACAGCGGCAATTGGAGACAGTGTTTCTATAACCGGAGTCGGATCCGGGTTGTGGAAACTTGCTCAAAATTCAGGTCAGGTTGTAAATTTACTTGCTACTCCTACAACCACTGGAGCTACAGGGTATATTGCTGGAACAACCAGATACGATTGCGTTACAGTTAGATGTGTAGTAGCTAACAGCACGTGGGTTGTAGAGAACTGTGTCGGAGCAATAACGGTAGCGTGATCCGAGATGGCACGAAAATCATCTACCGGAAAAGATCCGGAAGATATACTTACGTGGGAAGAAATCACAACGACATCTACAACGTGTGTTAAATCCCATGGGTATATTGCAAACAATGCGGCTACCGTGTCATTTCATTTACCAGTATACACATCAACCGATGTTGGGAAAAAAGTAGCTATTGTTGGGAAGGGGGCTGGTGGGTGGTTAATTGGAAATCGTAGCGGAATAGACGGATTTATATTTTCCAGTGGAATATATTATAATACTGAACGCATCGGATCTACAAATCAGTATGATTCGGCAGAATTGACATGCTCGTGGAATAGCAATTATTGTATTCATACCATTTCTAATGTAGTAGGAACTTTAGCGCAATCGAATGCAGGAATTGGTTTGCTGGCAGAAGGTGCTGGAACTAGTATCATTATAACGCATTATTTATATATCGATACATTGTCGAATTCATCACAGTTTGGAAATTTAACTATTCCTAGATATCGGGAAGCCGGATGTGGATCGGCTACGCGCGGATTGTTCGGAGGTGGTATGGGCGATACCGATTTCGCCCAGTGGTTAAATAGCATTGACTATTTTACATTTTCGTGGGGATCTGTTGCTACCGATTTTGGAGATCTCACATTCTGGAGATATGATAACACAGCGTGTTCGAACAGTACAAGAGGAGTGTTCTGTGGTGGTATGAGCACAGATGGATATACGTCGACAAATGTTATGGATTATGTTACCATCTCGACGCTTGGGAATGCTGCCGATTTCGGAGATTCTACTATAGCTAAGTACGGGTCGTCTGGTTTAGCTTCAACAACGCGCGGAGTATTTGGGGGAGGGTATACGGTATCAGCTGGTGCATATGTAAATGTTATGGATTATATTACAATTGCATCTGCCGGAAACGCAACAGATTTTGGAGATCTCGCATCGTTAACAGGATTCTGTTGTGGATGCGCCTCATCAACACGTGGTGTTTTTATGGGAGGATGGGTTGCTGCACCTATCAATGTTATGCAATACATTACCATAGCAAGTACGGGAAACACAACCGACTTTGGAGATTTATCGGAAGGAAAGTACGGAGGATCTGCGTTTTCTTCATTAACGAGGGGTATTTATGCAGCAGGTACAAACGCAGTTGGTATTATCAATACTATTGAGTATATCACCATAGCAAGTACTGGAAATGCTACAGATTTCGGAGACACATACGCACCATGGTATCTTAGTGCTGGATGTTCTAATGTGCATGGTGGTATATAATGACCAAAAATTCATCAATCGGAAAAGACCCAGATAATATTGTGTCATTGATTGATTATTCATCTTCGACTACTTCTATTTATCCGGCACAAGGAACAGGAATAGTTGCAAATTCTCCATTTGAAACAACAGTATATTTACCATCAACATGTGAAACTGGTAAAAAGATATGTGTTGTTGGGAGAGGAACCGGAGCGTGGGCTGTACGAACGCAATCAACTTCTCAAATAATTGTATATAGTGGAAATATATTTAACGTCCAGTATATAGTATATACTAACATATCAGACAGTGTGGAACTAACCTGCGTATCATCGAACCGCGTGTTTGTGGTTACAGGAGTTGGAGGAGCTCCAAAAGTATCTTTGGTTGCAGTGGCTGTTTTTGCAGGAGGGAATAATCCAACAAGCACGACTCAATATATCTATATTGCAACAACAGGAAATTCTACGAATTTTGGAAATTTTTCTGGAATGAGTACGTCAGTACACGCAGCAGCATCTTCTACAAGAGGGTGTTATGTTGGAGCAGTTGCTTCGGCAGCCTCAAATATTATTCTTTATTGTAATTTTGCACTGACTGCTTCTTGGGATGATTTCGGAGATTTAACCATTACATCCTATGGTCGAGCAGCATGCGCTTCCTCTACACGTGGATGTTTTGCTGGAGGATATAATAATCCAACGTATTATAATACAATAGATTATATCACTATTGCGAGTGCAGGAAATGCAACAGATTTTGGGGATTTATTGGCTGGAGAATATTTCTTTGCTGGGTGTGCGTCCACAACAAGAGGAGTATATTCCGGAGGACGCACTGGATCATCTACAGTTATAAACGTTATACAATATATTACCATTGCTAGCACAGGGAATTCTACCGATTTCGGAGATTTGTCTTCTACTGTTGATTTACTTGCTTCTTATTCGACATCAACCCGTGGTATTGTTTTTGGAGGACGTGCTGGAGGATCTACAGCTACAAACGTTATAGAATATATCACTATTGCGAGTACAGGAAATGCAACAGATTTTGGGGATTTGACCGTTGCAAGATACAGTCTCGACGGGGCGTGTTCAACAGTAAGAGGAGTCTGTGGAGGGGGGAGTACAGGAGCTAACCATAATGTAATGGATTATATTACTATAGCAAGTACTGGAGATGCAACCGATTTCGGAGATTTATTATACGCAACTCAGGGACTTGGTTGCGCTTCAAATGCTCATGGAGGGTTATAATGGCTCGTACATCAGAAGTTGGCAAAGATCCAGAAGATGTAATATCATGGTCAGAATTGACATCGAGTACGAATACGGCAGTACAATCATATGGATACATTGCTATTAACCCATCCGACACTGTAGGGATAAACCTACCATCAACGTGTGAGTTGGGGAAGAAAGTCGCAGTAGTTGGGGCTGGTGTGACCGGGTGGAGCGTTAGAGCTGGGAGTTCACAATCAATCGCGTTTGGAGGAACATCTTCTTCTACAAAAACCGTATCTTCAACATCACAGTATGATTCAATAGAATTTACATGTGCGACGGCAAACACTTTGTTTGTTACTACAAAGGTTGGAGGATCTCCTGCTAGTGGGATGGGACTTGCAGTATTTGGTGGCGGAGAATCTGGAAGTGCTGTAAATGTCATAGATTATCTTACAATAGCAACCACAGGAAATGCTGTGGATTTTGGAGATTTAACATCTGCCAGAAGATACATCGACGATGCATGTTCCTCATCAACCCGTGGGTGTTTCGGTGGAGGAATGGACACATCTTTTAGTCTTGTAAATATTATAGATTATATTACATTTGCGAATGTCGGGAATGCAACAGATTTTGGAGATTTGACCGGGACGAACGAATCTATGGGAGCGTGTTCTTCTTCAACGCGCGGGTGTTTTGGTGGAGGATCTACAGCAACACCTATAGTATATATTACTATATCAACTACAGGTAATGCAACGTCGTTTGGGAATTTATCTGCTGGAAGAGATTATCCAGCAGGGTGTTCTTCTCCAACACGTGGAATATTTTTCCAGGGTGGTGCTGGTTCATATATTAATGTTATAGATTATATTACAATTGCGACAACCGGAAACGCTACAGATTTTGGAGATCCAACTCAGGGAAGATTTGGGTCAGGAGCTGGTTCCTCAAGCACACGTGGTTTGTGTGCTGGTGGAGCACAACCAGGAAGCATTTCTTCAAATATTATAGATTATATCACTATAGCTACAATTGGAAATGCCACAGATTTCGGGGATTTAACAGCTGGAATATTTTATATAGCTGGGTGTTCTTCAAATACAAGAGCATTGTTTGGATCGTCGAGTATAAATTTTGTTAATATAGCAAGTACAGGAAACGCATCTACTTTCGGAAATCTCACTGTTGGAAGATCGTCTCTAGGTGCTTGTTCGAACAATCACGGTGGATTGCAATAAAACCGAAAATTTATTAACTCAAACGCCAAACAACTATTACAAAAAAAGAGGATATTATGACCGTTTTAGTTGGAACACCTTGTTATAATGGAATGCTTCACCAGGATTACGTTAAATCGGTGATAGAATATTCCAATATGAAGTTTCCGATCAATTATATGCATCTCGGAAACGAATCGTTGATTACGCGCGGGAGAAATACAATTACGTCGTACTTCTACCACGAGCGCGAGAAATACACACACCTTCTCTTCATCGATGCCGATATATACCTTTCAGCAGAAGGATTACAGAGACTGATGGCAGCTAACGTCGATGTGATTGGAGCAGCAGTCCCAATGAAGGGATTCAATGCAGATGGAACCCACGTATTCAATGTGAGTGGTAAAGTAGTAGAAGATAAGAAAACAAAACTCTTCGAAGTTGAAAGGGTTGGAACAGCGGTTTTGATGTTAAGCCGCGCGGCTGTGGAATCGTTGGTAGAAGATGCTATAAAAGATAATCGTGTATATCCTGGAAATACACTCACCCGCGGAGAAAAAGCCCCAAAAGAAAATTATGACATATTCGGTGTCGGGGTTAAGAACGGGATATATCTCTCGGAAGATTACTGGATATGTGTTAAGTTGAAAGAACTCGGATACAAGGTTCTTGTGGATCCTTCTATTATGGTTAGGCATTCTGGAATGTTTACATGGAGCAGTGATGATATAAATGGACAGTGAAAAATCTACGGCGTTGGTCGTTCTGGATACAGAGGATAAATTCCTCCAGGAATTGAGAGATACTAAAAAATATGCTCCGATGATACGGCTTATTCAAGAGAACAGTCTTGAAATACAGCGCGCGACATCAAGCTTTAACAAATCGCAATCGCAGTTCATGGATAACATGCTCACGGTTGGATACATTACTCCAATCAGGAATGTTCGGCAGATTCTTTCTGAGATGAAGCGAACGCGCGGAGCACTTGCGGAAGCATATTTCAACGTGCAGAAAAAGAGGATAGAGATTCTTAAAAAAGAAGAGTCCAGAAAATCACTGCATGGATTAGATCTCCAATTGTGTGAACTTGAGATAAACGAGATGAATTATCAGATTGAATCCACAATGGAATATGTGGAAGGAGCAATACGAAAGCTCGCAAACTATCAGACTCAGTATAATTCTATTGTTGCAGAGCATGGTTTGAAAGGATTTACCGAAGAAGATTTCGAGAACGAAGAGGAAAGATATCATATAACGCGCGCGTTTCAGCAGGGTCTTTCTGCCGCACGATCTCACAATGGGTTTATTGACGAGGGGAATCAGATATATTTAGAGCAGATCGGTATAAACGGAACCCAGGCTCAGATTGAGATGTCTAAGTATCTCAGGAAGGAAGCAGATATTTTAAAACTTGGTGGAGAGTTGCCACATAAAATGCAAGTGGAGTGGCTCCTGGAAATGGCTGATAAATTCAAGGGATGCTCAAAAGAGTATGCAAAATGGAAAGGGCAGACTGGAGTTCCTACAGAAATTGCTATGGTTAACCCAACAATTGGTTAAAAAATTATTTTATAATATTTCTGGCTGAGTTTGCAATCAACCAACCGAACGCGAGACCAGCTCCGCAAATAGCTGCTGTGGCAAGAATATTTAATGGATTTATATCCCCTTCCGATGCATTTACGAATATCGGGGATCCGTCTTTCCTATTCCCAAGGTATGCCTTTGCAGACACATTTTCAAGGAATATTGGTGATCCATCCTTTCTATATCCAGCGAATTTTGTTGATGCGGCAGATGCGTTTTCGACATAGACAGGTGCTCCACCTTCTCCATATCCATAGAATGTTCTTGAAGAAGCATTCATACGTATAGGTGGTTCATATGTACCCATCGGGTCAAACCCGGTTGCTGGAAACTGTGGATATCTTTCCGGTTCCGAACCTTCAAGAGCCATAGATCGTGATTGATTGCATGAACATGCCATTATTACCCTCTCCTCATTGCGCTAGCAAATCTCTGTGCTGCTGCGCGTGCTGCTCGTACTGGAAGATCTCTTCCAACGATTTGTTCTTTAACAGCGAATTCCCAGATGACGAATGCAACAGCACCGACTATGGCGGTCTTTGCAAACAGATCCAGAGTCTGTAAAGAGCACTGTGTCTTCTGGTCTTCTGTCAATATAATATCTGCCATACACGGAGATATTCGCACCACAAGTATTTAAATATTGCGCGATTAAGGGTATGGCGAACCTTTTTTAACTAATAGATCATACATACTTATCAGCGAGTTGCGTGAAGTGACTCGACAAAACCGTGCAAGAGGTGAAGAAAGCGCATGAGCGAAAAAGTTAGAGATTTCGAAGTCGACGACTTCGTAGAGAAGGTTCTCGATCATGATCCAGAACTTTCCAAAAAGGTACAGGAAAGCGAACTCGATGCGACAGCAATCATCGGAAAAGCAAAGCCTTCTATTGATAAATACGGCTTGCAGACCGGAATTGCGTATGCAGTCGCACGACTGAAAGAAGCTGTTCTCGAAGCTAACTCTGAGACTGTAAAAGGTCTTATTGTCGGTGAGAGGGACAGATTCGGAACAAATTCTCCAGTGAGAATTCCACTCTTGAGCTCCAAGGGAGATCACATGGAAGTGATCAATTGGGGTACAAGTGTTAAGTACGGTGACTCAAAGATTGCGATGCCGTTCCCTTCGGTCATTACCGCAAAGGTAATTAACGAGGGAGAATACAAGGGTGTCCCGAACATCCGACTCGTTGCAATCGAATCCTACGAGGAACTGAGCACACCAGACGTTACCCAGCGACTCAACAAGATTGCAAAATCTGTTGGAGAGGTCGATGGTGGCGACGAGCTTGGAGTAGTTGTTGTTAAGGGGCGTATCCAGTATATTTCCCCGGCTACAAAGTGGAAGAACAAAGAAAAGGACGGAAGCTGGCAGCTGTATATGCCGAATCAGCGCGATAATCCGATCTCACACCCTGTGATGCAGATCACACTCGAAACGGTTGATGGGAACCAGGTGCGCGCTATATTTGACCGCCAGCGCAACGCAGCTCCGACCATCATGGTAGAGGACTTCGTAGAACTCTGTGCAGATGCAGTCGCGCAGAACCAGGATCCGATGGAACAGGCTAAGTTCCTTGGCGGAATTGTCAAGGATCGTGAAGTCATCATCGTCGGGTTTATGACGAAATACTCTCCACAGGCGAACATAAACTACATCGACATCGGGGCATACGCGATGTACGATGCAGTTGCTTCGGCGCAGGGTACTCTGGACGAGAAAAAGCCCGCTGCAAAAACAGCGGCTAAAAAGCCCACTGCAAAGACTGACGAGGCTGATGACGAACCAGCTCCGAAGAAAGCAGCACCTGCAAAGAAGGGCGGAGAGTCAACCGGGAAGACCAGTAAAGAGTCACCGGCTGACAAGCTTAAGAAGAAGATCAAATCCTATTGCGAGCTCTACGGTGTAGAGATCGGAGATGTCACAGCCGAGAAAATGATCGAGGCGTTCAAACTCGACGGCGTGATGTCCAAAGGATCTGTAGAAGCGGTGATTGACGAGCTCAAGTCCGAATCGGAGTAATCCACATGGGAATCTCGTCAGAGGAAAAAATCCTCCCAATAAAACCCAGTCTTTTTGACAAGGCAAAGCTTAGCACAAAAGAGTTTGCCAACTATCTCTATGAGTTAGAGTTCAAAAAGAGAAAAGTGCGTGATATGTCGCTCGCCGGATATGTTCACGCGATTCATCCATACCTCAGAGATGTGCAATCAGAAGTGATTCATTACGGTTATGTTGGTGATAGAAAAATCATGAGCGCGGTTATAAAATGCACAATTACCGTGTCGTACAAGACATCAGCCATGAGTGGTCTTCTCAACGACATGAAGTTTACCGCGCTTGCTGATGGAGATACCACCAACGTTCCAAGTTCTGACACACTTGTGAGGACTGTGGAGACGCGCGCGCTAAAACGAGCCATTGCGCGCGCACTCGACATTAGCAAAGTCGATTTGAACGACGAATTTGTTGATGAAGAGGAAATTGGAACACCAATGAACGGTGATTCCAAAGACGATACTCCATCCATCCATAAGAGGAAATCTCCTCAGGATATTGTAGCCGAGAAACGTCGAAAAGAGGAAGATGCAGAAAAGCAAGCCGATGACGACGAAAACTCAGCTCGCAAAGAAGATACTTGGTAATGGTGCGCGCTATTACGCACCCCATATTTTTAAGGTGAAAAAAGAATGACAATGGAAATATCTATAAACCAGGTGGAATTCAGTAATACACCAGAGACTCCGGTTATACACATCTTCGGAAGGAATGCTGAAAAGAAATCTGTTAGATTAGATATAACTGGATTCAGACCATATTTCTACATACAGGACAATCCAGATATGGTGAATGCTCCACAGCTTACTGTTGAGAAGGATACCATATATAAATCGATCAAGGGTGGAGATTTAAAAAAGGTATTTACAAAACGCCCGTCAGATATAAGAGAAGTTCGTGATCGGTATCAGCATTTTGAAGCTGACATTCCTTTCGCAACACGATATATGATTGACAGCGGATTGACTAGCGGAGTATCTGCCCCCAGTTCTATCTCTGACTATCATGATGTTTCTCCAGTGAAATTAAATTTTCCATCGAGAGTTTGCATACTTGATATTGAGTGTGAAGACGCACTCGGATTTCCAGATCCACAACGGGATGCTATAATATGCATAACGTGCCACGATTCGTTCGATAATGATTATACAACATTCTTACTTGGTGGTCACTCAACTAAAAAAGAAATAGATGCGAAAATTGAATCTGGTGGATTAAAGAACGGGTGTTTTAACAAAAGCGCGCATACAATTTTAATTTACAACAATGAAGTTGAAATGATGAAAGATTTCACCGAATATATCCGAACACGGGATCCTGATGTATTATCAGGATGGAATTTTGTAGATTTCGATATGCCATATATTATAGGGAGAATGGAAAAGCTTGGTCTTAGACCAGATGCTCTTGCCCGTATCCAAGGTCAGATGGAACGCAACGCGTTGAGGGGGCGCGCGCTTTTTGATTTACTTACAGCATATAAGAAAATGCACCAGCAGCAGAAGGAATCGTATAGGCTGGATGCAATCGCACTCGACGAGGTTGGTGAACAAAAAGTTCGTTATACTGGAACGCTGTCAGATTTATTGAAGAAAAACCCAGCTCTACTCGTAGAGTATAACTTTAAAGATGTCGAGCTCTGTGTTGCAATTGATAGAAAAAATCGTATAATTGATTTCTACAGGGAACTTGCAGGATATGTGGGATGCCCTCTCGACAGGACGATGAATTCGTCAAATGTTGTTGATGTGTATGTGCTTAGAAAAGCCCATGGAAAATATATTCTACCATCGAAAGGAACAGCAGCTGCTGACGAGTTTGAAGGTGCAACTGTATTTGAGCCAAGTAAAGGAGTTAGGGATAATGTAATAGTTCTTGATCTTAAATCTCTGTATCCTATGGCAATGGTAACGATTAATGCATCCCTGGAGACAAAAGATCCGAACGGTGAACTCAAATCCCCCAATGGAGTAAGATTTAAAAAGAACCCCGATGGTATAACAAGAAGTATTATCACAGATCTGTTGAAAGAGCGTGATGAGAAGAAAGCAATGAGAAACAAATTTGCGTTCGGTTCTCCAGAATATGATATATACGACACACAGCAGAATGTGCTTAAAGTTATTATGAACACGTACTATGGGGTCTCTGGATACAACAGGTTCAGATTGTATGACCGAGAGATTGGTTCTGCGGTGACTTCCGTTGGGCGCGCGATCATTGAACACACGCGCAGGGTTATTGAGAAACTCGGATACACTGTTATTTACGGAGATACAGATTCGTGCATGGTTCATTTACCAAAATGTGATCAGGAAACAACTATTTCTACGGCGAGAGAAATTGAGAAGAGTCTTAATGCCAGCTACAAAGAGTTTGCAAAGAACGAGTTAAATGCAGACGAGCATTTCTTTTCAATCAAATTCGAAAAGATTTATGCGCGCTTCTTCCAGTCTGGTAAAAAGAAACGGTATGCTGGAGTGCTTGTTTGGAAAGAAGGGAAGATAGTAAAAGAAACAGATATTGTTGGATTTGAAATCAGACGTAGCGATACTCCTCAGATAACAAAAACAATCCAGTCTAAAGTAATGGATATGATTCTTGCAGGAGAGGGATATCAAGGTATTAAAAGTTTATTATCAGAAGTTATTACAAATTACAGAGCTGGGAAATATACACTCGATGAGATCGGTATTCCAGGTGGAATTGGAAAGCCGCTCGACGACTATGCAACCGACGACGCACAGATTAGAGGAGCGAAGTATTCAAATGCGAATTTACATACAGAGTTCGGTAAGGGGAGCAAACCAAAGCGTATCTATATAAAGTCTGTCTCCTCAAAGTACCCTAGAACAGATGTGTTGTGTTTCGAGTACGGGGATCAGGTTCCAAAAGAATTCGTTGTAGATTTGGAACTGATGATGGAGAAGACAATAGAGAACCCGATTTCTCGTATAATCGAATCGCTTGGATGGAACTGGGACGACGTTGATCCACAGAAAACAACACTTGCCCAATGGGGAATAGGAACCGGAGATTAAAATGTCTGTAAGCTTAAACCGATGGAGCGCGCATCCATACTACTTCATTAACGGAGATTTGGACTTCCGCGTAATCAAAGCTCTTAACAATGAGATGTCGTACTTCATCGAAGGTTTCGAGAAGTCAAAGAAATACAAGGAAGGTCGGTGGGATGGTAAGGAATCTCTCTTGTATAAATCAAAGAAAGGAGTATATTTCTTTCCATGCGGTCTCATCGACACAGTTAAGCGGGTGTTCAACGACTTCGAAGTAGATTATTTTGTGCAAGATATAAAACTCGATAATGTGCGCAAGAAGTATAAAAAACTTAACCTGAAATGGACTGTCCCGTTTGAACTATACGACTACCAACAGAAGTCTGTGATCGATATCCAGAACAACGAAGGCGGAGTGATATGTTTACCAACTGGAGCGGGTAAGTCATTAATCATGTCTCGCATAGCATATGAGTATGATCTCCCGTTCATAATCATTGTGCATACAAAAGAGCTGCTTTACCAATGGGAGAGGAATATAAAGGAAGCATTCGACGGATTATGTCCTGGTCTTGTAGGAGATGGGTATTCAAACTTTGAACCTATCACGATAGGTATGCTCCAGACCATCTCACAGATGATTGGTGGGAAGAAGCTCACCGATTTGGACTATCCCATCTTCATGATGGACGAATGCCACAGGATACCATCTGACACCGCGTACACGGTATCCATGCACTGCAACGCACCTGTGCGCATAGGAGCTTCCGCAACTCCAATGAGAACCGATGGCGCTGATAAGAAGATATGGGCAGCAGTGGGAGAGATTAAGTCGCGCATTACCGCGGACGAACTCATCAAGCGTGGTATTCTCGCAAAGCCAAAGTTCGTTTTTCTTACACCACCAGCAGTATACGCGGGAGCGCGCGCAAAGTGGCAGGATGCATACCTTCACGGTATCGTTCTTAACGAAGACAGGAACAATCTCATTGTGAAGAAGGCAAAAGAGTATGCAAACGATGGACTTACTGTGTATGTGCATGTTGAGCGTATAGACCATGGAGATATACTAGCTGATCGTATCCCAGGTGCTATATTTCTTAGTGGTAAAGATAACTCAACACGCAGACAGTTGATACTTAAAGAGTTTGCAGCAGGTAAAATTAAAGTGCTTGTTTCCACACTTTTGAAAGAAGGTGTGAATATCCCAAGCATGAACGCATTCATAGCTGGTGGAGCTGGTAAAAGCCCAATCGGAGTGTTGCAGAAGGCTGGGCGCGCGCTTAGAGTTGCACCCGGAAAGACAGAAGCATTTATTGTAGACTTCCGTGATAGTGGAAGATATTTAGGTGATCATTGGGCTGAAAGATACGATATTTATAAGCTTACTTTCGGTGATTATTGCCCATAGTGATACTGGTAATATTAGCGTGCTAAACCTATACAAACCTTTTTATATGCTAGCCGTCGTACGTATTAAGCATGAAATCTATGGGCAGTGGAGATAGTGAAGACGATCCACGGTGTCCTCAATGTACTCAGTTTAGGCGTAATGCTGAACTCATTGTTAGACAGATGGAAAGCGCGGAGATGAAGATGAAATCTTTAACCGAAGATCTGTTTAGATATGAGTGGGTTGTTATTGAAAACGCAGAGAACATTAAGAATATGCGAAAGAATGGTCAGGTTCTTGATGAAGAATCGTTCGAAGTAGCATTTCGACAGACTAAGCGTTTCCTAAGATTGCTCGAAACGATCAACAGTAATCTTAACTTAATGCGACAGCGCTATAATGATATGGATGCTCAAGACAACCAGACGCTTGGGGAAGTATAGATTTAAATACATGTGTTTATAATAGTAATGTAAGGTTGAGTGTTATGGTAAAAACCAATATGGTAGTACAAGATTCTGGATGTTACGTCCAAGTAGACGGAGTTGTATATTATGTCAAAACGGCTTTTAATTCGATCAATGCAAAGCCTGGGACATTAATATATCCGTATATGGCAGTGAACACCGGATCTCCTATAAATGCCACAGAGTGTTTATTGGGATGTTCCCTGGATCCATGGAGACCGTGTGTTATTGATGTTACACACGGTACATATATAAGCTACGGAAA
>Ga0315295_10000630_pt1 | contig 30475 bp, 25 predicted proteins | sample YL17G14_0_MG_FD_204453 | JGI IMG/M metagenome (GOLD analysis project Ga0315295, IMG submission 204453) | Sediment microbial communities from Yellowstone Lake, YNP, Wyoming, USA - YL17G14_0 | ecosystem: Environmental > Aquatic > Freshwater > Lake > Sediment | place: USA: Wyoming | collected... | reverse complement strand
GCTGGAGTTCGGTTTTAAGCGCCCGGCCAAGACACCTACGCGGCCAATTCGGAAAGAACCGAGCCAGTATGATTGCGGCCGGGCGCTGCTACCCATGAAATCCATCATCCAGGCCGAGCCGCCACAAAAACAGCCCGACTGCCCCGAGCCTGAGAAGCCGGGGCCTCAGACCGTACCTGCCACAGATAAACCGTCCAGGTGCAGGGCGTGTGGAGCGGAGCGAGAGGACGGACATACCTTTTGCTCACCATGTGCCGAGCAACGTAGGAAATTCACCCGCCGACAAGCCCAAAGCCGCTATTGGCGAAAGCAGCATATCTCTTGTGGCTCAGACGGATACTTTTGCGCTTAGAATGAGCCGACCCTGCCGTGATAGCCTTCGGGGGTACTTCTCTTGCCCTGCATAGCGTGGGGCGTGCTAAACAGGCAAGAAACGAACGCTGTGAGCCGACGCAGATAACCGGGGCAACGTGTCTGACGAGCGAAATCAGCCTTCAACTGCGCCGCGTGGCGCGCCGTGCTATGGCCGATTCTGTGTTTCCGCAACGCCAGCGGCCTTTGTTCGAGTCCGTTAGGGACTATTCGGGCCAGTAGGCGAGCCGGAAAATTCTCGGAATTGTCTTGCAAACCGCTCCTGCAGAACGATAATGAGAACATGGAAAACAAAGGATCAATTCTATTGAACAATCACAAATTCATGGCCGGGGTGAGTCTATCGGTAACGACGGCTGCGCGCCTTTGTGCGTCCATAGCCCCGGCCGCTTTTTTTCTCTCGAAAGGAGAACAATCATGGGAAGCAAAGGAACAAATCAAGTCAAACGGAGTGAGGCAGAGGTAACAGAGCACGAGCGAGAACTGATGGACGAAGTGCGGCAGGAGATCGGCACACGTACCAAGCGCTTCCAACACCGGGTTTTGACGGCCTTGCGGGATGAAGTACAGCCGACCATCGACGTCGCCGACAAGCTAATCGCAATGGAGGGCAAGGTCCGGGCGATTTACGCCGGGCTGGACACCAGAACAAAGGCGTTCATCACGATTCTGGAACAACTGTGGATCACCGATGGCGAGAGCGTCGGGGTGGATTATGGCGCTGAGCTTGTCGATGAATTTTGGCACAACAGGGAGAACGTCGAGCAAGCCCTGAAAGAGCATCCGCAAGATATGGAGCTAAAGTTTCTGGCCGAAGCGTACGGACTTGCCAAAATTGTCTGTGAGGATGACGGGGACAGTGCCGAGGCGCAGCCTGCCGAGCCGGAGCAGGCAGAAGAACCAGAAGCCGAAATCACCATCAAGTTGCAGGCCGAGCCGGAAAAGATGCTGCCGCCGGAGATCACCGAAACGACGCGGCTTCGGCTCATCAACTTTTTCGAGACCCTGGACCGCAGATCGAAGTTGGCGATTCAGCTTCACAGTGACCTTATGTGCCTGGATGGTATCAGCTTCGATCATTTAGTGAGCCGCGAGGAAAGACTGGACGAGAAAATCCGCAAAGCAGTCAGTCTGGACTTGGGGCGAGCGTCCGTTTCAGACCCGGAAGAAAGCTGGCTCGTGGGTGTCTGGCAAAGCTGTCAGATGATTCTGCAATGCACATAGTAGGCAAACAGCACCCGGCCTGGCCGGGTGAGTAGGGACATAAACCTGGCCGGGCCTTTTTGGTGAACGATGAAGCATGAGACAAAGACAAGCGGCACAAACGGGGTAATACGCACCTGTCCGTTACTCCGCTCGTGCCGACCCGAAAAGGACAGGTGAAAAATGGCGGACGGAAGCGCAAAGGACTACGCGGCTCATATAGCCACACAACTGCACCCTCATATTGAATTTCTCCGGGGCCGCTGGCAGGAATTCTGCGAGATGGTGGAGATGAACGCCGAGCAGATGGCCCATTGCCAGGAGGAGCAGCGGGGCAAGTACTATCGCATGATAGAAAAACACCCTGCTGACCTTGAGGGGAACAAGCTCGCTGAGGCGAGAATAGACGAAGAAAACAAGAGACTTCAGGCGCAGGGATGGAACCTGTGGAAGTTCATGTATGAATACAACTACTTGAAGTTACCGTACATTTCCACGTCGTTTTACGCTCCGCCCGAAGTGGTGAATCCGGGATTGTGGATTATTGAGAATGACAACGGGGCCGTAAATACAAATCAGCGCGAACCGAAGCCCGAAGAATCGCTGCTTTGCGATTATGCGATCTTGTGTTATACGCATGACCACAACGTCTCTAAGGGTGAGCCGCGAATTTACTTCCAGGGGACTTACGCCGGCAAGTATTTTGACTGTGACAAGTTCTACTATGGCAGCGTGGAGCACCAGTGGTCCGACGATAGACTCCAACGTGCCTATAACAGAGTCAAGCTCGACCTGGACGCCTGGCTCGCACAGACGAAAAAGGACGCAAAGAAACAACGCCGGTCTCGGATAGAGAAGGTTGCCGCAATCATGGCCTACATGAAGAATCACCCTGACGATGATTCGGTGGACGTGGGGAAGGCAACTGGCATTGACCCTTCCGATATTCGTCACCTTTGGGGACCTACTAAGAAGGCGCTGAGGCAAAAGAAGCGCAACAGGCCACATGGGAAAAAAACCGACGGTATAACAGATGGCGTTGACGAGTCAACATCATGTGGAATATGCGGCATCCCATTATCAGGGACCTTTGAGTGCCAAGTCTGCAAAGAAGTTGTTACTGGCGAGTGCAGGACTTGTCACTTTACAAATACACACCCCGACAGAGCTGTTCCATGAACCTGCGAAAATGCCTGTGATTTTCGCACCTTTTCACACCCACTAAGATTTTTTTCATCCCTAAATCCTTGCGGTATGCAGACTAAGCGCATTTGACCGCAACTGTGATTTCCGCATTTCTATACTCTAAAGATGTTGGTTGATTTGAGACGGTTTGTACTGGGGCCGAATATGAGAACGCTATTGACAGTGCCAGATTTGATCGCGGCCATTCAGCCGATTGTCGGCAACCGAGTTGTTGTCAGTGATATGTTCCGACTCATCGGCGCTCATGTGATCGAGCCGTTCGGCTTTGTCCAGCGGATGCCGGTTTTTCAGTTGGACCAAGTAGGCGAAGTCGCAGAGAAAGTCAAGGCTGCTCAGGATGATTCCAAGAGGACCACGAGAAAGGAGTGTGTCGCATGTGCAAGCTGAAAACTCCCCAAACAAAACGGGCCGCTGCTTTTCCGGGGCGAGCGGCCAGGTACGACGGACTTCAAATGTTACGCTATCAAGGCCGCCGGTATTTGTCAAGCCCTAATCACAAATTTTTTCTCGCAATAGGCCGGCATGTTTTCGAGCGACCTGCAAATCTCAGCGCACGACTGCGCAGATAGCGGCTCAGAACAAGGAGATTTTCACATGAACATGAAGAAGGATATTCGACTCGATCTGATTTCGCTCAAAGATGGCACGCAGCAGCGCCCGCTCGATGAGGAAGTCATTGCCCGATACCTGAGCCTGATGGCCGACGGTGTAGAATTCCCGCCCGTCGAGGTCGTTTCGGATGGCGTGAACTTCTGGCTCTGGGACGGCTTCCATCGCATTGAATGTGCCAGGCGTCGGGGCGATAAGACCATTGCCGCCTACGTCACGCAAGGCACGCTCAGGGACGCTATCTGGCTGAGCTTCGGAGCGAATAAAGAGCATGGACTACCCCGACAGAAGGGCGCGGACAAAGTTATCATCGAGAAGGTTCTGGCTGATAGCACTTGGGCAAAGAAAAGCCTCTCGGAGATAGCCCGGCACGTAGGAGTCACGCGCCAATATGTAACAGAGATCAGGGATGATCTGACCCGCTCACATCGGGCGACTACCTCGCCGACGGATGAGACAAAACCGCTTTCCGACGCCAAAAACAGCGAAAAGGGTGCAGGTAACTTGCACCCTTTGCGTGACGAGCAGATTGAGGTTCAGAGTAGCCGGGGACGGACCTATAGCCAGCGGTCCCAGGAAAAGCAACACAGGGCCGACGAGCCGTCGAAAGACAAAGTTGGCGAAGTGATTCCTGAACACTTGCGGCAGTTATGGGAAGGCCGGATTCTTGTCGAGGGGCTTGTGAATGATTTAACGCAACTGAAAAACAAACTGATGAAGTGCGTCGAGGCGCACGACCCCAGAATAAGCCTTTTGGTGCAGCATGAATCTCACATGAAGAACTTTCAGGCCGGTTATGAAAACCTGCGAAGGGTGTTGAAGATGGGCATCCCTTACGCTGTCTGTCGCTATTGTGGGGGCGATGCGAAGGATTGTAAACACTGTCACGGTGTCGGCCTGATAAATCAATACGGCTATGAGACCACCACGCCGAGAGGATTGAAGAAATGATCGCGACGAAATCGACGCCGACAATAGCACTTCGGCCCTATCAGATCGACGCTGTGCATGGCATACGAGAAGCGCTTCTAAAGCACATCTCTACCTTGCTTGTCATGGCGACCGGACTCGGCAAGACGATTGTGTTTGCGCATCTTGTCAAGGTGTTCATGCTGCTGGGCCGCGTGATGGTTCTGGCCCATCGGGAAGAACTGATCGGGCAGGCATACCGGAAGCTCAAGGCGATTACGGGCGTCGAGCCGGATACGGAAATGGCCGAGTACCGGGCGAACACCTACGGCGCCTTTCGCTCCAAGATCATCGTCAGCACGATTCAGACTCAAGTTGCCGGGATGGGCGGCAAAGGCCGCATGAGCAAATTCAATCCCGATGAATTCAGCCTGCTCATCATCGACGAAGCCCACCACAGCAGCGCTGCAAGCTATCGCCGTGTGATTGACTACTACCGGCAGAATCCGAGTCTGAAGGTTTTAGGTGTCACCGCCACACCGGACCGGGCGGATGAACGCGCGTTGGGACAAATCTTCGAGAGCGTAGCCTACGAATATGACATTATCAATGGCATAGATGATGGCTGGCTTGTGCCTATATCGCAACGGTCGGTATATGTCGAGGGCCTGGACTATTCGAGCATCAGAACCACCGCCGGCGATCTGAATGGAGCGGACTTGGCCCGCGTGCTTGAGTTTGAGGAAGCGCTGCATGGCATCGCTACGCCGACCGTTGAATTGACCGGGGATAGGAGAACCCTGGTCTTCGCTGCGTCTCTGGCACAAGCCGAACGTCTGACGGAAATCTTGAATCGCCATAAGCCCGGCTCAGCAAGATGGGTCCACGGGGGCACACCCAAAGAAACCCGCCGCGCCCTGTTCCCGGCGTATGCCGCCGGAGAGTTTCAATATCTCGTCAACGTGGGTGTCACCACTGAGGGCTTTGACGAGCCCGGCATTGAGGTTGTCGTGATGGCAAGGCCCACCGAAAGCCGCAGTCTGTACTCGCAGATGGTGGGCAGAGGCACGCGGACGCTACCAGACCTGATAGATGATCTTGAGTCTGCCGAAGAGCGCAAGGCCGCAATCCAGGCCAGTGATAAGCCTACTCTCGAAGTGATTGATTTTGTCGGCAATGCCGGGCGCCACAAGCTCATAACCTCGGCGGATATTCTCGGCGGGCGATACGATGATGCGATTGTCGAGAGGGCCAAGAGGAACGCACAGAAGAAGTCGGCCGATAAGGGCCTGCCCGTCGATGTCATTGACGAATTGGAGCTCGCTGAATGGGAGGTTGAGCGAGAAAAACGCGAAGCGGCTGAGGCCGAGCGTCGCAGGCATATCAAGGTCCGGGCACAGTATTCGACGGCTCCAGTGAATCCATTTGATGTCTATGGTATCGAACCGTGGCGCGAGCGGGCCTGGCACAAGGGCAGGCAGCCTACGAAAAAGCAGGTCGCCCTCCTGGAGCGCAGCGGGGTCGATGTTGCGGGCCTGTCATTCACTCACGCCCAACAACTTATCAAACGCATAATCGAGAACCAGCAGCAGGGATGTTGCACGTTCAAGCAGGCCAAGATTCTGCAGCGCTACGGATACGACCCTACAGAAGCGTCGTTTGAGAAGGCCAGCGAGATTATCTCAAAAATCGCCGCCAACGGATGGAAACAGATCGCATGAACTGGATCAGAACGAAACATGGTAAGCCTTGCCCGATATGCGAGCATGATTCATGGTGCTCAATCTCCGAGGACGGCGCCGTTGTGTGCTGCATGAGAGCCGAATCATCGAAACCCTGCTTGTCTGGGGGCTGGTTCCACGATCTCAAAGAGCCTGTGAAGTACAAGCCGGCGCCGAAGAAGGCCGAGCCTATGCCTGTCCAGGACTTTGCGGCACTGGCCGCTCAGTACGTCGAGAACCTGAGAAACATCGACAGGCTGGCCGAAGAATTGGGTGTTTCTATCCGCTCCCTGGAGCGCCTTGAAACCGGATGGAACGGCAACACAACTTTCCCGATGCGCGACGGCAGGGAACGCATCATCGGCATACGAATACGCGGCTCAAAGGGGAAATGGTGCGTTCCGGGCAGTAGGCAGGGCTTGTTCTGGCCGGAAGGGGTGTACTCCGGCTCTGATTCTCTGTTGGTGATTTGCGAAGGGCCTACAGATTGCGCAGCGCTGCTGACGATGGGCTTTGACGCCCTGGGCCGACCGGCCTGCATGGGCGGGACCGAGTACGTGATTGAATTTCTCCGGGGCCGTCGGCGAGACGTCATCATCATGGCCGACAAAGACCCGCCAAAGACAAGGCCCGATGGCTCGGTATGGTATCCCGGGCAGGAAGGTGCTGCACGCCTCGCCGAAGCCATACTGCCCTATGTCCGCAACCTCAAGCTCGTCAAGCCGCCGTTTCACAAGGACGCCCGCGAATGGCACAACGCCGGGGCCACAAGGGAAACATTGCTGACCGTCATCGAGAATACGAGGTACGTAGCATGAGCATTTATCGAGTCAAAGACTGGGACAAACATTTCGAGAAAGCTGAAAGTAGGCGCTGCAAAAATATGCTTTGGGTTCCGATACCTACCAAGCATGACGGTTCCGGCTTCAGACGGGTTGCGGCGCATCATAGAGCTGGCGAGCTATTCGCGGCATGGATTCTCATTGTCGAAGTGGCGGCCAAGATGCCGACGCGCGGCTTGCTGTTCAAGGACGGCAAAGCAATTACTGTGAAGGATTTGGAGTATCGAACGGGATTCCCGGAAGAAATGTTTTTCCTGGCGTTTGAGATTTTAACCAAACCGGAGATAGGATGGCTCGAACGAGTGGCCGGCGATGAGATTATTCCCGATGAAGACTACGCAAAAGACGCGATTCTGGCTCAAGAAAGCGGATAATAACACAGGCCCGTAGCGTGCTACGAGTGCACTACGAGCGTGCCCAGCCTACAGGACAGGACACGACAGGACAGAAAGATACTATCGGAAGAAAAGTAGAGAAGTATAAGAGACTATAGTAGCTAAAGAGAGAACTGATGAACACACAGAACCAAACTACAATCGAGCCGTTGTTAATCAGCAGCCGGCAGGCAGCCCGGAGCCTCAGTATTTCCGAGCGTACCTTATTCGCCCTGGCTGAACGCGGGGAGCTGCATAAAATCCACGTTGGGCGGGCCGTCCGGTACAGCATGGACGACCTGAAAAGCTGGATAGCAAAAAAATCTTTTCCTGAGCAAGAAAACACTTGACAATTTGTCCGACGGATAGTAATTTGAAAGAATGGCAAAGATGGGCAGACCACTTTTACCGAAAAAACAACGCCGAAGCGTGAAGATCACGTTCCGGGTAACGAGCGCCCTGCAGAAGGCCCTTGAGCAGCGGGCGAAGCAGGAAAAGAAGATCGTCGGCAGGTTCATACGCGACCTGCTCGAACGCGAGATTGCGAGGTGAAATATGGCAAGCATCGGGAAAGACCCACGAGGACGCAAGAGAGTCCTCTTTATGGCCGGGGACGGCAGCCGCAAAACAATCCGCCTGGGCAAAACGAGCCAGAAGCAGGCGGAAGCCTTCAAGGTCAAGCTGGAGGCGCTGGTTGCGGCGCGGTTCAGCGGGAGCATGGACCCGGAAACCGCCCGCTGGATAGCGGACCTGCCCGATGACGTTCACGACAAGTTGGCTTCGGTCGGCCTTGTGACGGCGCGGGCTCCAGCCGTGAATACGACGCTGGGGATATTTCTGGACGATTACCTGCTGAGTCGAACTGGCCTGAAACCGAACAGCCGCTTGGTTTATGGACATACGCGGCGGACGCTCATCGAGTTTTTCGGTCGTGACAAATCCATCAGTGAAATCACCGGGCAGGATGCGCAGGCATGGCGGGCCTACCTGACGGAACAGGGGCTAAGTGAGGCGACGGTCAATAAGCGGGCGGCGAACGCGAAAGTCTTTTTCCGCGTGGCCGTCAAGCGCAAGCTGATCGCGTCGAACCCGTTCATCGAGCTTGAGTCCCGGTCGATAGCGAACAAGGCCCGGCAGTATTTCATCGAGCGCAAGGACGCCGAGAAGATTCTGGCCGCGTGTCCCGACGCCGAATGGCGGCTCGTCTTCGCTCTATGCCGATACGGGGGCCTGCGGTGTCCGTCCGAAGTCCTGGGTCTGCAATGGGGTGACGTGAATTGGCAGGAGGGCCGGCTGCTCATTCACAGCCCGAAAACTGAGAGGCACGAGGGCCGGGAATCCCGCGTCATTCCCATCTTCCCGGAAATCCTGGGGCCGCTCCAAGACGTATTCGACGGCGCTGCAGAAGGTTCCGCCTGGGTCATAACGAGGTATCGCCGAGCGAACCAAAACCTGCGGACACAACTGCAACGGATTCTCAAACGGGCGGGCCTTCTGCCCTGGCCGCGATTGTTCCAAAACCTCAGAGCGTCAAGAGAGACAGAGCTTGCCTCAGAGTACCCGCTGCACGTAGCGACAAACTGGATCGGCAATACCGCGAGAATCGCAGAGCGGCACTACCTGCAAGTGCCGGACAGCTACTACGAACGCGCGGCACAGAATCCGGCACAGCATAACGCCGTACCGAGCCGCACCGAGCAACAAGTGACATCAGACAGGAATTCAGAAAGCCTTGATTTGCCGCTTGTTACAGTTGCTTGCGGCTCAGTGCGAAATGAGCCAGTGGAGACGAAGGGAATCGAACCCTCATTTCCGCGATGCGACCGCGGCGTGCTCCCGTTACACCACGTCCCCGAGACCACATTCTGATTTTCTAATCTAATTTTACATTGACAAGCACGTCATGTAAAGTGTTTTCACAACGCCCAGCTCAAAACAACTCAAAACATCCATTTTTCGTAGCAGGCAATTCTATCAATTGGTTCCCGCTTTGGCTCGGGCCTGCTGTCCGCTGGGTAACCGACAGCCATTAACTCTACAATCACTATATCGTCAGGAATGCCCAAAATCCGCCTGACTTTTTTAGGATCGAACGACCCAATCCAGCACGCGCCCAGTCCTAACTCGGTAGCCTGCAAACAGATATGCTCAAGCGCAATGGCCACGTCGATAGGCCCGATGGCTTGGCCGCACTGCATGACATAATCGCTGTTGCTGCACGCGGCGATGATTGCCCCGGCTTTTTCGAACACCTCGGGCCGGTTGGTCGTCTCGGCAACCTGGCGTTTTGTTTCCTTGTCGGTGACCACGACAAAACGCCAATCCTGAGTGTTCTTAGCCGATGGCGCGAGGCGCGCAGCCTCGAGAATGCTTTCCAGCTTCTGCCGCTCGATGCTCCTGTCCTGATACGCCCGACAGGAATACCGTTTACGAATCGCCTCAAGTACCGTCATAAGTCCACCTCACATTTCCAGAGCCGTTCCGACTGGGCACAAGAGTAACCTCAATGCACTTTTGCGAGGAGAGTATAGCCCAAGAATAGGCGTGCCTCAAGCTGTAACAACTCGCGCGCTTGCCTGAGAAGAATTGGTTCCACCGGATAAGAATCGGCCTATGGCGACCGCAGGGGTTACTTTTCCATATACCGGCCGTAGCACTTTATTGCGAGTGTTTCCCCTCCTTTCAGGCGCACATTCAGGACGTCCATAAACTTGCCCGTTGCATCAGGCAGCGGAGGTGTGACCTCCACTTCAATCTCATAACCGCCGTTAATCGCTTTTTGGTTCAGAACCTTCGCAATACCTGTTTGCGGTGTGATGGACTCAATCTCGAAATTCTCGTCGTACGTGCTCACCAAAGAGATTTTTTTGACGGTCGGCTTCTGCGGCTCCGGGTCGAACAGGATGATGGAGGCCGGAGTGGTTTTGAATCGCTGCTGTGTACTGAAATAAATGGTGACCCTGTCAAGCTCCGGATGCGTCAGTGTGATCGCGACAAAACCCGCCGGACGATTCTTAAGCTTTGCCAGATCGACCTTCGGTTCGAGCACAAACTTGGTTGCTTCCACCGAGGGGTCCACGTCCGCCGTAATGCTCTCACCGGTCGATTGAAACGCCTTTATGGAGAACGGCTTCTTGTCGAGGCTGGTTATAGTAATCTTTGGACAGCCGGCGTTTTCTTTATTGAGCACAAGGTTTATTCTTGACGGCTGATAATCCACCTTCGGTACGATTCGAGCCTTGATGGTCAGAGTCACTTCATCGTTCGTTTCGTCATTGCTGCTGACGTGGAGCTGCTTGCTGACTGGACCGGCGCCCCGGCCTGAACTATACTCGACCTTCAGCTCGCCGCTCTCGCCCGGCGTCAGCTCCTTCTTATCGAGCGTGACGATGGCGCCGCAGCATTTCTTGACGTCGGTGATTTTCAGAACGCCGCTTCCAGTATTCGTAAATTTGAACTGGCCGTTGTACTTCTTATCAGATGAAACTTCGCCAAAATCGTAAACGGTATTTTCAAATGTGATCCTGGGAGTTTCTTGAGAAGAAATCTTCACCTGGTCGCTGGCGGGCTTGGCCTCCTGCCGGCAACCGTTCTGCAAGAGCACAACCAAAGCAAGGACCACAAATAGCCAATTCAGGCGATAGCGTTTCATAAAAACACCTTTCTATATTGAGTATCAAAGTAACTACAAACAGAATTATAGCAGAAATCAGGCATTTTCACAACGAAAAAGACCTCGCGTTAGAGGTCTTTTCATTGCAACAAAAAAGGGCTGGCGACCAAGCACCAGCCCTGAAGCACTGGAAATTCTTTTGTTACTCTACTGGCGGGCAAGCCCAATCATCCAGACCATAGCAGGTCGGCTCAAGATAGAAACGAAGCTGCGCCAATTTCAGGCCGTTGTTGTCATATTGCCAGAAATAGTTCTGAAGCATCGGGTCAAACAGGTACAGCCGCATCCACTCTGTTGCAATACATTCGCCTGTTATTGCGTCATACTCCGTGCATACTTCGGCACAGATGGTCAGCAGTTCTTTGCTGACGTTCACGAACCGCTGTCTGCCCTTGGTCCGCTCAAGCTCCACTGCCTCTACAGAGCAGAGCTCTTCCCAGACTTCACATTCACCGGTGTCTATGTTGATTTCGACGCACTGCTCAGCACAAGTGGTTATCTTGGCCTTTCCGCCTGGCTTACCTAACGGGCGGATGTATACGGAATACTTTGTACAGCTCGAGCCGTCGCCGGGATCCGGGTTGGGCAGCATGAAGCTCGCCGAGCCGTCGGTACCATCGCAATCGAGAACTTTGAACGTCACATCGTCCGGAGACTCGGTCAGCATGATTTTCACCGGAGGCTTCCCGGAAGCTGTTCCTTCCATAGGCACGAAGATTCGGTGCCCTTCGCCGCAGCCGATGTCTGCGTTCTTTTGCTTCTGCATACCGATGATGTTCAGGTTATAGTGCGGGCCGCTGGGAGCGCCGTTGCCCGTTGCGTAGGCTGTCTCCAAGCCTATTCCAACTACCATCACGATGATCAAACTTGCAATTACTGCTTTTTTCATTTTTGACTCTCCTTAAATACCAGTTTGTGAAGTTAACTTCAATTTGCGGTCCTTTTCATCGCCGCGCGTCCACGGCCAAGACCCTTACTTCTCATTGCTGTACATCAACGACGCCTATCAACTATCCTCCGACTATGTCCTCCTTTCTCCACCCCCGACTATTCATACCACAAAAAGATATTAACTTTCTGCCAAATCACCGGCTCTGAGGCGCACAAACCTACGCTCCCAGCTCCGCGCGAACCAGCGATTTATCTTAGAACGATCACATTTTCCGTGTTGGAAAGCTCAGAAATGAAAATAACAAAGCCTTCCATCACCACTCTCAAGGCCGAATTCTAAGGAATAGGTAAACCATTGTCAAGTAAAAAAATGGAATAATGATGTTATTTTCGGTCCTTAATCCCACTGTCTCAGCCACCACCGGGGGCAGAAAGACCACACAGGATAAGAGTAGCCAACATACAGAAATCAGGATTCCCCCTGTGCTCAGAAACCCATGGCTGAGAGAGCCGTCCTAACAGCTTACGTGCCGTCTTAGACAGCGAACAACTCAGCTTAGTGCCTTCTGTGCTCGGCTAATCGCAGGCCAATGATAGGAGATCGCTCTCGCAAATGCCGCGTGCTGGTCCCTGATCTTCGCCATGCTCCAAACAGCAGCGGCAGAACTACCACCGTACCCGCGACAGCGGCGATTTCCCATGTTTGCCACTGCCGGTAGTAGAGCCATGAGGCATACTGAGTGAGTCTATTTATGAGGCTTTCTACGGTCATCCTTTTTACCTCCGAATCTCAGGCTAATCGCCAATCCCTCTGCTCTTAGTTTGACCCGTAAGATGCTGCTCGAGGTAAGCTTATCCCGTACAATTATCGCCGCATTTTGTGGCAAGAAGCTCTGTGTCAATCGCGCAGAAGTCCTTCTCGCCGCTTCTGCATAGATCGACGGTAATTATATCCGTGCGGTCAATGCATGTCAAGAAAAATATACGTCAAATAAAGCGTCAATTTCAGACTCGGATAGGGTGGCTAAAGGGGGGGAGCAATGGGGGTATCATTTTTCTTGATATCGTATGCTCATTTGGATAAAATACTACCGTTTACTATAATCGAATCTGCATCGCAATCTAAATGTGGAGGTCCGAAGATGAGTGCATATCAGAAAAACGGTTTTTTTGCGGTTTGTTTGGGCATATTGGCTTTACAGGGCGGGTGCCGTCAGCCGGCGAAAGTGGCGGTCGAGCCATCGGCGGTAAAGCCGGTCGTGGAAAAGGCCGGGCCGAAGATCGAATTCGAAAGCCTGGTGTATGACTTCGGCAAGGTCGGCCCGGGGCAGAAGCTCGACGGGCAGTTTAAGTTCACCAATAACGGCGACGCCCTCTTGAAAATCACGGGGGTCGAAAAATGCTGCGGCGCCGTGACGAAGCTCGAAAAGAAGGAGCTTTCCCCGGGCGAATCAGGGGTGCTTGACGTTCAATACACCTCCGGCCGGATCGCGGGCGGGATGATGAAACGCTTATACGTCAACAGCAACGACAAAGCAACACCCAAAGCAACACTGACCATCAAGGCTGAGACTGTCCTGAAGGTGGTCTGCGAACCGCAGAGCCTGAGACTCGTGATGAACCAGGAAAATGCCGGCTGCCCGAAAATCACACTTAAGAGTACCGACAATCAGCCTTTTTCAATCACCAGCTTTGCGGCGACGGGCGATTGCCTGACGGCCGAGATCGATAGCTCCGTTAAGGCGACGCAGTTTGTGCTTGAGCCGAAGGCCGATATGGAGAAGCTGCAAAAAATCCGCACCGGGCGTATCAGCATCCGGCTGGCCTATTCGCAGCCTAATACGCCGCCCGAGACGGTCAGCATCATCTTCCAGGCCCTCTCGAGGTTCACAATCAGGCCGTCGATGCTCGTCGTCTTATACGACAAGCCCGGCGAAGCAGTTAAAAAATCGCTCTGGATAACCAACAACTATAACGAGGACTTCGAGATCGAATCGGCCGCCTCAAAGGAAGGCTACATTAAGGTACTGAGCCAGAATAAGTCCGGTAACGGCTGCCAGTTCACCCTGGAAATAACGCCGCCGGAGGGCACGGATGTCAAGCGTTTCACCGACACGTTCACCATCAAGCTGAAGGACGGCGAGAGCCTGGGCATAGTCTGCCGGGGCATGTATCGGGCACCGGCCACAAAGCCAGCCGGCCAGTAGGACAAAAGGAAAGAATATAGAACACAGAATACAGAATACAGGAGCGCGCTTTGTCATTCTGAGGCGAAGCCGAAGAATCTGGGTAGCGAATGGGAGATGCTTCGCCTGTCGGCTCAGCATAACAAATAGTGGTGGTTCAGTGCGCCCTGTCATTCTGAGCTTGTCCCTTAGGGACGCGGCGAAGAATCTCGTTTGTTACGTTTCGAGACTATGTCCACGGACAGGCAGTATTATGTTTACGTCATGACCAATAAGTCAGGCACGCTTTACACGGGCGTAACGAACAACATAAAAGAGAGAGTTCATCAGCACAAGAACAAGCTCATCGAAGGCTTCACAAAGAAGTACAACATAACGTGCCTCGTGTACGTCGAGACGTTCAACGATGTCTCTTACGCCATCGCCAGAGAAAAGACCATCAAAGGCTGGCTGCGGAAAAAGAAGATAGAGCTGATAAGCGCCGCCAATCCTGACTGGCGCGACCTGAGTGAAGGCTGGTACGACTGAGATCCTTCTCTATCGCTCAGGATGACAAAGCCTAAAATGTCATTCTGAACGGAGCGAAGCGTAGTGAAGAATCTGGGTGAGTGGTTGTAATGCTGAATCCTTCGCTTCGCTCGAGGACAAGCTCCGCGAAGCATCTGGGGCGCGGAACAAGAGATTCTTCGCTGCGCTCAGAATGACAAATAGAAGAGATCAGATGCCGTCTCTTCGACTCCAGTCTGTCCATACCGAGGGAATGACAAATCGGAAGGCTCAGAGCGCACGTTGTCATGCTGAACGAAGTGAAGCATCTGAGTTGTGAGTTTGGAAGACCTCTCATTCGCGAGTGAGATTCTTCGCTCTCGCTCAGGATGACGACGCACCCCCAGGGTGGCTGGCGGTAGCCAAAAGAAAAGGGCCGCCGTATGGCGGCCCTTTTTTGAGCTTTATAGTTGCGAATGCCTATCAGATTCGTCAGGTTGGCCTCATATCGACCTATTTCGGGCCTTTCCCTGGCTTCGGCTGGCTTTCGCAGTCGGCTATGGTCTGGTCATAAGCCTTGCACTCCTGCGGTGTGGCGCTGCCCGGCGGTCCATCGGGGTCAATGAGGGCAACATCGTCGCCGCTTTCATTGTACGCGCCAAGTTCTGACGCCAGTGCTTGGATTGCGGCGATATCCGTGCCGCCGAGAATAGTAGCAATCTCGGCCAGATCAACCGGTATCCCGCCGCCACTCGGTACGCAGTTGTTAAGCAGAGCGGCAATAGCCTGGAATGCGGCATGCATGCGTGCCTGGCAGAGCTTGGTGCGCTTTGAGCCATCGGTATTATTGGCCTTGTTGGCCCAGAAGTAAGCGCAAATCTCGTCGATGCTGTCAAGCTGGACGAATCCGAGGTCCAATACTCCGCCGCAATGGTTCAGTAAGACGTGCTCGGCAAACGTCGTGTGCGTCTTCCAGAAACCTGGAGTCCGCGTCGCGCCGCCCGTAACCTCACACGGCACTTCGTCGTTCTCTGTGTCTTCGATAAGCGTCACGCATGGGAGAGCGGGGATTGTGGCCCAGTTGGCCGTAACGTGGTTGATGAATTCCGTCCCTGTGAAGTCCACTGGGACGTCAATCTCCACGTCGCAGGTCAGAGGCACGCCACCCGCCGGCACTGACAGACCTATAACGTCACACTGTGTGCCGCCATCAATCTCGTCGACATCGACTACCAAATCCAAGTCGCCGCAGTTCGTCAGGGTTATCCTGAAGAACGCGACTCCGCCCTTCTGAACGGGGTCCAGCGAAGTGCAGGACTTTTCCAACAAAAGACAAGGATACTTAATGTCCACTGTCGCATCGTCGGTGTCGTAATCTGTCTGGTGGTATGTGGTGTCCTCTGCATCCACGCGGACGGTATTGATCAACGGGTCGGCGTCGGTGACCTTTATCACGTACGGCACGTTAAAGCACACCTGCTCGGCGGGATTGAGGGTGTCGTCGTTAGCGTGAGCCGCCATAAAGGCAGCCGCTACAACTGCGTCTGTCACGACCGAGTCGGCAATATTCGTGATCTCCATCTCAAGTGTGCTGCAATTTGTAATGCAGTAGTGGTAAGTCACGGTCGCACCTACTGTGGCGACGTCGCAATTTACGGTCTTCGTAACATCAATGCACGGCTCAGGATAAGTTATATCCGTCTGAGCGACATACTGGAGTAGATTTGTGATGGGGGAACACCCCAGGGTGCCCGGGGCGTCACATAGGTCATGGACGTTGACGCTTCCCTGGTCGGGTAGAGGATCGGGGTCGCCGGGCTGGATGACATAGGTGTTCTGAGCAAAGGTGACCCGACCAACAGCAGGATTCCCCGGCAGCCCGCTGAGTGTGCTTCCTGGGGGCCCTATCTTAACAGGGAGTGGTCCTCCGACCGTTGCGGTGGTGTTACCAGATACGGCAACAATTACGAGGTTCCCCACCGTTGGCACTCTGGTAGCAGCGCCCAAGGGGTCCACTATGTCCCAAGCTGCGTCGACCGAGATCGTGTCTCCGTAGTCGTCATCGTGTGTTACGCGTATGAGGCTGTCGAGGGTCTGCCCCGGCATCTTCGAGGATGCGGTCTGCTTCTGAATAGAGGCGCCGTGGTATAATTGTGCCGACGCGGAAGTCCCCATGCACAGTGCGACAAGCAACGTTCCTAAGACTAACAATTTTGGAATTTTCATAATTCTCTCCTTTTTTAAAAAAATCCTATTCTTTTTAATCCGCCAGCGCTGAGGTTTCTCGGCGTCGGGGTTTTCGCCGTAGAACAGCCGCGGCGAACAACATTGCACTACCATTTTTTTACGTCTTTTTAGCCCTCCTTCCGGGTTCAGTAAATCGGTCCACACTCACAATCGACTTGTCCCCATAGGCTTCTCCTCTCTGCCCAACGTTGGGCAACGGCCTCTCTACTTACCTATTCTGTCTGACGTTTTCAATTCGTTCTATCATTATCGGTTGTACTACCGGAATTTATCAGCCACAGAGGGCACAGAGAACACAACTGTATATCTATGTTAATCCGTGTCGGTTTCTGTAATTCTTCGTGTTTCTTCGTGCTCTTCGTGGTTCCAAGACTCGTAGGGTGGGCCTCGGCCCACCGATCCTCGTGTGGTGGGGCACAGCCCCACCCTACCCAAGCTTCTCTTTACTTATCGTTCACAGCAGAGATCCTTCCCCTTCGACAGGCTCAGGGCGGTCGGCTTCCTTCGCTCAGGATGACAAAAAGCGCTTCGCCTCAACACGACAATGTGGAGCTAATAACTCCGGAAATCGTTTTTCGGTTCTTCTCCTGCGACTCCTTGAAGGCCCCAAGAGCGGGGCAACCAAACTCAGCTTTTCAGTATTAGCTCACCTCAACGCATTGGGTTAGTCCTACGATATTGCCGAACTTACCCAGTTTTTGCAAGCTATTGTCAAGAAAAACATAGCCATTGTCAAGAATAAAGAAAAAATTTCGTTAAATATTTCTCACTATATGGAGCAAAATGCCCCATCAGCCTCTCTGGAATCCCTTGACCGCCGAGGTGGGACTCCGAGATAACCTCTGTACCCTCAACGCAGTTTTCTTAACTCATTTGCTACGAATCGCCGACTCCTATTTATCTGAATCATCTAACTTAGCTTTCTTGACTAATATTATAATTATGCCCACAATGTTTTTTACGTCAACCTCGGAAAAATACCTGATTTCACTACCGAATGGCAAATTCGTCCGCAGGGTAAGGACTCGCTCGCTCGTTTAACATACGGTATTGCGGCCAGATGCTTCGCCTTAGGCTCAGCATGACAAGGCCGCAACAGGGCAATAAAACCGCTTTATCAGTAGGAAAAACGATTATGAGTGAGAAAACTAATGGCCAATTTAATTACCGAGCGTTCGTTTCCGTTCTTTCGGGTTTCACATTTGGAGCGATGGCCGTAACGGGTCTGGTTATGTTCTTTGCTCCATCGTGCCGGATCGCACGCGATACCTCATGGACAATCTGGGGCTATAGCAAGGAGCAGTGGACCGCCGTACATGTTTGGTTCAGCCTCGCCTTTGTCATTTCTTCGGCTTTCCATATCTATCTTAACTGGGCGTCGTTGACCTGCTACTTCAAGAGCAAACTCCACAAGGGTTTTGCTTTCCGGACCGAGTGGATTGCGGCGTTGGTTATCTGTGGTGTCATCGGCCTCGGGACGATTTATGAGGTGGCGCCATTCTCATCGCTGGTGGTCTGGAAGGAAACCTTCAAGCATAGCGAATCCGGGCAGGGAGCAGGGGGGCAAGGTTACCGCACAGGCAGAGGCGCCGGGCGGCTGGGCCAGAGTACCTTCGACATGCCCGCGAGCACCACAGCCGTACGGGTATCGGCGCAGGACTCCGAGCAGGGCATAACCGGCTCCTGTGGGACGGCGGTGAGCGCCACCGGATTTGGCATGGGGCAAAAGACGCTCAGGCAATACTGCACCGAGCAGGGTGTTGAATTGTCGTGGGCCATCTCTCGGCTGCAAAGCAAAGGCTTCACGGCACGAGAGACGATGACGTTGCGACAAATCGCCGACAGTGCAGGCGTGCATCCGCGCGAACTACGCAGCATCCTGCAATCCGAATAGGAGCCCATCTGCAATGCTCTCTTGTCATTCTGAACGCAGCGCAGCGCAGTGAAGAATCTCTTTCTTCCGCTCGTATCCCAGATCCTTCGGCTGAGCCTCAGGCGTCGTCCTGAGCCTGCCGAAGGGATGACAGCAACGACAAGTCCTCACACATGGCCTAAGAGGGGTTTTGGGAGCGCCGGCACAAGCCAATCAGCCACTTCTGCTGGTCCGTGGTCAAATACGGACGCAACACCAGTACGTGCTTGGCGATACGCCGCTCGATTTGACTGTGGGCTGAAATCAACCTCTCGATTTGAGCGAGCAGCTCATCATTGGTGGTTCGTGGGTCCTCGAAGGTGGCCAGCAGCTTCGCCCGCTCAGACAACAGCGAATCGCGAAGCTGTGCCGCATCCGCTTCGAAATTTGGATCCTTCTGCTGTGCGATCGTTATCTGCTCATCGGTCAGCCTCAGGGATTGAGCTAATCCGGTTCCGAGCCTGCGGCCTCGCCCGTAACCGGCTCCGCCGCCATAGCCGCGTCCACCTGTCCCACGGCCCGTTCCGGAGCCATCCCGCGGGCCCATTCGACTACCGCCGCCAAATCCGGCTCCTTGACCGCTTGCTCGAACGAGCGGCCCACGAAGTATCTCGGCGCAAAGGCTCATCAGCCGCAGCCGCTGCTCATCGGGCAGCTCTGATCGGAGAGCCGCCAGGTGCTCGCCGACCTGCCGGAGCAAACGCGTATGAACGGCGATGACGACTTCGACTTGCGCGAGGATTGCGTTGTCCGGCGTGCAGGGATCTTCGATCACAGTACCCAGACTCTTCTGCTCTGCCAGCAGCGATTCGATCAATGTGTCCGCTTGGGTGTTGAAGTCTTCTTCGAGCTTTACGACAGTGGCCGGGGCAGCGCCGAGCCAACGAACAGACAGGGAGACCTCGGCCACCGGAGCCCGGCTCGCCGCCAAGCGGGTGGCTAAGAAGGAAATCCCGCCGGATACGACCATGACGACTATCAGAGTAATCTCTCTCTTTCGATTCATTGTCGATTGGCTCCGCCGGCAGTATTTTCCTCCAGCACCGTCCAGGTAAGCTCGCTCGACCACTCGAAGTCCAGTGCGGCCAGGTATCGCGGCCCAGTCTCAACCATGGGTGTAATAGGAGCGTTTTGCGGCGTACTGTATTTGCCCAGCACATAGCCGCCGCTTGTTGCGATGATGATTGCGGCGGCGATGCGCAGCGCCGCAACGAGGGAGTCTCGCAGCGGGATGAGCATCGTTCGCTTCGGACGCTGCTGGGATTCTGCCTGTGCAGCCAGCGTCTCGATACGGCCGGCGACCTGATGGGCCGAAGGATCAATCCGCCATTCGCCCAAGGCATCCCACGTGGCAAGGGCTTCCCGGTAACGGCTCGCACATGCGCTGCATTTGGCTATATGCCGCCGGACCTGTTCGCTTTCTGCGGCGGGGAGCCTGCCCCCAACATAATCCAGTAATTTGAGGTCATTCACGTGTTCCATAGTTCCCACCTTGACTTAAACGAACTCCAAGCTCCTACACTGCGGTCTATTTGGAAGAATGTTTTATTTTCGCCAATTTTTCTCGCAGATTGGCGTATGCTCTAACCAGCAGAGATTCCACGGCGGATTGGCTCCAGCCCGTGACTTCACTGATTTGGGCGTGGTTCATGCCTTCATAACGATAGAGGACGATGGCCACTCGCTGCCGCTCGGGCAACTCCTGAACAGCCGCTCTGACCAATTCCGCGATTTCTCGCCTTTCGGCTGAATCCGTATCCAACGCGGATAGTTTCTCGGATGCAACGGACTCCAGTGGCACGGCACTCTTTGCCCGCCTGCGCTGCTCATCAAGGCAGAGATTAACGACGATACGGTAAAGCCAAGTCGTGAATTGGGCTTGCGGCTTGTAATGTTTCGCCGCCCGGTACACCCGCAGAAACGTCTCTTGCGCCACGTCTTCGGCCAGGTCCCAATGGCCCAAGGTCCGAAATGCAATTTCCAAAACGCGACTCTGATGCCTTCGAGCCAGTTCCCCCAGCGCAGCGACTTGCCCTGAGGCCAGTCGAGCCATCAATTCAGCATCGTTGGGCTCCTGATGGGTCATGAGAAAGGCAGCATTTCTCCATACAGCCCCTTCTCTATCAATATTCTGCTCCTACGGCAGAAGGTCGTCGTCGAAGCCATCACCAATCATTGGCTTATCGAGTGAGCAATTTGCCCTGGCGTAGTCAAAAGCTTCTTCGACGGTTACTTGCGCTGGCTGTTCTATCACTGTATCGTCGTTGTAATCGTGAATATTGGCCTTGCCGCCGCCTATTCCTTCTTGGACGAAGTAGTAGGTAAACTCTCCATTCTCCAGAGCATCAGTCTCATAGGAATATCCGTTCTCGGTACTTGCCATGGCGATGATCCTTCCGGGCCCCTCAAGGTCGCTTTTCATGCCTCCGGCCAGGCACGTATCGAAGACAAAGATTATCCTTGAGGTTTCAAATCCGGAAAAGGCGTCTCTCAACTCACCATCCCAGATGGGCACAAGATTCGTACCATTGTGCGCCACAATGGCCTCGTCCACTCTTTCGTTGTCATTATCCTCCGCGATGCCCCTCATGCCGTGACCGCTGAAAAAGAAGACAATTTCACCGGCGTCCGTAGGTATGTCGTCGATGGCACTCAGGATTGCATCTCGCGTAGCTTCCAAATCTGTGAGCAAGGTGACATTTTTGAAGCCGTAAACATTAGTAAGAGCATCTCGCATTTCAACGGCATCATCATCACAGTATTCAAGGTCGTTTTCCTCACCCGGATAGTTTGAGATGCCGACAACAATGGCATAGCGTCTTCCCTGAACCGGATCGCCCAGGATACCGGTAGCTGCTTGTTCTTTCTTGCCTTTGCCTGCTCCACCTCCTCCGGCCCAGGACGGAGGTCCTTTAGGACCTCTGAGGCTTATCTTCTTCACCAACTCGATATCGGTTGCCGGCACAGGTCTTAGCTTGTCCGGCTTTCCTCCTCCTGCCGGGTCATCAGGTTTTTCTGCAAGCAGAACAGTCGAGAGAACTGAAACTACAAGAAAACCAGCCAGAAAAGTCATCAGGATTTTTGTTTTCAGGGTATTTACCCTCACTTTCGATTCACAGAGATTTTTCCCCGCTACAATTAGACGGAACAATTGCAGAAATGATCCTGCGTTTTGCTTGCACGCCATATCCTCCAATAATCAGGAAGATATACTTACTACTTCCGCTTCGAACTTTATCTAATTTACCAGACAAAGCCGCAAAGGTCAAGGGGTTTGCGGGAATTTGGGCAAAAGAAAACCTTCGGAAACCAGAATAATGCGATACAGCACGCCGGCACAGCCAAAAAAAATCCCCCGAAACCAGACTCGGGGGATTTTCTTTCATGCCTGTTTTTCGTTTTGCAGCGAAACTTACGGAATGGATATTGAATCGGTTGTCTCGGCATTATCGTCAGAATTGTACGTCCAGCCGGATTTTACGACATTAGTAACTGTAAAGTTAAAGGTCGTTCCACTTGGAGGATTTTTCACCTTATTAGACTGCAACGTTACTCTTCCCAATGTGTCGGTTGTTCCGACATCGCTATCGGAAGTCCTGCCGCTCCAGCGGCCAGAGACGGTTGCGCCGGCAACAGGGACGCCGGCGCCATTCACCACGGTTACTGTGGCGACAGCATTCACATTCGGACCGGTTTTCTTCAAACTCATTACAATGCCAGCCACATGCATGGTCGAATCCTGCACCGGAGGTGCGCTCACCGTGATATAGTCGGTCACGGTAAAGGTATCTGAACCGTCCGGTCCTGTTACGGACAAGATCACGTCGTAAGAGCCGGCGCTCGAATATGTATGGGATGGGTCTTGTCCGGTGGATGTTCCTCCGTCGCCGAAATTCCACAACCAACTGCTCACGAGCCCGGTAGATATATCAGTGAAGAGAACCAGCAGAGGCGCCGTGCCAGTCGTTGGCATCCCCACGAAGTTTGCTTCAGGCGGCCCAGCGGGGCCAGCCGCTGCTTCGTCGGCATCGACAAGGCCGAAGCCGTACCACGAATCTCTCCCTGTGGCGCCGAGGTCATCCGCGGTCTGTTGGAGTCGAGTCCTCACGTCGCCAACGCCGGCGGCAATAACCAGAGCGGCGGTTCCGGCCACGTGCGGACAGGCCATCGACGTGCCGCTCATATATGTGTATCCCCCACCCAAGCGAGTAGAGTAGATACTTACTCCTGGCGCTGCAAGTTCCACGTCGGGCCCTGTGCTGGAAAAGTATATCCTTGTGTTCGTGCTGTCGGTTGCGGCTACGGCGATGCAGGAGGTGTACTTTGCCGGATAAATTACAGTGTCATCGCCGGCACCCTCGTTTCCAGCGGCGCACACGTTGATAATGCCCGCCGCTGCGGCGTTGTCAAAAGCCTGATGGGTAAACGTACCGGGATCGCCGACACTGCCATAGCTATTGTTCGTGACCTGTATTCCATGGTCCACTGCCCACTGGAGGGCGGCAATAACGGCGCTGAAGCTGCCGCTACCGCTTTTGTTCAAGACCTTCAGGGCATAGAGATCGGCCCTCGGAGCTACACCGACCACGCCCAACCCGTCATCCTCAGCGCCAATGGTGCCGGCCACGTGCGTCCCGTGGCCATTGTCATCCATCGGATTGGCGTCGTTGTTGGCAAAGTCATAACCGCCCACATAGTTGCCGTCCAAGTCTGGGTGGGTGTAGTCAATGCCGGTATCAATGATAGCCACCTTAACGCCGGCGCCTTTGTTGCCGGTCGCGTGAACTAACTCTGCATCTATGCGGTCAACGCCCCAAGGCAATTGATCAGCAACAGCAAAGACCTCGATATCCGGCTCGACAATCGTTACGTTCGGATTCCGCCGGAGACCTTCGATCGCTGCTTCGGGAACTGAGGCGGCGATGCCTGGAATTAGGGTATAGCTGTACTTAATCTCTCCGCCGTGACTGCGAACCAGGGCCTGTTCAGCCGGCCCCGGAACCTGCTTGAAACCAATCAAGACGGGAACCCGGTTGAGACCCGCAGCATTCTCACTGGCGGCAATTGCCAACCCCATACAAAAGCAGGCGATAACAATCGCGCCAGCCAACAACTTGGTCAATGTGTTAGTCTTCATAATACGTCTCCTTGGGATACACAAAAAAACTGCGTTCACCATCACTCAACTAATTAGCCCCCAAAGTCCTCCTTCGTAATTCACATCACAGCCTCCCCAAGAAATAAACGGCATTTCACATGCCTCGAATGCACAAAATAAGGCATTTTTTAAGAATATCACATTCATGATCAAAAGTCAAGCTGTTTTGTCCAAGGACTCTATTGCGGCACACAATGCGTATAGAAATCAAACGTAAGTCCTATAGATATAATGTGTTAGGTTACTGACACAGGTAATGAACTGCCCGCAGAAACCGCATAATTATAGAAGTGGGCGGAATGTTATCGGAGCCTTAGACCTTCAACTCGTCTTGCACTGATTCCTGACACTGATGAATCTTGCTTGTCAATCGCGCTAAAACGTCGCCGCGCACGATTGCTTTTACGGCATCGTTTCCTGATGACGGACCTTTCAACAAGGTTTGGGAAGCGTGTTTATGAACCTATTCTCTTGCAACAGTGCCCAATTGTGTGTAACGTAAAGACGAATCAGGGCGATTAGCTCAGTTGGCTAGAGCGCCTGCCTTACACGCAGGAAGTCACAGGTTCAAGTCCTGTATCGCCCATTTCACAAACCTCTGTAACCCAAAATGTGTGGCAAACCGTTATTGAGAGGACTTTCCGTTTGCTGGATAGACGCATACCAGATGAGGGCCTTAGTCAATGCCGAGTGATAGTTTCAGTAGGGGACTAATTGCTCTGTGCCGGTACCATCTCCCAGGCGAAAACACTTCGCGGCGCACATTGCAGTTCAGGCTGCTCACTCGCTTTAATGTCAAACGTTTGTTGTGGCCCAGCCGGCGTGATTCTATTGAACCGAAATATTGTGCCGGGAAAACCATACTCCTTGGGATCGAATTCAACATGGGCAGAAAGGGAGCCGTCGGATACGTTGACGAATAGAAACACCGTCTTCTTCTCGTTCACAAGTTGCCATGCGCCAGCCATAATCGCCGTGGTTGTGATTGGCCACTCTGCCCGCCATTGCCAGTCAGCGGTGGCTTTTGGAACTTCCCCGATCAGCTTAGGAGGCCGGGCCATTTGGCCGGCGTAGAAGTACTTTTTCAGGCGCCAGCGCAATTCAACACAATCCCGAAGGAATTGTCCGCAGTCCGGGCGGCTGATGATCTCAGGGTCAAACCAGCCAATCTGTTCTCCAAACACAAGCTGCTGTCCGGCCTTCATGCGATTAGCCAGGTCCTGGCTGGGTCCGGCCCTGTACGCCCGCCCGAACATCTGTATCGCACCGCCGTAAACGGCTGGGAACGCCGGAACCATATTTTGCTCCTGCCAGTGCCAGGTCAGGTAACCATCGAACCACTTGATGTACGGCTCGGCATTGCACTCCGTTGTCAACATGCGGTCGGCAGGTTTGGCTGTCCGTATGCCATCCAGCAGTTTCCAGTAGCCTTCTGTCCACCAGTGACCGCCACCCAGTGGGTGACTATGCGAGGCATCAAAGCACAAACGTGGCTGCGCCGCCGCGATCTGATCGATATAAATCCCGCTTACGCCACATTCATTGAAGAGCCGAAGCACGATATCGCTTACCCGGCTCTGCCATAATTGGGTCGCAGGGCACATAGCGGCCAACTTAACGCTGCTGCCGTCGGTCTCCTTGCTGCCGTAGCTTTCGGTATATGGATTTCCCTTTTCATCTTTGGTTGCGGCCGACAGGGCCACCTGGGTGAACTGCCAATCCTCTGCTTGCTTGTCCCGCGTGTCCCACAACCGTCCGTTGATATACGGCATCGCATAGACGCCGGCCTGCTTGAGCGCCGCTACGCCCTCGGCAAACCCATCTTTGGGCGGAAAGTAATGAGGATAATCATTGTCAAAGGGAATCTGGTGCCAGTTGTACCAGTGGAATCCAACAGGCACTTTGAGTTCCTCTGCAAAGACCTTCACCCGCGGAACGCAATCGGAGGCGGCGCCGCCAGTCATTACCCATACCGGCAATTGTCGCATCCATTCCGGCGTATCTATCCGGCCGTCCGGTCCGAGCGTTGGCCACCATTTGGCCTCCCGGCTGACCCACTTGCGATAGATTGTTGCTGCGTCAAACCAATCGCCGCGTAAAAGTTGCCACCGTGCCCGCCCGGGGAGTTCAAAATCAACGCCTGCCTTGCCCATATCAGGAACAGGGTGTTCGAATCGAAAGGCTACTGCGTGCTGCTCCGGCAATCCCTGGGCAAAGATATCCTTAGTGGAGCCAAATGGATCGTGCATGCCGACATAAAGACCCGTTTTCCCAGTGGCGTCGTAGGCCGCCATGTACTGCATACAGGTCCAGCCGCTCGGGTAAGTCCCGCCTTTTGTCTCAGCAGAATCCCACAAATCGGACCGTTCGATCCCTGCCGTGTGCGGCAGGAACACGCTTGAGCCTTCACCCAGACGTTTCACCGCGACCTGGGGGAAGATGATGCGCCAGAGCGCCCATTGCTCGCTGTTGTTCGTCACTTGCAGATCCCAAATCAAAGCACTGTCGGCCGTATCGGTAAGGAGCTTGACTTCGACACTGATTTCTTTCAGGCGCTCATCCGCCGGCTCCTGAAAATTCAAAACACGCTGTCCCGAAGCATCCACGTCTGACACATCGATCTGGCGCCAGCCTGAATCCGCGACAAGGTTTACTTGTTCCTTTGTCTTTGCATGGCGCAGTTCAACGCAAAACAGTGGAGGAGCATTCGGAGGAAGAAACTCCTGAGCGGTAGCATTGTCAGACAGGCTCAGTACACCTATGCCTTGTTGCGTCTCCTCCAGCACCAGTTTCATATCGCCTGATTGCACCGCCATCCGCTCAGCAATCGCAGCAGGCGCCACGCTTAGGCAGAACGCTGTCCAGACGATGAATCCGCAGCACCAATTGGGTCTGTTTGTATTCCTGTGTGTACTCATATTATTGCCTCCCAGCTATACATCTCAGAGCATAATCGGCCAAGACAGTTCATTCACTCCGATTGCGCTATATATAAAGGCATTTTACGGTTTTCGTCGTGTTTCGAGGTCTTAGTAAGAGCGGAAATACGCAGCGGGCTGTTTATTTATGCCCTGCGGATTCCTCAGACAGGAGTCTGAGGAATTCTGGAGGTACGTCATATCCGAGGCTCTGGGCCTTGCGGACGTCCTGCCAGGCCCTGTCATACTCTCCCTTCTCATAATAGACAAGCCCTCGCTCGTAATAGGCTCGGGCATTTTGCGGATTTTTTTCAAGCATGCGGCTAAGCTCCGAGATCGCTCGGTCGTATCGGTCGGTCTGGACGAGGATATTTTGCTGACCGACAGGCTCGGCAGGTCTGCTGTTACATCCCGCGAAAAAGAGATAGAATACCACTCCAGACCCCAGTAGTGTGCTCTTGAGCGTTTTGTTGTCCGCAATGTGTCTCATAGCGAAACTCGCCTCATGCAAAAATCTCGATAGACAATGCTACACAAAAGAACTGCTAATGTCCACTGTGGTGAGCCTTTTATTTCCTGCCCACGGCGAGTAGGGGGGTAGGGCGAATAAAGACTGTTGCATTTCGCCGGTTCAGGCTATAATAAGACGCAAAGAACTCGGTGATCCGGCCGATGTCAAGTCGTCCGTTTTGAAGTTTTGAGGTTATGGACAAACGGTGGTAAACAAATCATTCAAATGCAAACGAGCATAAAGAGGAGAACATACATGAACAATAGAAAAGCCAGTTCCACTCAGGTGCGCCGGAAGATGACCCGAAGGGATTTTCTCGGCGGTGCGGCTGCGGCCGCCGCCTTTACGGTTGTCCCGCGTCGCGTACTCGGCGGCGCCGGCAACACCGCGCCCAGTGAAAAAGTTAACGTCGCCATCATCGGAACGGGCGGCCAGGGCATCGTCAATATGAAGCAGTTGTTCAATGAGCCGGACGTCCGCATTGCTGCGCTTTGTGACATCAACGAGGAAAGCGACTATAGCATGTTCTATTACGGCGGAACCGCCGGACTAAAACCAGCCCTCGAGCTGGTCCGGCAGAAATATGGCCAGCCGTGCCCGACTTACCGCGACTACAACGAGATGCTCTCGAAAGAAGACATCGACGCTGTTTTGCTCGCGACGCCCGACCATTCTCATGCCATGATTTCGCTGGCCGTAATCGCCAAAGGCAAACATCTATATTGCGAAAAACCTCTATGCCGCACCGTCTATGAGTCTCGCGTCGTCACCGAGGCAGCCCGCAAGGCCAAAGTCGCTACACAGCTCGGAAATTTTGGACACTCCAGCGAGGATATTCGTCTGGCCTGTGAATGGATCTGGGATGGCGCGATTGGCGATGTGCACGACGTGCATTCCTGGACCAGCACCGGCGCCCGGCGATGGACCAATTTCACAGAACGCCCAAAGGAAACGCCGCCGGTGCCCGCCGGCTTCGACTGGGAACGATGGCTCGAACCCGTGCCTCGACGTCCTTATCATCCCGATTATGCGCCGGTCCGCTGGCGGGCGTGGTGGCAGTTCGGCTCGGGCACCATCGGCGACTTCGCATGTCACCACCTGGACCCGGCTTTCTGGGCGCTGAAACTGGACCAAAGCCCCAGCTTCAGCGTCGAGGCCAGCTCCATCGGAACCACTGAAGAGACGTGCCCGGCGGGTTCGCTGATCTACTTCGATTTCCCCGCCCGCGCAGGAATGGGACCGGTACGTATAACCTGGTACGAGGGCGGAGTCATGCCGCCGCGCCCCGCCGAGCTTGAAGAGGGCAGAAGCCTCGGCGAGCACGGCATCCTCTTCATAGGCACCAAGGGCGCTATCTTAGGCGGCGGCTGGTCGAGGTCGCCCCGCATCATCCCGGAAACGAAAATGCGGGCCTACCGCCAGCCCCCAAAGACGCTGCCTCGCGTCAAGGGACACCATCGCGACTGGCTCGACGCCTGCAAAGGCAAGGGCGATCCCAGCACTCATTTCGACTATTCCGGCCCGCTTTCGGAGTTCGTCCTCATGGGCAACGTCGCCATCCGCGCCGGCAAGAAGCTGGAATTTGACTGGAAGAACATGAACGTCACAAACGCCCCCGAGGCTAACAATTTCGTCAAGCCGAACTACCGCGAAGGCCGGACTATATAGAACCACAGCCGGCGGACGATGGGGCAGAAGAACTTAAATGTGACGCTTATTCGGTCAAAAGGACCGCAATATTCCGGCGAAGCTCTTGCAGCTCGCGTTCCTGCTGTTCGCTGAAGGAACCCAGCTTCTCAGCGTAAACGTCGATCCACGTGGCAAGCCGATCAAAGCTCTCGTCGTCCAGGCGGACTCCCTCGTGTCCATCCGGGCCCGTCAGCAGGGCGAGCAGCTTACTGTTTGCAGCGGGGGCTTGGCCTGCAAAGGATTGATCACGTTCAAAAGCAAGCTTTTCGAGATTTTTTTCGGCAAATGCCATCAGGCTTTGGTAAGAGTTCTCAGCGGTAAGATCAAAACGAGCCGCCAGTTTGTCGCCGCTGTCAGGTTTGTGGCACGACACACATGACTTATCCAGGACCGGCTGAACCAGCTCATCAAAACGAAGCGGCCATGAGCCGGCCGGACCGGCGCTGATCCGTGAAGCCTCCCGAAGTGTAGCCGATGGCCTGGCCATGATGCCGGGGGCCGACTCCCGCGATTCGTGACAACCGATACAGGATAGCGTCTGCCCGGGCTGAACGTAAGTCAGGCTTCGCATTGTTTGAACGGCCAGCCCTCTTGCGTCCAGAGCCTGAAAAAACACAGGGATGCCGGACGGCACAAGGAAATACGCAGAGCCGTCCTTTTCGACCGGGATGGTTCCCAGCACAAATTTCCCAGGATCCTCACGCGAGACGCCCAGGCTGGGTGAATCCATGTGAGGCTGTGTCTTCGGGTGCACCGATAATTCGCAGGCTCTTCACCCCGCCCCGCTCGACCCCTCTCAATCCCTTGTAAATATCCTGCACCAGGAATCGTCCCTCCTGGAACCTATCGCAGTCGGTCTGGTCGGGCTGAACGAACGGCCTGCTCCGCGGGCGAACCGGAATCGGATACATGCTCGATATATTCGGATCTCTGTAAATCAGCTCGAGGTTTCCGAATACGTCGCATAAATACAGACCCAGAGCGTTGACCGGATTGCGCTCGTCTGTAACCTGGCCGCTGTCCTGATGGGGCGGCAGGCGCCGGTCACTCCAGGCCGCCAGGTAATAGTCCTGCGACAATTGATAAGGATTTGCATAGTACGACTCCGGCCAGCCTTCAGCTTCCGGGAAACACACCTCAGGAGTCAGACGCGTCAGAGGCTCGGGTCCCTCGGTTCCGCACGTGCGGTCCAGCAGAACCACCGAGCCGCCCGTGATGGAATGATGCGACGAAGCCAGTCAGCCTCTACTTGTTTTGTTCGACCGTGCGAGACGCCGGCAAGGCGGCAGACCTCGCCGCATGCGGCGCTAAGCCGCTGAATAAAACGGCAAGAACTGCAATTGATAATGTCCTACTGTAGCCCAACATCTTCATGCTCTCTAACATTCTACCCGGATAATACACACCGAGCAAACGGATTCCGATTGTCCATTGTACCGGATGGGTGCATGTCATGATTGTAGGTAGAAAAAAGCCCTCTCAATAGGCAAAATAGGGAAAAGATTACAAACAACCATTTTGCTCATGGAGGGCTCACATTATGGATACCAGGATTTTGGAAGAATTGG
>Ga0315295_10000627_pt1 | contig 30529 bp, 20 predicted proteins | sample YL17G14_0_MG_FD_204453 | JGI IMG/M metagenome (GOLD analysis project Ga0315295, IMG submission 204453) | Sediment microbial communities from Yellowstone Lake, YNP, Wyoming, USA - YL17G14_0 | ecosystem: Environmental > Aquatic > Freshwater > Lake > Sediment | place: USA: Wyoming | collected... | reverse complement strand
ACGAATATTGACCTGGCTCAGAACGTCATCCTGACCCCCGGAATCTATCATCAGGTCACAATGGACACGTCGGTGAACGACGATAAAGACGAAACATGGGTGAGCATGGGTCTGAAGTATCAATTCTAAAGCCACCCAGACACTTTTATTTAGAATACAGAAGGCCGGTCAAAAAACCGGCCTTTTTTTGTGAACAAGTGGCGTGTCAAGAAAGTATAATGCCAACAAGGTGGACTAATCTGCGACTCAGGTGTTCGGAAAGAAGCTGCCGCCGACTCCGAATCGCATGTTGTGCAGGTTGACGTTGTTCAAGAAGAGGAATAGACTATGCATGCCCAAAGATTTTTCTCGAGTAACCTACGGTCGGCAATTCCCCGTACTCTACTGGTCAGCTTGGTTTTCCTGCCGTGGTGTACTAAGACGGCAGCTCTCGCGGACGTGCCCAAGGACGACCATGGCGCCGCACGCATGGAATACCAGATCAAGCAGTTAGACGGCCTGCTATCCCCGGTCGATGTGAGCAAGGCGCCGCCTGCTCTTGATCCGGTCGTATGGGAAGCATTCATTCCGAACGACAACGCACTCACGCCGGAGCGAGTGGCCCTGGGACGGAAACTCTACTTTGAAAAACGCCTGTCGGCCGACGGCACAGTGGCATGCGCCACCTGTCATGACGTGACCCGTGGATTCACGGACCAGTTGGCGGTTTCGGAGGGGATCAAGAAGCAACACGGGCGGCGAAACGCACCGACGACGCTGAATGTGGCACTCCTGCAAACGCTTTTTCTCGACGGCCGCGCACCCACACTTGACCACCAGGCAAAGCTACCCATCGTCAATCCCGTGGAGATGGGTATGCCCGATGGGACAGCAGCCGTGAATGCCATCCGAGATGACCCCGAGTACCAGAATGCATTCAGGAAAACCTACGGAAGGGCGGTGAACTACGACGACATCGGCAGGGCCATCGCCGCTTTTGAGCGGACGCTGACTTTCGTCGATTCGCCGTTCCGGCGCTTTCTCGCCGGAGACGTGAAGGCTATTTCGGATGAAGCCCAACAAGGCTGGGTGCTGTTCAATGAGAAAGCTCGCTGTGTGACTTGTCACCCCATAAATCCCTCGAATCCCCTGGGGACCGACAACCGCTTCCACAACATCGGTGTTTCCGCAAGACACCAGAACTTTGAATCGCTGGCGAAGAAGGCCTTGAAAGCACTGCAGGAAGATCCCTCCGAGCAGAAGCTGGACGAATTGGCCCTGGGGACGGATATGAGTGAATTGGGCCGGTTCATGGTCACAAAGAATCGTTCCGATATCGGAGCTTTTCGTACTTCGCAACTACTTAACGTTGGAATTACCCCTCCTTACATGCACGATGGATCGATAGAAACGCTCTGGGATGTAATGGACCACTACAACAAGGGGGGCGAGGCAAATCTATACCTTGACGGCGGAATGGAGCCACTGGCGTTGACAGAAGGACAGATAGATCAGCTCGTCGCATTTCTCTTTACGCTCACCGACGGGCGTTTCGCCCAGCAGAACAAGCAGCAATTCGAGCGTCAGAAAGCACAGGCAAGGAAGAAACGTCCGCTGCGGGACGATGATATGGCTTTTCGCCTGAAGCTTGCCTTTGAGAAATAGACCTACTAAGCAGGCTGCTACAAAGTACAAGGAGCGACCCATGAAATCAAAGTTCAAGAGCATCGAAACCAAATACATGGAACAGCGGAAGGATGTTTTCCGTGATCTGAAGAACCTCGACCGCCGGTCCTTTTTGAAAGCATCGGCGGCGGTCGTGGGCGCTGCCGTGGCATCCGGCCTGACACCTTATCACTCATTCCAGCCGGTCGCTGTCGCACAGGATGCGGTTTCATCGGGTTCGGGCGCACCGTTTCGATTCGCCTATATCTCCGACTCGCATCTTTATGAGAAGAAAGTCAACGACCGTTTCGTCAGGTCGATTCTCCGCGCCGTGGAGGACGTGAATAACCTGGATCCCCAACCCGACTTCGTATTTTACGGCGGTGACCTGGCGCAGCTCGGCCAGCCCGGGCAGCTCGAGCTGGGGGCCCAAATCCTCAAGAATCTCAAGGCTCCCGTGAAAATGATGGTCGGCGAGCACGATTGGTATTTCGATATGGGCCAAAAGTGGCGGGAGCTGTTCGGCGAGCCGACTTATTCGTGGGACTACAAGGGCGTTCATTTCGTCACCCTCAACAGCGTCGTCGAGCGCGATTTCTGGAGCGCTCGCGGATTGACACCGATGGAGCGAATGACGACCGTGGCCGGATTGGACAACGGCGTGCAGAGCCCCTTCTCGGTTGGCGAGCCCCAGCGCGAGTGGCTCAAGAAAGACCTGTCCACGTATGCGGATGACACGCCGGTCATCGTCTTTTCCCACTCGCCCCTGTACAAACTGTACAGGAAGTGGAACTTCTGGACTGACGACGCCGAAGAAGTACAGGCGATCCTCAAGCGGTTCAAACGGGTTGTGGTGATCCACGGTCACACACACCAGTTGCTGACGAACCGCATCGGGAATATTCATTTTCACGGGATGCTGTCCACGGCCTGGCCGTGGCCCTACGCCCCGGAAGGAATGCCGGAGCTGACCATCCAGATGAACCGGCCTGACCCCTTCAATCCCAACGACGGCTGCGGCAACGGTGAAGTACACGTACAAGCCGACGGGCTGGTGGACAAGATTTACAATCTGTGGAACCGCAAGCCGATTACGATCACAAGAGCCTATACCGAAAGCTGGGGCCGGGAAAACACGCCGGCAAAGCCGAACCGCATCAGCTATTAGAACCATCAAGGAGATTGCCATGCGAAACATTTCTACCGTCGCTCATATCAGATTCACCCTGTTGTGTATAATCTGCGTTTCAGCGGCCGCACTGCTCGTAGCTTGCAGGGACGCCGAACTCACAACGTGCAGCGGCAGTAAAGCCCAGGTGGCCTCCGGCGCCAGCGGGCAGGTTCTGGCCGACGAGCTGATGGACCAATGGAAGCGGGAGCACCCTGATCGAGAGTGGGTGACCGCCGAGAAGGAGCGGCATGAAATCAAGCCCCCGGCCGATAATTCCGCGTTGTTGCAGGGCGGCCAGGCCGAGGGACATACGTACGGCCAGCCTACCGAGCGTGACATTCTCACGTGGGCCCGGGAGACCGAGAAGTTCGTTGTGGAAGGCTCGCGCGTCTTTCACAGTGCTCAATTGCTGGGGGGGACCGTTGGCGTTTCGTGCGACATGTGCCATCCGCACGCCGCTAATACCCATCCGGAAACATATCCCAAGTTCCAGTCTCAGTTAGGCCGTGTGGTGTTACTGCGAGACATGATCAATTGGTGCATCGAGCACCCGGTTCGCGGTGAGCGCCTGGGGCCCGATGATCCGCGTATGCGGGCTCTGGAGGCATACATTATGGCTCAGCGCAGCGGAGCCGTGATGAACTACGGGAAACACTAAGCGCCAGAACAAATCTAAATCGTCCTGCCGGCCATGAATTTCGCCACTTCAACCAGGGCTTCTTTGGCCTGGCTTTCTTCCAGGCCGGCTAAAGCGCCGACCGCAGCGCCGACAAAGTCCTGCATCCGGTCTCGCGCATAATCGAGGCTGCCATGACGGTTCAGCATTTTTACCAGCGCATTTCTGTCATGCCGAGCGTCTTGCTGGGCGAGATGCAAATTTATGATCGTCTCTTTTTCTTCGTCGCCGACGGATTTCAGCAGGTGTATCACCGCCAGAGTCAACTTGTGTTTGTCAACGTCGCTGCCCAGTGTCTTGCCTGTTTTTCGCTCGTCGCCGACGATGTCGAGTAAGTCGTCGGCCATTTGAAACGCGATACCCGCGTTCAGACCGTACTGGGCCAGCGAGTGAGCGTGTCGTTCACCCGCCCGGGCCAGGAGGGCGCCCAGGTAGCAGGCGCTGCTGAAAAGAACGGCGCTTTTTTCGGTAATGGCCTCGATATAGTCCGATTCGTCCAACTGCCAGTCATGTCTTTGAATCGCCTGCCTTAGTTCTCCCTCGCAGAGCCTGACGGCGGCCCCGGCAACGACTTTGGCCACCTGCGGCTCTTCCATCTCGGCGCACATTTTAAAGACCCGGCTCAACAGAAGATCGCCTAACAGCACGGCGGTCTCGTTGCCCCAGAGGTGGTTTACTGTCGGCAGACCCCGCCGTTTCTGGCCCTCGTCGATCACGTCGTCGTGCAGCAGCGTGGCGTTGTGTATCATCTCGATAATCGCGGCGACGCGCACGTGCTGGTCTGTAATTTCCCCGCAGGAGCGGCCAGCCAGCAAAAGTAACGCCGGACGAAGCATCTTGCCGCTTCGGCTACTGACGTATTCGATCAACCGCTTGATGTCCTCCGGCTGGCGTCCAGGCGCCAGTGAGGTTAATCCTATGATAGCCGGTGCATGTTCGGTCAATTGCTCGTAGATTAGCTCTCTAACCTGGTTCAGGGGCTCTGCCACAAGCCCGAAGGCGGGGACTTCCGTGCGCAAAGTAGAAGCTGTTCTGTCGGTCTGCTTCGGTAGCCGCATAGCGTTTGGCGTACAGCGGGTCTGAAAACTCAAAAACTGCAAGTCGAACTTATCCGCTGCCGGCTATCTCTCCTTTCCATGGGCGTATTCGAAGAATTTCTTTCTCAACAGGCTCGTAATGGGTCCGGGCCTGCCGTCACCGACAGTTCTTCCATCAATCTCGACGATCCCGATGACCTCCGCCGCCGTGCCGGTGAGGAAAAACTCATCGGAAACGTACAAATCGAATCTCGTGAGGTTTTTCTCGACGACCTGGAGACTTTCTTTTTTGGCCAATTTGATAACGATACTTCGTGTTATCCCACCCAGCGCGCCGGCCTCGTCCGGAGGGGTATAAATCACCCCTCTCTTAACGATGAAAACATTGTCGCCCGTAGCTTCAGCAACATACCCTTCATGGTTGTACATAACGGCTTCGGGCACATTGCTGTCCAGGGCTTCAATCTTGGCCAGGATGTTATTGAGATAGTTCAGGCTCTTGACCTGAGGCGGGATCGCCAGCGGATGATTGCGGACCGTCGTAGCGCTGATGATTCTCATCCCTTTTTCATAAAGCTCCTCGGGATAGAGTTGAATGCTGTCGGCGATGATGAAAATGCACCTGTTTTGGCAGATAAAGGGATTGAGGCCGAGCGTACCGACACCCCGGGTCACGACCAGCCGGATATAGCCGTCCGTCACATTGTTGGCTTCAACGGTTTGCCGGACCGCATCGGCCAGCTCGCTCTGACCCATGGGCATATCGAGCCGGATCGCTTTGGCGGATTCGTACAGCCTGTTGATATGGGCGTCCAGCTCAAAGACCCTGCCGCTGTAAACGCGGATGCCTTCGAAAACGCCGTCGCCGTAAAGCAGGCCGTGGTCGAATACGGTTATCTTGGCGTCTTGCGGGTCAACAAGTTTGCCATCAAGCCAAATCTTTTGTGCCATGAAGTGTTCCTTCATCAGTCACACACGTCAAAGCTCGTGTGTTACTTTGTGTGTCTGTGCTCTATTTTGCCATCGACCAATGTTATTATCCGTTCGGCTCTCTGGGCGATTCGTTCATCGTGGGTGACCATAACGACCGTCTGGCCGGCCCCGTTCAACCGCCCGAGAATCTCTAAGATACCATTTCCCGCGGCCGAGTCAAGGTTTCCTGTCGGCTCGTCGGCCAAAAGCAGCGTCGGCTCATTCATCAGGGCCCTGCCGATCGCGACCCTTTGTCTTTCCCCGCCGGAGAGCTGATAAGGCTTGTGTCCGGCCCTTTCAGCCAGGCCAAGCTGGGCAAGCAGCTCCCGGGCCCGGTTCTTCGCCCATTTTCGGCATGCAAACCAGCCGATCACGCTTCGGCCCGTCATGGCGGGCAGATAAACGTTTTCCAGCACACTTAGCTCATCCAGCAAATGGTAGAACTGAAAGACAAACCCGACGGTTTTGTTCCGGAATCTGTTCAATTCACCGCTGCTGAACCGGCTCAAGTCCCTCTTTTCAAACGTTACGACGCCTTTGTTGGGCCTGTCCAACGCGCCCAGTATGTGCAGCAACGTGCTCTTGCCGCTGCCGGAGGCCCCGACGATGGCCACGAATTCACTTTTCTTGACGGCCAAATCGACGCCCTTGAGCACTTTGACCTGTGTCGAACCCATGCGGTACGATTTGTGGAGTCCTTCGGCTGTTAATAGAAAAGCGTCTTTGCTCATAGCATCAATGTTACAACTGGTTAACCTGCAAAATCGCCGCCGGTCTTTGTCTTGCCGCCTGCCAGCTCGGCACCAGCGCGCCGACCAGACAGGCGACAATAGCCGATAGCAGAATAGCCACCACGACTTTCAGCTCGACCCGGTTGGGAATATCGCCTATAGCATAAATGGTCCTGTCCCACAGTTGAAATCCAAAACGCTCAAAAAGCCATTTTTCTATCTGGTTTATTTCGACTAAGAACACCCACCCGCCCAGAAGGCCGAGGCCCGAACCCGCCAGTCCCACCAGGAATGCAAAGCCCGAAAACAACTCGATAACATCAAAATTCGAAACGCCTACGCTTTTGAGTATCCCGATATCTTTACTCTTGTGGCTGATAATCATGTAGAACACCACCATGACGATAAAGACCGTCGTAATGGCCACAAAGCCAAACATCACGCTCATGACCGTCTGTTCCTGTTCCATCGGTGCGATGGATTCGCGCCTGTAGCCTTTCCAGCTTTGTACGGTTACGGTCTCCAGGAGATAGGCCTGCTCCTCGCCCGATTTTTTCTGCCTGAAACTCTCCCACAGCGAAGCGACTTTCGCACATCCTTCTTCGAGCCTGACGTATGGCTTGAATTTGACGTAGATCGCATTGGCTCTCTTTACGGACCCGGCCATGCAAAGCTGCTGGGCCTGCTCGAACGGCAGATAGACCAGCGAGCCGTCCACCCTGGGCAGACCCGTGCGCGAATTATCGCTATAGTAGAACGTTTTTGTATCGACCATGTCCGTGCCGGCCTGCGCCAGAGCGCCTTTCGCCGTCAGAGGCAGACAACTAATGGAATAGCCGATCCGGCTGGGATTGGTCTGGTAGGTGTACGTGCTGCCGGCGTCCCTTTGCAGCTCAAGGTCAATTCCCAAGACACAGCTGGGCAGATTCGGTTCATAACCCGGCTCGAAGGCTCTGGCTACATCGTCCTTGTGGTAATGCAGGCTCTGCCCGAAGCCGGTTGCCCGGCCGTGCTTTGCCGGGTCGATGCCCATTATTTCAACGCGTGTCTTTCTGTCGGAGTCCATTCGGCTTATCAACGCGTGGCTTTTTATGGCGGCAGACACGGCCTCGACAAAATCCGTTTTCTCGAGCAGCTCCACAAACTCTTGGTAATATGCGAAGCCGACTAACGACTTGGTGCCTACCACGCAGTCGCCTGCAAATTGATGATTCTTCTGCTTGAACTCATCGACCAGTCCGGCCATCACGGTCATCACGACCAGCACGATGAATACACACAGGCAAACGGATATCACTGCAAAATACGTGATTCGTCGTTTCACCAGGTAACGGATTGGAAGAATAATCTTATACATCGCTCGAAAAACATCGAACATCGAATTGACGTTCGATATTCATTCTTCATCATTCGTATCTTAGTATCTCGACCGGTTTTGTTCTTGCAGCAACAAGGGCCGGGATGAGCGTACCAATCGCCGCCGCTGCGACAGCCAGCAGTATGATGCGCCCCGCCCAAAACCAATCGACCTGATTGGGTATTTTACTGAACAGATAAACGCTGCTTCGCCACAGCTTCAATCCAAAGATGATCCTGATCCAATTCTCGATCGTATTTATGTTTCTCGTGATAATGTATCCGAGGATAACTCCAGCGCCTGAGCCAACGGCTCCGACGCACGCCCCGAAGCCGACAAAAATAAAAGCCACTGAGCGGCTTGTGGCCCCGCAGCTTTTTATGATGGCGATATCTTTCTGTTTGAGCCTGACGATCATATAGAATATGCAGAAGACCAGCAGGATCACGCCAATGCTGACGACGCCGAATATCACCAACAGGATTCCCATCTGCTTTCGATAGGCGGCGACGTAGGGCCTCTGCATTTCTTTGGCCGTCCCAATCACCGTCCGGTACATCAGGTCCGGATCGCTCTGCAAGTGCTCTTCGACGAAACTTCGCCACACTCCGCGAATCACGGCCAGTGCAGCATCGGGATCGGTATTACTCGTGAGCTTGATGAGGATTTGTCCGGCTGTCGGCGATTCTTCATTCGGGTAAAGGGTTTTGTGAAGCTTCTCTATCGGCAGATAGACGCTAGCCTCATCGAATTGATAGACTCCCGTCTGAAGAACGTCCACAATGGTAAAGGACATGACTCTTCTTTTGAGCTCCGGCCTTGCTCCATCGCCTTCTTTCGTTTCGGATGCCGTCCCCGTCGTTAGAACGACCTGCTGGCCGATCATCTTCTCGGCTATTGTCGGATCATACTCATCCGTTTGCTCGTTGGGCTCTGCCAACACGCCAATCCCCACGAATCCGCCCGTTTTTTCCGAAGCCCCGGGGACATCGAAAACCGGTTCGCCCGGCGCGTCTTTCTGTTTAAGCAAGAACCGTTTGAATTCGGTTACCTTGGCGCGCCGTCCGGGCTCGATCCCCCACACTTCCACGGGACGCACATTGCCCGTGCCCGCGCCCACGTGCAGCAGGCCGGGCGCCAGCATCATCGCCGTGGCTGCCTCGACCGCTTCGGTCTGCTCGAGACGCTCGATCAGCAGCGGGTACTTTGCAAATCGCATCGGGGGGGAAAGAACCACGTCGCCGATGGCTTCGACGGCGGCGTGCTCGAACGCACTGATGAAACCGGTGAACAGACTGGCGACAACGATCAGCAGCGCCACGGAAACAGCTACCGCGGCGATGCTCAGAAACACAATCTTTCTTTTGCGGAGGTATCGCAGCCAGAGAAACAATTTCAGCATCGTGTCACCCGCGGATTCCCGGTCGCTACAATGTAGCCCCACGTTTCAGGGGTTGGTTCACGTACGGTTCAGCTCTGAGCTTTTGCCGGTCTTAGAAGCGGAAACAGCACGACGTCACGGATACTTTCGGCGCCGGTCAGCACCATGACCAGCCTGTCGATCCCGATGCCCAGTCCGCCGGCCGGGGGCATGCCGTACTTCAACGCCGTGATATAATCGCCGTCCATCTTGGTCAGAGATTCTTCCTGCCCCCGAAGCTGCCTGCGGAAGTTCTCATATTGCTCGGCGGGGTCGTTCAGCTCAGTGTAGGCATTCGCCAGCTCCATTCGAGCCACAAACAGCTCGAACCGCAAAGCGAAATCGGGATCGTCCTTTTTGCGTCTGGCCAGGGGGCACAGGGCCGCCGGATAATCGATCACAAACGTCGGAGCGATGAGATTCTCCTCAACCGTGGCCTCGAATACTTCGTTGACCACCACGGCGTCGTCCATATCCGCTTCGTCCAGGTTGAGCTGCCGGGCTTTTGCCCTGACCGCTTTTATATCCTTTATCTCGCAGCCGCCGTATTCCTTCAGCAAATCCGCATATTTAGCGCGGCGCCACGGCCGAGTGAAGTCAATCGCGTGCTCGCCGAACTGAAGGGGGCCGCCGCTGCAATGCTTTTGGACACAAACTGAAACCAGGTCCTCGGTCAGATCCATCATCACGCCGTAATCCGCGCAGGCCTGATACACTTCCATCATGGTGAATTCAGGATTATGCCGCCGGCTGAGTCCTTCGTTGCGGAAATTCCGGTTGATTTCAAAGACCTTTTCCAATCCGCCGACGAGCAGCCTTTTGAGAAACAGCTCGGGTGAAATGCGCAGGAATAGATCCAAATCGAGGGTGTTATGGTGCGTGACGAAAGGCCGGGCGGCCGCTCCGCCGGCGATGGCCTGCATCATCGGCGTCTCGACTTCCAGGAAGCCCCTGGATTGAAGAAACTCGCGGATGGTCGTAATGATCGCACTGCGCTTCTTGAAGCGCTCCATCACTTCCGGATTGGCCCACAAGTCCACGTACCGTTGCCTGTATCTCTGGTCGGTGTCCGACAGGCCGTGGAATTTCTCCGGCGGCGGCAGCAGACATTTGCTCAGAAACACAAGCCGGTCGGCCCATATCGTGATTTCACCGGTTTTGGTTTTTCCCAACGGCCCGGCGGCGCCGATGATATCGCCTAAGTCGAGCAACTTCGCCAGCTCCCACTGTTCGCTCAGCAGTTTTTTGCTCAACCCGATCTGGATGGTCCCGCTTCGGTCGCGCAACGTAATAAAGATCAGCTTGCCGATATCCCTCAACAGCACGATCCGGCCGGCGCAATTGGCCTGCTGCGCAGGGTCATCCTCCTTAAATCTGCCCTTGATTTCTTCCGCCGGCTCGGCTCCCTCGTATCTGGTTCCGTAAGGCTCAACGCCCAATTCTCTGATCCGGGACAGCTTTTCCTGTCTCTGCTGCTCCAGTTTGCTTACATCGTCCGGAATGGTCAAATCAATGCACCCGCAAAAAGCCAAAAGGTTAGTGATACAGGTCAATTATTCAGTTGTGCCCGCGCCAGTGTTTCAGACTGGATGAGCTTGCTGCGAACAACCAGCAGACCGACCGCCAATTGCGAGTCGGTCTCCAGCGTTTCCTTAATCGTGTGCTTCTTGAAGTCCTCGTTGGTCTGTTCGTGGTCGGCTTTCACCAGCACGTCGTTCTGCCTTTGCACTTCAAGCATTTTCTTGAGCTCGTCGGTTCGCAGGTCCACTTCGACGTTCGGGGCGACGCCCCAGTCCTTCGTTCCTTTTTTCTCGGCCGCCTCCTGGCTTTCCACTTTTTGGCCGGATGGCAAGTGATAGTAGGCCATCGTGTATTTCAACTGCGCCCCTTTGCCCAGATAGCCCGTTATGCCTTGCACGCTGCCTTTGCCGTGCGTTCGGGCTCCTATGAGAACTCCCCGCTTGTGAACGGGGTCCGCCAGCGCTCCGGCGACAATTTCAGAAGCGCTGGCCGAGCGCGAGTTGATCAAAATAACCAGGGGGTAATTCGGATGCGTTCCCCGCTTGTGCGCCTCTTCATAGATGGGCTGTTGACCGGCTCTGGGCTGCCGGCTGACGATAGTGCCTTCTTCGACGAATTTGTCAACCACCGCAACCGCCTGGTCCAGCAATCCGCCGGTGTTGGACCGCAAATCCAGGATCAGTCCCCTCATCCCCTCGCCTTCAAGCTCGCGCAGAGCATTTTCCAGGCCCAGCGCGGTATCCGAGGAGAAGCTTGTGAGGCGAACGTAGCCGATCTTGTTCTCTTCATCGACCATGTAGAGCCATTTTCCATCCTTGACCCTTTGCCAGCCGCGGACGGTCGGAACGACTATTGTGTCTCGGGTGATGGTCGTGTCAAACACCTTATCCTCAACCCCCTTATCTTCGCTCGGACGTCGTATCGTCAATTTCACTTTCGTTCCGGCCGGCCCCTTGATTTTCTTGGCCGCACAAAAGAGCGTCATGTCTTTGGTTAGGAGCCCGTCCACCTTCTCTATTACGTCTCCCGCATCCAGAGCAGAGTTGTACGCCGGCGTATCCACCAGCAGACTCGATACCGTCAGCAGCCCTTTGACTCTTGAAATCTCGATACCGATTCCGGTAAACTCGTTGGTCATCATCTGTTCGAAGTCCTGCACCTGCTTGGGCCAGACAATGACCGTATAAGGATCAAGGGAGGCGAACGCCGCTTCGGAAAATTGTGAAATCAGCAGCGGCTCGGGCAGGTCCACCGTAGCCTTGTTCAGATCCAGAACCTTGCTAAAAATCTCCAGGAACCTGCTTCTGCCCAGTCCCACAAGGCCGTCCGAAGCGGATTTGACCTCATCCAGGAGCCCGTCCAGGCTCGAGGACCAGGCGGACAGCTCCTGGGCTTCCCATGTAATCTTCGTCAGGTTTGTGGCGTTCTTGCCGGCATTCTGTGCATCCGGGCTTTGCTGAGACAGTGTCTTGATCACCTCGGTCAACTGCTTGCAGCGATCAATCGCTTTGACGGCCATTTCCCCGTAATCGATAAGGCTGACGTAATACGAATTCAGAAAATTGATCGCCTGGACAAACATCTCTTTTTGTACGTCCTGGAAACGTTCGTCACTGGTCTCGCAGGGACTGTCCTCGAAAACCATTGCAAGCGTAGCCTTGTCCAGGAGACGTTCGGCGTAATCAAAATAACCCTTGTTGTCCGGATCGATGGCCACCAGCCAGCCGTAGCAGTCCGTGTATGCTTCGAGCCATTTGCCTTCGACCTCGAGCCGGGCCGCTCGGTTGATCGCTTTCTGCACAACCTCTTTGACAAATGCATCAGACAGGATTTGCCGCTTCTGTGTCTCGTTGGCAAATTCACCGGCTTTGGCAACTTGTGAGAAAACTGAATTGAGATCATTAGCGTCGTTTGCATCGCTGATGCGGCCCAGATCTATTTTATCCCGGAGCTTTTGCAGCTCAGCAAACGCTTCGGCATACGCAGCCTCCCGTGCGGTCTGACGCTGCTGTGCGATACCCTTGTACGTGTCGGCGATTTCGAGCAACTGACGGGCCGGCGGACCAAGCTGAGCCGGCTGATTCTGGGTCGTTTGTTTTATCAGCCCGTCGGCCGCCTCGAATTTACCCTCATAGATCAGCTTGCAGGCCTGCTCGACGACGGCCAGTTCGGCGGAAACAGGTTGAGGGGTCTGACGGGAATAAGCCGCGGACGACAAGATGATCGCCGCCAGCCAGACAAATCCTATCAGATTACGTTTGAAATATCTGGTCTTCTGCATTTCGTGTTACCTACGTCAAAAATCCGAACGTCGAAACCTGAAACGGCCGACAACGCCCGCTTTCAAATCATCGACGTCCATATTGCATCGCCGATTTCGGTTCTCCAACCCTGCCCGCCTATCGTGTAATTCCAGCTTTATGTTTCTTAACTGCACTCGGCCGCCTTGCCGGCGCAACCTAGGACGTGTAATTTATGCTTGACCATAGCCTTGATGGCGTCCCGGCCCGGTCCAAGATATTTACGCGGATCGAACTCTCCTGGTTTTTCGGCAAAAACCTGACGGATCTTGGCCGTCAGGGCCAGCCGCAGGTCTGTATCGATATTGACCTTGCAGACAGCCATCTTCGCCGCCTTGCTCACGGCCTCTTCCGGCACACCCATGGCATTCGGCATTTTGCCGCCGTACTTGTTGATCAGATCGACGAACTCCTTCAGCACACTGCTGGAGCCGTGCATGACCAGCGGAAATCCCGGCAGTTTATCGGCGATCTCCTGTATGACGTCGAACGCCAGTTTCGGCTCCTTCTTGAACTTATAGGCCCCGTGGCTGGTCCCAATGGCCACGGCCAGAGAATCGACGCCGGTCTTCTGGACGAACTCCTCAACCTGATTCGGATCGGCCAGGTGTTTTCTGATATCATCGTCTTGCACACCGACAACGTCCTCCTCGATACCGCCCAACTGGCCGAGCTCAGCCTCGACGACGACGTCCCGCGCGTGTGCATATTTGACAACCTTCTTGGTTATCTCGATATTTTCCTTAAACGGCCGGCTCGATGCATCGATCATCACCGAGGTAAAACCATCATCGACAAATTGCTTACACGTCTCAAATGAATCGCCGTGGTCAAGGTTTGTCGCGACGGGAATATCCGGGTTCTCCGCAACAACAACATTAATAATCGCATTCAGATAGCTGTTTTTTGCATATTCGCGTGCGCCCCGGGAAACCTGCAGGATCAAAGGGGCCTTCTCTTCGGCAACCGCATCGATGATGCCCTGGGTAATCTCCATGTTGTTCACATTGAACGCGCCAATTGCATAACCGTTCTTGTAAGCCATCTCAAACATTTTTCTGGTATTGACCAGCGCCATAATATTCTCCTTTTTTTAATTTTTCTCACATCATACGCATACAGCCTGAATTATGCAAGGTTTTTCCCAACCTGCCAGCTAATGTCAATAGCCCGCCGCCCCGCCCAGCCCAATATATTTAGATTCTCCAAAAGCCAATCCCGAGACGCCCTGGGGCCACAGGCTCAGTGCGATGGATCGTTTGTCCAGTGATTCGTCTGCACTGTACGTCAGGCCCCAGTACAGCCGGTGGTACCGTCTTATTAGCGTTATATCCCTTCGCACTGCGGCGCCGTAGTCAAAATCAAGCTGTTGTGAGAAAACAACCGAATACCGCGGGTCCAGCACATACGTTGCCGCGAACGTAAAGGCGTTCGAGCCCTTTTCGCCATACCCGTTGTCCAGCCGCCTCAGGTACCGACTGCCGATGTAATACTGCAAATTAGGCCACCGCAGGTGCGAAAAGCCGACGTTGTACTGCTGAACCACGCCGCTTTGCATATCATAATTCATATCGGACAATATCGCGGTGGTGTCGCTCAGACGCCAGCTATAGTCGGCCCCGAAATAGTTGCGTCTGGGGCCGAAAATGTGGCTGCCTCGCCGGTCCTGCAGGGGAACCGTCCTGCTAAAGGTATTTATCGGCGGAATATACGGTTTATTCCAGATAAATCGGTCCGGCCCAGCGGATGCATCGTCGGAATTATCCACCCACGTAACATCCATATCCAGCCGCATCCAGTCAACGCTTCGGGGGTTCTCACGGGGGCCGCGTTTCGTTTGCAGTCTTTGAGAAATACCTACGCTCAATGTGTCGCGCTGTTCGAAGACCGATTCGCTTTCTGTATAGGCCGCAGCCGTCAAGCTCGGCCGGACGATATGCCGCAATTGGTTCAGGTCCCAGAGCTCGGATTTAACGTCGGGAAAAACCTTCCAGTACGGCTGGGACGATATACGAACGCCCGTCTCGCCAAAGCCGCCGCTATCTTCTCTGGAGGCCGTTTCGCCGTCGATCTCCCTGTAGAAACCCATGCCGTCTTCGTAGGCCACGGTCCCGGCCACAAAAGGCACAATTTGCGTCCTGCCTATTGCCAGCGGCAAATCCACTTCATTTCGCGTCGTTGCGAATGAAAAAAACTCCTCCGATCCGGGCGCCGTATTGGACGATGCGTAGAGCTGACGAAACCTGCTGACCTGCGTGTCGTTGTAGAACGTGAGCCTGTCGTCAAGGAATGACTGCCCCGCCCAATGGAACTCGGCGGTGGGCAATTCCTCCAACTGGTTGACAAAATCGTTTATCCGCACCTTGTTCAGTAAAGAAAGGCCCCAGTTGTCCTCGATGCGCTTCAGGTGGACGAGTGTTTCCTGCTCCTTGCCGACGGCAAACTCGTTACGATAATACCCTTCGAGAAAATTTTCGTCCGAGATGTAGCTGATCTCCGAGGTAAGCTGCCAGTCGTAAGGCAGAAAATGCCGGTGCTGCCACGAGAAGCGGCCTCGCAGCTCGCGCGGAGGCTCAAGATGTTTGCGGCTGCTAATCCTGCCCAGGCGGTCTTCGCCCGTGTCGTGAATCACGTACCCCAGCATCTTGCCGAAATAATCGTCCCCCGTGTAGTCAGTTTCTATCCCGGTGCCGAAGCCGTGTTCGCCGTAGTAGTCCAGCGCCAGGGTGCTGTCCGTACCCTCCGGCTCCACCAGGCCCAGCAGCCGGGCCAGATACCATCGCGTCTCCACGGTCGTTCCCCACGTACTGTCGTAGCCGGCGCGCATGCTTTTGATGGGCAGATCGGGCCGCTGCAGGTTGCTCCGCACAAAAGGCCAATAGAAGATTGTTTCATCATACATCTTCAGCCGCAGGTCATACATCCGGGCATCATAACTTCCCTTGGACGTTCCACCCTGCCGCTCGTCGGCGGGCGTCGTGTCGGTAACTGTCATTTTCGAAGCGTTTACGGAAATCTGAGGCACGTGAAACTCACTGGTCGTCAGGGTGACATCCTCGGCTGAAAATTCATTTTCGGCCACCTGTTTCAGCCGGGCCGCCCGGACGTATATGGGAACCCCCTCAAGAGGATCGAAGGTCCTCATCTCCGCATTGATCACGATCCCCCTTTTCCCCTCAAAATCGTAGTATAGCTCATCGGCGCGAATCGTTCGCGGGCCGTTGGTTACTACCACGTCGCCGGAAACATAAATGGCCTGCAGGGCCCCGCTGGCCAGAATATCTTCAGCGCTCCTTTTATTGTCTTCTTTCGCGGCGGGTTTTTCCTGAGATAAAAACAGTACCGCATTGTCGGCCTGCAATTCGAGCAATCCGCCTGTTTCATCCTGCTTCTGCGAGATGTAAAACCTGCCGATGACTGTCCATATCTCCCGCTCGCTGTCCCGTTTTATCTTGGTACCGGCGGTCCCCAGCGGCGAGAGGGTTATCGGATACCTGAATTGCAGTTGCCCTTTCTGCGCCTCGGGGGCCTCTTGACCCGGCTTCTGTGAGCCTGTCTGCTCAGCCTGCAATTGACGTGAGCGCGGTTCGGCCTCAGTGCCCGTCGGTGCGGTTCCCGCCCCCCGCATCGCGGCAAAAGCCGTCGCGTAAAGCTCGGAGGCACGCGGATCGGCCTCTTTTCTGCCGTCGGTCGTCGCGAACACCTGGCCGCTGACGCGAAATCGCAGGCCCATCACGTGTCCCTGCTCCATTTCGATTCGGGTCAAGTCGGCCGGCTGCATGTCCTTGGCTTTCTCAGCCGATATATTGCCCTCCAGATATACCCTCGCCTCGTACTGCGTGCGGGGCTGGCCGCGGAACTCGGTTGCCAGACTCTCCAGCCACACCACCGCACGGTCGGCGGCGAGCTCATGGGCCCCGAAGACCATCGAGAATCCATTCTGGAAAACGAGGATTTGCCCGGCGGTCACCCCGGGAAGGGTCCATACGACAACCTCTCGGCCCCGCAGGTGCAGGTCCTGCCCGACCAGCGCGCTGAGACTGGGCGAAGCTTCGGCCTGGTCCGCTACGACCCGAGTTGCTAATCCCGAAAGGGCGACAGATATACACAAAATCAGAAGCGTCCTGCTTCGCATGCCGGAGATTATAGCCGACTGTCCCACCAAAGCCAGCCCAGAAAGTTATGATTTATAACTTATGATTTTCGATTGCGGCTGGCGCCGAGGCGATGTAAACTAAATCATAAATCGTAGATCATAAATCGTAAATCCCAAGATGGCTAAAAATGAGTTTACGGAATATCAGAAGTCGGTCATATCAGGTTATTACAGAAACCTCGATACGATCATGCTGGGCAAGCTCAGCGAGATGGTGGGCGAATTATACTTAGCGGGCGCGGAGGCCGACGAGGCCAAGCAGGACCGGCTCTGGCAAAGGGTCCACAAGGCCATGCTCAAGCTCAATATCCCCCCGGCCATTATCGACCACATCATGCAAAAACGCGACGTCAAAATATTAGCCAAGAACCTCCAGGATTGGGTGGCGAGGGCATCCCGCCCTTGATTCGGGGAAAGGATTCGCAGTTGCTGTTCTGACGGGATAACAGGATTAACAAATGGCGCAAGCCATCCCCGGGCGGAGATAATGAATCCTGTACATCCTGTCATCCTGTCAAAATAAGAAGCGAACCCAAAAAAAGGGCTGACAACTCTCTCCACATAAGGCGTCTCTTACGGGAAAGCTGCCAGCCCTGTGAGTATGCTGCTTAGTCTGCCAATCACTGTATGTCGTTGGCGGCGTTCACAGCGCCTGGATTGTTCGCCATGTACTCGGCCAGGACCATCAGATCCTGAGCATCCACAAAGCCGTCACCCCACGGCATCGGGCCAATGTCGCACAGTGCATAATCCGTGTGCCAATGCTCAATCATAATGCTCACGTCCTTAATATCCACCTTGCCGTCGGCGTTGAAGTCCACGATGGGGAGGATCGGCGCTTGCCAGTTAGTACCGATGTCACCGGATAATGTCATGAAGTACAGAGTGTAGCCATCTGGAGAGATGCGCGGTAGGATCTCGTGCACGGAACTGTTCACGCGAAATCCAAGGTTTGTGGGTGCTTGCCAGGAACTTGAGAGGCTGGCCCGCCTCGTCATCCACATATCGCCGCCCCCATATCCACCCGGCCGGGGAGTATCGAAATCTCCGAAGAAGAGCAACAGCCCATCCGGTGAAAGGGAGGGGGCACCATCATGGTAGGGACTGTTCACGACCGGGCCGAGATTCGCTGCCTCGCCCCAAGGGTCGTTCGCTGTCGCACGTCTGCTTACGTAAATGTCGGAACGGCCATATCCGCCAGGGCGATTTGATTGAACGTAAAGCTCCAGGCCATTCGGCGATATCCAGGGGCAAGTATCGAAGTTAGGGCTATTCACCTTTGGGCCCAGATTCACAGCTTGACCCCAGGGATCGTTCCTCGTCGCGCGTGTTGCCATATAGATATCCATCATGCCCCCATGCCCCCCGGGCCGGTCGGAGATGAAATAGATCTCCAAGCCGTCCGCCGAGATGCTGGGTGCGAGTTCAGCGCTCGGACTGTTGATCGCAGGCCCGAGATTCTCCGGAGGAGCCCAATCCGCGTCTATCGAATCCCGTCTGAGTACCCACAAGTCACCCGAACCACGCCCACCGGGGCGGTCCGAGGCGATGTATATCTCAAGCCCATCAAAGGTGAAAGAAAAATTGTAGTCAAGCGTAGGGTCGACGGTCGGGATGACCGTTTTAAGGTTCACCGGCTCGCCGAACGTGAAATCCGCGTGCGCGGGCATCGCGTCCAGACCTGACAAGAGACAAAGCCCAAGCAACGACATAGACAATATTGGAATTTGAAACGGCTTCATGTTACACCTTCCTTTCTGCCCTAAGGCAACATTGAGTACTGGAATTTCATTTACAGGTCTTTCTGCAGAAAAGACGAGTTGATAATCGAATGGACCATTGATGACACGCCTGACGGCCTGGGGCGTGTCCAACTGCGCATCCTGGGAAGACAACCCCTCGCTGAGTATAGCCGACCAGCGTCTCATGTCGGCCTTGGCCTTTTGCCCGTCATGCAGATAGTCATAGTACCGGGCGCGGCTGGAGTAGGCGTAGGCGTCCTCCGGGTCGGCCTCAATCCTGCGGGTGTAGAAAGCAACCGTTTCGTGCAAGTGCTCTTCAGGCGTCTGACCTGGGCCAAGTGCCTCGACGGTCGGGATATTCAAATCAAGATCGGCAGTCCACATCTCGAAGTACGGCAGGCCCAAAGCAAAGACCAGTTTTGTCCCGTCCGGGGCCCATGAGCCAGCCATGATCTGACTGTCAAGAACCTTGACGGGTTCGTTGCCGTCGAGATGGTAAATCCACAATCCGGTCCTATCCCCCACACTGCTGGCGGCGCCCAGGCACAGTTCGTTGCCAGTCGGGGACCACGCGGGCCCGCCCCAGGTGTCGAAAGGTACAGGCCATTCGGCAACCACAGCCTGCGAAGCTAAATCCCTGACCTTGAGCGACGAGCCTTCCAGAACCGCCACGCGTTGATTATCCGGTGAAATCGATGGGAAGAAATCCGAGCACGTCGTGATTCGTTTTGACTCCGCGTTTTGTCCCTCGATGGAGATCGAACAAAGAGTATTATCCACGCGCGACTGGTAATAGATGCACGTTGAATCCTGGCTCCATGATGGCCAGCCGCCGCGAGCGAGATGCCTCGGCTGCGTGCCGTCGGCCTTCATGACCCAGACTTCTTCGTCTGCCAACATACGGTCTTGGTTCTTGCGTTCAACGCCAATGAATTCCGAGACGCGAAGAAGCTGGCAATCCCGGACAAAAGCGATGTATTTGCCGTCGGGCGACCAGCGTGGATCCTTGCCGGGTACGATCAGCAGCTCAGTCTCCTTCATGTCGGGATCGTAGATCGCTACGCCGCTGTAGCCGTGAACGCCTGCGCTGTAGGCGAGCTTCTTCCCATCCGGCGACCAGCGGGCACTGAAGCCATCCGTGGTCAGGCGCCGGCCTTTGGCCGAGAGGCTGCGATAGGTTTCCTCGGCTTCCACCATCGGCAGGAAGGCTGCCCCCGCAGGCTCACGGTCTGCCGGATGCCATAAGCGCCCGGCTTCTAAGCTGTCGAACACGTACTTGGCGCACCAGTCCCACAGTTCGTTTCGAGACGTAGGGGTACGGCGAACGATCTCGCGAAACACAGCATCGGCCTTCTCGTATTCGCCCAGGGCCGTCAAAGCAGAGAACGTATGATACTGAAAGACAGATTTATCGGGCGAGAGCTTGAGGCACTCCTGGGCATCCGCAATGACGCGCTCGTAATCGCCCATTCGCAGAAGCGTTTCGCAGCGTTGGGTGAACAGGTCGACGTACTGCGGGCTTCCCTTAGCTGTGAGCCTGATCGCGTTGTCATACTCCGCGATTGCCTCCGGATAACGGCCTAACTGCCGCCATGCAACAGCACGCAGAGAATAGCCCAACGGGTCTCGCTGCCGCAATACCGCCATGACCAGTGCATCTTCCTTCATCTTCTCATACTTTCGGGAAGCGTAGTATGTGAAGGCCCGCAGTCTGCGGGACTCATAGTGAGTGGGGTCAAGCTGCAAGGCCCTGTCGAGGGCAGTAAGCTGCTCCTTGACGGTGATGGCGGTCATGGCCCGCAGAAAATAGGCCTCAGCCGTATCGGGAAGCAACGCCTCGGCTTTCCGGCGGTGTTCCTCAATCTCCTTGAGCTTATCGGCGTTCGGCGATTCGCTCTCCCAGAGTATTCGAGCTAAGAGCGAATGAGCGGCCCCGGCGATCGCTGGGCGCTCATTGAGCAGGTTTTGTAGCAGAGTCACAGCCTCGCCGGAGCGGCGGTTGTCAACAAGAATGCCGGCGTAGAGAAGCTGGGCTTCCGGTCCTACGTGTTGGCTACTGAGGATGGGCTTGATGGTCTCAAGGGCAGCGTCGCGGTCCGCTTTGGCATACTGCTCGCGAGCCTGGGAAAGGATACCCCGGTGCCGGAAGCCTTCGGCCTCTGCAAGCTGGAGCCGGTCCTTATTCCACATCGAAAGGATAACGGCCACGGCAGCAGCTACGACCATCACGGCGAGCACGGCAACGGTCTGCGAGCGATGCCGGCGGAGGAACTTTTGAAGGCGATACGTTGTGCCGGGGCCTCTGGCCAGGACCGGCTCATGCTCGATATGACGTTGGATGTCTAAGGCCAGGCCGTTGGCGGTCTCGTACCGCCGGGCGCGGTCCTTTTCCAGCGATTTCATCACGATCCAGTCCAGGTCGCCCCGAACGGCCTTTCTGAGCAGGTCCGGCGTGCAACTGCGCTGCCTGGCTACGTCGGTTAAGGTCCCTCCAAGGGTGCTCAGCTTCGTGGAGGGCTTGACTGGCTCCTGCTCCCGGATGACCCGCTGCATCTCGATATAGCCCGCCTTGCGAAGCTCCTCTTCGCCAAAGGGCGTGGTTCCCGTCAATAATTCATAAAGCAACACGCCTAATGAGTAGATGTCCGTGCGCGTATCGATGTCCAGATCGCTCAGTTCTGCCTGCTCGGGACTCATATAGGCCGGGGTGCCGATGATGTGAGCGTACCGCGTAAAGAGCGTCTTTTCCGTGAGTTTTTGATTGATCGCCTTAGCGATGCCGAAGTCGATGACCTTGGGTACCGGTTTACCGTCATGCAGCGTAACCATGACGTTTGTGGGCTTGATGTCGCGGTGGATAATGCCCTTCTGGTGGGCGTGCTGGACGGCGTTGCAGACCTGGATGAACAGCTCCAGCCGCTCTTTGGTGCTCAGGCCGTTGGTGTCGCAGTAGTCGGTAATCGAGACGCCCTTGACCAATTCCATAACAAAATAGGGCCGTCCCGTTTCCGTTGCCCCGGCGTCAAGGACCTTGGCGATATTCGGATGGTCCATCATGGCAAGAGCTTGCCGCTCAGCCTCAAATCGGGCGATAACAGACTTGGTGTCCATGCCCAACTTGATGATCTTCAGCGCCACCTTCCGGCGTATCGGCTTCTCCTGCTCAGCCATATAAACTACGGCCATACCCCCTTCGCCAATCTTCTCAAGTAGTCTGTATTTGTCGATCGTACTGCCGGCATTCTCCTCAGGGAGTGTGTTCATTAGCGGTTGATCTATGAAAAGGGGTGATTCAAGGAAATTGTTTTTATCTTCCCGAATCTTCAGTAGAGATTCTACACGCTCCAGTAGCTCCAAATCGTCACCACAGGCAGCCCTAACATAGATTGAACGCCTATCGGGTGGCTCTTCAAGAGCAGCGTAGTAAATCTCTTCTTCACTTTTCGACCTATTGACCATGAGTCCTTCCTCATAACGGCTCTATGATATAGAAGCGTAAAACGGCTGCACAATTCCCTCAAGAAAATGTTGAATTCCCGAAAAAACTTTTAGGAGGGACGTTTTTGACGGTTCCTGACGATTTCCAGCCGTAACCACGAACAGGCATAATCCCAGTATCTTTCAGCGGTGGCATGAGAAATGCCGAGTGCCTTAGCCGCCTGCTCGCCCGTAAGACCCGCGAAGTATCGAAGCTTGACAAGATCGGCTTTGGTTCGGTCTCTCTTGGACAGCTTTTCCAAAGCTTCGTCCAAATCGATCAAGTCGTCGGATAGGGGAAGGTTATTCTGAGGTATGTTCACGTCGTCGAGCGGAACTCTTTCATGGTCTCCGCCACGCCTAAGGCTCTTCTTTTGCCTTGCATAATCAACTATGACGCGTTTCATAGCATCTGCCGCCGCTATGAAGAAATGTCCTTTGCTCCCCCAACTCTGTTTCTCCAATCCCACCAACCGAATGTACGCCTCATGCACCAATGCTGTTGCCTGGAGCGTCTGCCCGGGCTTCTCCTGAGCCATTTTCTGAGCAGCAAGAAGCCGCAGTTCATCATAGACCAAGGGAAGCAACTCATCGGCCGCCTTGGTGTCGCCTTGCTCAATCGCATTCAGGATTCGTGTGACATCGCTCATCCTTGTTCTTGGCTCCAGACTTCTCCCAAGACACTATTATACCGAGAATCAACCGCGGCTTCAATTCTACCCGCTGTTTTATCTGTCACTTAGCGTTTTTCTGTGGGCCCCTCCAATCCGCCATTTAGGAGCGCCCCGGCAGGCACACTGGGACCTCCCAAAACCTGAAAAGGCCAACGATCAGCAGGTAAAACTGCCGCAACCTGCCGCGAAAGCTGTGAAGTAAGTGGGGGCCATCGACCGAGCAGATCCGAATGACCAGGACTTAATCCGGCGGGGAATCACGCCGCCCCCAGGTATGGACATTTCCCCTTTTGTTCAGGTAAGTGGGGTGATATACTGCTCGATAGAGTCCGGCCGGATCGGCAATAGAGGCGTTTTTTTCCAATTTCTCCGGCTTGTCGGACGAATCCGATTAACAGGATGCCGCCCCAAACGACTTAGTCTATTGGAGGTAACTATGGCAGAAGAATATCCGGGTTCGGCGAAGGTGTATCCGACCACGGAACAGGGGAACCTCAGCATCCTTGATATGCTGGATTACTTTGAGAAGCACGGAGCGATGCGGGTCTCCGACCTGCACATCAAAGTGGGCGCGCCGCCGGCCTATCGCATCGACGGAGACCTTGTGAAGCTCAAAGGTCCGAACGTGACGCCCGAGATAGCCAGGCATCTTATCTATCCGCTCCTGAAAAGTGAGACGCTGCAGAAATTCCAGACTCAGCACAGTGTGGACTGCTCCTACCGGCTCGGCTCGCTGCAGTTTCGCATCAACATCTTCAGAGAAAACGATGGCCTGGCCGGGGCCATCCGAGCTTTGTCGATGGACGTTCCGAAGGTGGAAGACATCGGCTTTCCAAATGACGTCTGGAAAGACATCATCGACCGCAAGCATGGCCTGGTTCTGGTGACCGGCATCACCGGCGCCGGCAAATCGACGACCATTGCGTCTCTTATCCATCGAATCAACGAAAAGAGCGCCTGCCGGATCATGACCGTGGAAGACCCGATTGAGTATGTCTTTCCACAAAAGTATTCACTCATCTCGCAGCGGGAAGTCGGAAGGGACGTCAAAGGCTTTCTGCAAGGGCTTAAAGAGATGCTCCGGCAGGACCCCGATATCATCTTTGTCGGGGAGATGCGCGACGCCGAGACGATTGCCATGACGCTCATGGCCGCCGAGACCGGACACCTCGTTTTCTCGACCCTGCACACGCGAGACGCGATCGGCTCGGTCACGCGGATTCTGGACTATTTCCCCTCCGGCCGGCAGGCCGAGGTCCGCAATCAGCTCTCGCTCGGACTGGCCTATATCATCTGCCAGAAGCTGGTGCCCAAAAAAGACGCCAGCGGACGAATCGCCGCCATGGAGATTTTGAACAACAATTACGCCTGTGCGAATCTCATCCGCACCGGCAAGATAGAGCAGATGTACTCGCAACTGCAAACGAAAACGCGCAGCAAGTCCGATGAGAAAATGATCACCATGGAAAAACATCTGGCCATGCTCGTCAAGCAGGATAAGGTGGACCTTCTGGAAGCCAAGAAATGGGCCAACAATCTCAAGAGCTTCGTTGACGTGATGCAACAGCCCGGGCTATGACGATCCAATTCAACTGCCCAAACTGCCGTGAGCTGATTGCCTTTGCCGACAAGCACCACGGGAAACACGCACGATGCACCGCCTGTGGGCAGCGTTTCGTCATCCCTCTGGCGGGCGACAAAGCAGCGAAGAAGATCAAGCCGCCCAAAGAGCAAGCCGAGCCGATACCCGGTTTCTACAGAGCCGTATTTGTCGAAAGCTGGAAGCTTTTTACCAATCCAAAGAACGCAACGGGTTTTGCATTTATCCTCGTGTTGGTTGTCTTTAAGTTTTTCACGGCCGGTTTGAATTTCAGCCTTTTCATACAGGGTAATTGGCTTTCGTTTGATTTTTATATCCCTCTGGGCTGGGTGTTGGGAGGAGCGGCTTGGGGCTGTTTATTTTGGTATTATACGGAAGTGATCTATTCCGTCGGCTTCGATCAGGACGAGCTGCCGACCGTTACGATAGGCGGGTTCTACGGACTGATCTGGATCATTCTCAAGTCCTTGTATTCAATGGCCATGATTCTGCTGGTTGTTGGACTGCCTTACATTATTGCGTCTCTGGTCCTCAAGTGGGTCCAGGCGGAGTCGCCCATGCTTTTATCTGCGTTGGCGCTCGGTGGACTTTTTCTACTGCCCATGGCGATCCTGACCACCGCAATCGGCAGAGACCTGACGATGTTAAGGCCCGACTATTTTCTGGTCCCGATCTTTAGAGCGTTCGGGCCTTACCTGGTCCTGGTGGTTTGGCTCGGTGTCGCTGCGGGGCTTCAGATGTACGCGAACCAATATGCGGGCCAGAGTCCTGTCGTGGCCACGGGTCATTTGCTTTTGAATCTAACTGTGCAGGCCTTTGCCCTGATTGCGATGCGCTCCATCGGCCTGTTCTACCGTCACTATAGCTGCCATCTGCCCTGGTAAGTTGAGACTCGATACCGGATGCTTGATGAGAATCGAGGTTGGTTCGTGCGGCTTGGCGCGGCCGTGCGCAGCACCCGGGCTCAATAATTGTAATAGGCCACGCCTTCTTTGTCGGTGCCGGTCCAGTTGATCACGAACTCACCGGTCTCTTTCTTGTACAGCCATCCGCTGGACGTACCGTTCACGGCGGCGGAGAAGGCGGTCGCCTGGGCCACGTAGGCTACGGTGGACAAGTTGTTGAACGGATTCTTCGGGATCTTCTTCAGATAAGGCCCATATAGAAACGGAGTAGCGGGAATGGTGCTGGGTGAAGCTAAGCCGCCCACTTGAGAGGTCCCGACGAGCTGGAGCTGCATCGTCGCCACAGGAGCGCCGACGCTATCGACGTATCCCGGCGGGATTCCGTTGTGCTGCAATTTGTACAACTCAATTTGGCTGCGAATCGTCATTAGATCGCTTTTGGCGGCTGACTCCCGCGCGCTGGTCGCGTGGTCGCTGAAGGTCGGCAGAACCAGGGCCGCAAGGATACCCAGAATGGTGACCACCAATATGACCTCGACAAGTGTGAAAGCCGTTTTCTTCATTTTCTTTCAGGCCCGACAAACATATAAGACCGCCGCACATACGTACAATATCGGCCATTATGAAGACCGACTTTGCGGGCAGTGCCATTTCCCCGGATAGCGCCTTCGTCAGATAATTCATCTGTTTGGAGAAAATAGCCGATAGAATCCATAGCAAGACCTGTCAGTCCCATAATAACCTAATCGACTTCCAGGCCTGGTTTGAACGAGTACGATGCAATATTTGCATTTGCTGGAATTTGTTCGTATTATTTATTAGGCAATATGCGCAAAAGAGTTTTTTTGCCGAGGGAAACAAAGAAGTTCCATTTTGGGGGGGACGGCGATGAAAAAGATGAATAACCACATCCGTGCGAAATTCTCAGTAATTGTGTGGTGCGTCTTAGCGGTGCTGCTGTGGGCTGCGCCGTGCAGCGCGATAACTTTCGTTTACTCGTGGGATGACCCCCTTGACGTCAGCGATGGGACCTATGCCGGTGATTTTATCGTGGTCTACGGAGGAACCGTGATTCTCCGCCCGGGAGCCAATGTCGGCTGGTTGATCGTTTGGGACGGCATGGCCGATATTTACGGAGGCACAGTCAGCGGCCACATCGAGGTTGACGCCAGCACCCCGAATCCAACTGTGACGGTCTATGGTTCGGGCTTTGCAGTGGATGGCGTTCCTCTCGTTGATGAAAACGGCAAGCCGCTATCGGAGTTTGCATTCAACTTATCCGATGAATACGGATTCGGCAAACTAACGGGAACGTATGAGAATGGGGATCCGATTAACGGAGATCCGATTAATGGCCTGGGATTTTATCTCTATGACGGTGTGCCCCTTTATCTGGCTGTTTCTTCACCCGAGGTAATGATTGACATCAAGCCCGGCAGCGACACCAATCCCATAAACCTCAAGTCCAAAGGTGTCGTCCCCGTGGCGGTTCTGACGACCAATGTTTTCGACGCCGCCGAGGTTAATCCGGCCACGGTCCATTTCGCAGGAGCGACGCCGTTGCGCTGGACGCTCGAAGACGTGGACGGCGACGGCGACAAGGACATGCTGTTTCACTTCAGAACGGAACAGTTGAACCTGGACCAGAACAGCACCGAAGCTGTACTGACCGGCAAAACGATCGAAGAGGTCGCGTTCGAAGCAACCGATAAAGTACAGATCGTACCGGTGAAGAAATAGTTATTAATAGTCAAACAGCGGGGCCTGTATCGGATAATCCGATACAGGCCCCGAACTGATGCAAATCCTGACGCTACTCGAACTAAATGTTAAGGCGTCCTCGACCGATACAAACGGATGTCGTCGAAGTACATCTTGCCTGAACCACCGGCTGTCGTCATATTACCCCGCGTACCAAGTCCAATCGCAAGCTTGTCCACGCTCTTGAGGTTAATGCCCTTGTCGGTAAGGCTCTGAAGCGGAATCACCCACTCGGTCCAGGTGGTCGTCTGCGCCGCAGCCGCGTTGGAATGAGCTACCACGGCGGGTTGTCCGGTAGCGTTCGAAACCGCGACATACAACGGCTCGGCCGCATTACTGGCGATCCCGATATCCTGATGTGCCCACTGTACACCGACCGTGCCGCTCGTCTTAACCCCGGAGAACTTCGCCGTACACGTGGCGTTATTGTTATGGCTGGTCAGCGCCAGGCCCACGTAAACATTTGCACTCATTGTGATGTTCTGCGGATTCCACGACATCGTTGTCCACGTGGTGCCGTTGGCCGAATAGTAGCCTCGGAAGTTACCCGCGGCGTCACGCTCTAACTTCACCCAGTAGGGGGCCTTGATGGCCGTCTGCTGGGTCGTCACAACGGCGGTGTCGCTCGTGGCGGCTGCGTCGGCAGTTGCCCTCGCCTGGAAGCGACATCCGTTAGCGGGCGTGATATACACGGCCGCGAACTTCGAGCCGGGTTGCAGCGTCTCGCGAATCATCACACCGCCCTTGGCCCACGGATCGGTGTTATCCACACTGAGCACCTGGGCCTCAATCGAGCCGACGCCGGTTAGCGTCTTATAGGCGTAATGGAACTCGTCTGCCTGATTCCAGATATCGGCGCCCGAGGCGGTCATCGTGTAGGTCCCGACCGGGCCTTCCACGAAGCTGCCGACAGAAGATGCACGACCTCGGAACCATATCGACAATTCCGCAACGCCCTCCTCTGTCCAGTCCCGCGGTGCCGTCAGCTTGAACTCCGCCTCCGAATACTTGGCGAAGCCCTGCTTGTTGTTGTCATACGACAGCGGCATCGACTTGCGTCCGCCGTGAACTATCGCCTCTTCGGTAAACGAAGCCGTGGTCTCGTCGCCCACCGCCGCTCCCGTGCCGTTGCCGGCGAAGTACGGCGGCGTGCCCGGAACGCCATAGCCCAGACCATCGTGCCACGCATACCAAATCTGATTGGCGCCGGCGTCATAGCTTTCAAAGTCATCGATCAGCAGGAAATCACCCGTCGTAAAGCTCCAGACGTTGCCGATCCACGGACTGTTCGGATTGACGCTGTTAACTTCATCGACCCGCCAGTAGTACGTCGTCGCCCAGGCTAATTTGCCGGGAGCGTAGCTCTCGTTGCCGAGGGCCTTGGTGCCTTTGAACTCGGCCGAGGCTTTGGTGGCGCTCTTGACGACCTGTGCGTCCGTACCGAAATAGACCTCGTGCGAAGCAGCAAAATCGCCTGGATTCCAGGTCAACACGGGAGTCAGCGACGTACCCGTAGCGCCATTGCCCGGGTTCGGGCCGCTGGCCTTGATCGGCGGAGACAAAGCCGCTTGGGGAACAAGCTGCTTGGGCGTATGCGGACTCGACCATCGCAGCTCAGCTACGGCCCCGCCGGTGTTCTCATAGTACTCCATCTGGAGGCTGTACGTGTTCCCGGCGACAAGGTCAATCTTGCCATTGTACTCGGTCGCGCTTTGGTCTATCCAGGCATTCACAAGTTGTTTACCACCCACCCAGAGGCGCACGCCGTCGTCGGCCCTGGCGTAGAACGTATAGGTCTCCGTGAACGCCGCTTCCACTTCGCCGGTCCATCGGGCCGAGAACTGATCATTGCCGACCACGGGATCCGGTCCGCCCGGATCGCCCCAGTTGAAGTTGATCTGAGGATCGATGCGGGTCAGAACAAGTGACTCGAAGTTCATACCCTTGTAGTACTGCCCTTTGACGCCTCCGCCAGACTTGGCGGTCGCAAAGGTCCAGACGTCGCCCTTGTGTGTGGCGGAGCCGTCAAACTCATCCACCCGCCAGTAGTATGTAGTCTCGGCTACAAGGGGGCCAGCGGGCTTATAGCTTGCCACGCCCTGGGGCAAGCCGCCGGTCCCGCTGTTCACGGTGTCAAAATTGGTGCCGAAGAAAACGTAATGCAGCTTCGTGCCAAAACCGGCCGTCCAGTTGAGCGTCACATCCGTGGGGATGAACTTCGAGCCGTCCGGCGGGTTGGGATCGTGGGCCTTGTTTGACGGAATGGTGAAGTTCCAGACATCACCTTTCCAGGGACTGGTTGGGTCGGCCTGGTTGACCTCATCGATTCGCCAATAGTAGGTTGTTCCGGGGACTAAGCCATCCGGATAAGGATATCCGGGGAAGCCGGCAACAAAGAACGGTGAGGTCTGGTTGCCGCGGAACGTACCGGCGGTGCCGTCGTTGACATCATTGAAAGTCTCGCCGAAATACACATCGTGTGAGACAGCACGAGTTGCCGGCGACCAGGAAAGACTCACCCACGTCGCTTCGACCAGAGCACCGTTAGCCGGACTTGGATTCGTGGCGGTTGTGCCCCGAGGAGCCAGCATGGCATTTCGATAATCCGCGTCGGTGGGGACATAGCTGGCACTATCTGTCCACACGAAGACATCCCAGAAGGCGGTATTATCCCCTTGCCTGTGAAAGATGTACATCGTGTTCTCGCCATCTTGAAGCTGTTTGGTATGTCCTTCCTCGTGACCGGACCTGGCCCATGCCCAGGGAGGTCCGACGGTTTCTTCAAGGATTCGGTCATCTGCGTTATCGAAGGGCGCTGCTCCGTCACCTCCGGGGAAGGGGGGGCCGGTGGGAATCTGTGGATCACCAGGGTCTCCCTTCACAAGCATATAATCTGATAGATTACTTGGATTGATTTCTCGAACCCAGAAGTACCAGGTTCCGCCCTTGCCGCCAGCCTTACTGATACTGAATGTCCAGCGAATCATGCCGCCGGCGCCGCCGGCCCGGGTAACGGCCTTGCCGAACGCATCAGCCGCATCAACGACCGGGTAATACTGTTCGGTATTGGGATTGCGTTGATCGAAATCCTCCGCTTCAAACCAAACTTGGTGTGCGCCTCCGAAGTTGGAGGTCTTGTAGCTTTGTACAGGATACGCCGGTATTGTCATCAACAACAATGCGGCGAACGTGCCAACTAAGATTTGTTTTAACGATTGGTGAATCATTTCGCGCTCTCCTTACAATTACTGATATTTGTAATAGGGGTATCCTATTCGTTCAAGTAAGCCCTATATGTGGGCCTATTTGGGTTTTGATCCTCGTAAGTGCCTGACCATTGTGCTGTACGGAACCGGATCAATGTTCGCCGCCTGCTGTACCAGAC
>Ga0315295_10000626_pt1 | contig 30538 bp, 33 predicted proteins | sample YL17G14_0_MG_FD_204453 | JGI IMG/M metagenome (GOLD analysis project Ga0315295, IMG submission 204453) | Sediment microbial communities from Yellowstone Lake, YNP, Wyoming, USA - YL17G14_0 | ecosystem: Environmental > Aquatic > Freshwater > Lake > Sediment | place: USA: Wyoming | collected... | reverse complement strand
TCCTGAGCTATTTGTTACATTCAGGCTTACAGAGTAATTTCCTACAGTGTAATAGACATTTATTGGGTTCTGTACAGTACTTGTATTACCATCACCAAATGTCCAGTTCCATGTTGTTATTCCTGTTATACTGCTATCAGTGAATTGTACTGTCAGATTTGTTATACCAGCTGTTGTATTAGCATTAAAGTTGGAGACTGGTAATATTCTTGGGTTTACAGTGATATAATTAGTTCTGGTACTTGCATTGTATCCTGATATATTTGTTACATTAAGACTTACAGTGTAAGTTCCTGGATCCTGATATACATATGTTGGTTTCATTACTTCACTGTAATTACCATTACCGAATGACCAGTTCCATGTTAGTATTTTAGAATCGGTACTTGTATTAGTAAATTCTACTGGTAAATCTTCCAGTCCCGATGTAATATTAGCTGTGAAATCTGCAACTGGTGTTGGTAATGGTGTTATATTGATGTAATATACATCCGGCGATGTAGTATTATGTCCAATTACGTTTGAAGCGTTCAGTCTTATTGAATAATTACCTGTGTTAAATACATGAGTTGCATTTTGAGTATTACTAAACCATATTTCAGTGTTATTTCCAGTTACATTTTTGAATGACCAGTTCCATGAAGTAGGAATATTCAAGCTTGTGTCATTAAATTGAACGGGAGTTGGTCCTGTTCCAGAAGTAACATTAGAAGTAAAACTTACTATTGGGGTATCAATGACATTTATATAGTATGTTTTAGTTGTCATATTATACACTGACTGATTTTGTGATAGGGATGCTATTAAAGTGACATTTTTTAATCCTGTAGTTAAATAATAATGGGTAATATTTTGATTAGTTCCATTATTAACTTCACCATCACCAAATGACCAGTTCCAATTGTTTGGATATGATCCATATCGATATGAATCATCGGTAAATTCAACTGGTACATTAGGTCTGGTAACAGTTGCATTAGCAGTAAAGTTTGCTACGATAGTCCATTCTAAGAAAGTTACATCTGTCGATAAGAAATTGTGTATTGGATAAACTTTAGATGTTGTTCCATTCAATAGATAACCAGATCCGAAGAAATCCTGAGTTGTTCCTGGCTCTGAATAATTCCAATAAAGTAGTTGATAATCAATGATACTAGCCCTATTGGTTCCAACATTGAATCCAGGTGTTCTTGAAACATTAAATGAGACTTCCCCTAATGTATTATCAATACTGGATGATACTAATGTCATACCAGTGGGGAAGTAAGTTTCATTTAATCTTACTGCCTGTACATAGAAATATAGTGGATCAAATGTAGATGTACCGATAACATAGCTGGTATTTGTAACATTTTGTATTTGGATTGTTCTGTTTCTTATAGTTTTATTTCCAATAAATGCATTCCCGCCTGGATCTGTCTTATATCTCATCGTAGAGTTAGGGTTGATATCAGGGAAATTAGTCTCTAAAGTTCCAGCATACTGGTTATAGGGCGGGGTAAAGTTTGCATCCCATCGTGCAAGTCCTCTACTGATACGGAATTCGTCTATAAATCCATCGAAATAATTAGCATTTTGTCTCCCAATCCATAGTGGATCGGCTGTATCATATCTTGCGTTAAATCCAGCTGAAGAATTTGTAAGATTTCCGTTTATATAAAGGTAAATTGTTCCTGATTTTCTCTCTATTGCTATATGCGTCCATTCTTTAGTTGGGATTGGTGCATTGAAAAATACCTGTCCTCTACTATCATTACCCATCCAGAAGTCCCACCCAGAATCTCCTTTGGCTGAATCAGTTCGATCCATACCCCAACCTCTACTTTGAGGATTGTTTGTTTTGGAGAAAGCGTGGATATTTGTACCACTAATTGATGTAACATTCATCCAAAATTCTATGGTGAAATCTCCTGTACCAAATGCGATTGCTGAACTGTTTGGAGTAGATATATAAGCATTTCCTCCAAGGAATCTTCCAGATGCACCACCATATTTTGGCAATGCCGTTGAAATATATGCATTTCCATTTCTTGTCCATGCCAACCCCTTCTCATCATTAAATACTATGGAGCCGTTTGTTCCATTCATGTGCATCCATGATGTTACATTTGCATCATTGTCACTGGTAAGGTTGATATAATAATCTTTTGTTATATTAGTTGTTCCTTCTGTATTACCTGCGAATAATGTTACATTATATTTTCCTGCAACTGCATAGGTATAGGTAGCATTTTTAACAGATGCGGTTGTGGTATTAAACCATCTCCCATCTCCAAATGACCAGTTCCAAATTGTAGGAATACTGAGATCATCCCCAGAAGTATCATTGAATTGAACTACATAGGGATACATAGTACCAACTGTTGTATTGGAAGTGAAATTAGCTACTGGAGGTGGTGGTGGGGTTACATTGACATATTGTGTTGTTATATTAAACCCATCAGAGTTGGATGCGTTCAATTTAACAGTATAGTTTCCTTGACCATTAAATACATAATTTGGATTTTGCGCATTTGAGAAGTTAGCCACTCCGAATGTCCAGTTCCATGACATTACTCCACCATATGTCCAGTTTTCTGATGTTGACGAGTTTCTTGACGTATCAGTGAAATTAACTGACAATGGAGTTTGACCAGTTGATTTATTCATAGTGAAATTGGCTAATGGTGGGAAATAAAGATCTGAATAGAATTTCAATATAACTACACCAGATCCTCCACTACCAAACATAGTATAATTACCATCTGTTAATAAGAAAGATCCTCCCCCACCGCCACCAAGACCATCGGTTGCATTTTTACCTACTCCACCAGGAGCTCCTCCACCTGATCCACCGGCACCATTAGTTCCAGAGCTATAAGCCCCTCCCCCTCCACCGCCACCATAAGTTATATTTTGACCAGTGATAGAAGAGTTTCTTCCATTCCCACCATTACCACCATTGAAAAATCCGACAGCATTTGATCCTATTTGACCTGCACCTCCTCCACCACCGCCACCAGCGTACCATTGATTAAATGAAGCTCCTCCGTAATATCCTTGTGCTGGAACAGTGAATGGATAGGCATCTCCTCCAGAAGCATTACCTCCATTATTATTACTTCCTCCTCCTCCACCAGAACCACCAGATGTTGCGCCACCATAAGCATGTGAACCTCCTCCTCCACCACCACTGGAGATTATAGCGCCAAAGATTGAATCTTGTCCTCTCGTTCCAGATACTGGAGCTCCACTATAATTTTCCATGCTATGGCTACCACACCCGACAACTATACTATAACTGTTTCCCGATGTTACTGTATAATTAAAATCATCACGTACTCCACCGGCACCTCCACCACCAGTCATTGCATCACCAGAGCTACCACCACCAGCAACTACCAGGTAATCAGTTTTATTAACATCTGATGGTGCAATCCATGAAGTGGTTACATTGTTTGGTCCAGTGACATTAAAGAATACTAAGATTGTACGCTCTCTTACATCTACGTATTGTGTTTTTATATTGAATCCACCACTATTGGATGCATTTAACCTGACAGCATATACTCCTCTTCCAGTAAATGTATAACTTGGGTTTTGGGCATTGGAAAAATTAGCTGATCCAAATGTCCAATTCCATGAAGTAGGTGCATTCGTACTAATATCAGTGAAATTAACTTTTAATGGAGTAGAACCTGTCGAATTACTCATAGTAAAATTAGCTACTGGAGCAACAAGGTTAGCTGTAATATATGCTGGTTTTTGTGTTGCATTGTAGGTAAATGCATTATATACTTGTAATGATACATTAAATATTCCAGCTGTTGAATAACTGTGTACAGGGTTTTGTAAAATTGATCCAGATGGCTGGAATCTCCACGTATCATTTGTTGGTATACCAGTAGTGGGAAGCCCACCAACTTTTAGAACTGATCCATCACTCATCAATACTGTTGCATGAGCACGTGTTGCAACCCATCCTGCACTTGCATTTATTCTGGTCCATATCTTACCATTATCTGTGGATCTCCACACATCATTTAAAACTCCACTTGTACCATTGTATCCACCCATCATGATAATACTACCATCTGGCATTGCATTTGAAGTGGCATACTCTCTTGTTGACCACCCGGAGCTCGCATTCATCCTATCCCATGTTGCACCATTGGTTATTGTTCTCCAAGTATCATTATAATCCATTGTTCCATCAGGAGTACCGCCTGTTAATATTGCACTACTATCTGGCATTGCAGATATAGTGAATGATTGTCGTATCGACCATCCGGAGCTTGCATTCATCAATGTCCATGTATATCCTTGATCGGTTGTTCTCCACGTATCATTTTTCCATACCCCATTACTTTGACCCCCCATCAATATTATACTTCCATCGCTCATTTTAGCCATACCATGAGCCACTCTTTGAGTCCACCCCGAACTCGTATTCACCAATATCCACGAAGTACCATTATTTGATGATAACCATGTATCATTATAACTTGCACTTGCATTTGTACCACCAGTTAATATAATATTACCATTTGGAAGTGATACTGCTGCTGTTGATGCATAGAAAACCCTTCTTTCCCAAGGAGCATTTGATGTCATTTGTACCCATGTTACACCATTATCTGTAGATCTCCATACATCTTTTAAATATTCACTTGTTATAGAATTATATCCACCCATTATTACTATACTACCATCTGGCATAGATGTTGCCGCATGACCAAATCTTGGTTGCCATCCAGAACTTGCATTTTGCTGTACCCAAGGAGTAGTTGTCCAATTTTCATCTCCGAATAACCAAGACCAGCCGGTCATTCCACTACCACTTGTATCACTAAATGCAACTGGGAATGTAATTGCACCAGAAGTAACATTTGATGTAAAACTAACTATTGGAGGAAATTGTGATAATACATCGATATATCGATTTTTTAATGTCAAATTATATCCATAATCATTATATGATACTAATGAGACACTGTATGCTCCCAATGGGCTTTTTCTAGTATAGGTATGTGCTGGGCTTTGTGTTGAGGATCCTACTGGTTGTAATCTCCATACATCGTTACGAACGGCAGCAGCATCATCATATCCACCCATCATTACTATACTGCCATCTGGTAATAATACTGCTGCTTCATGTCGTTTCGCATCAAATGGCATTGCACTTGTATTTATCTGTGTCCATATTTTTCCACCATCGGTTGAACGCCATGTTTGATTTTTATTGCCTGGAAATCCATTAAGATTTGTATAACCAGTTACCAATACCATACTATTATCTGGCATTCCAACACTAGTAGCAACATGAGAATATTCTATCCCAGTACTTGCATTCATTAGAACCCATGTCACTCCTTTATCAGTTGATCTCCATGAATCGTTTCTTACACCGATTACATTATCAGCACCACCCATTGTTACTATACTACCATCTGGTAATGCAGAACTAGTTGCGGCTAATCTACCCGACCATCCAGAACTCGCATTTTGTCGTACCCATGTTGCACCTTTATCGGTAGATCTCCAAGTATCGTTTAAGTATCCCCCACCGAATAAGACTATACTACCATCGTTTGGTAATACTACAGCATTAGCCCAATCTCTTCCTAACCACCCAGAACTTCCGTTCATTAAATACCATGTTACACCTTTATCAGTAGATCTCCAAGTATCATTATTACTAATAACACCATCGTTACCGCCCATCAATACTATACTACCATCTGGTAATGCCACACTGGTTAGAGCTAATCTTCCAGACCAGGGAGCATTTGCGGTCATTTGTGTCCATGTTACACCTTTATCAGTAGATCTCCATGTCTCGTTTAGGTAAGTCACTCCAACTCCCCCCATTATCACTATACTTCCATCTGGTAGTGCTACTGCGGTATGACCATATCTTCCACTCCATCCAGCACTTGCAGTTTGTCGTACCCAAGCTTGTGTATAAGGTTCATCTCCAAAGAACCATGACCACCCAGTAGGTGAATTTGTTGAATCACTTGTAAATTGAACTGGTGATGAAGTTGTGGTAGAAGTAGTATTTGCTGTAAAATTTGATACTGGTGCTGGTGGTGAAAGATTAACATAATAAGTTACTGTACTGTTTCCGAACACGTTTGACACACTTAGTGTTACACTATAATTTCCATTTCCAGTAAAAGTATATGTGGGGTTTTGTGCATTTGAGAAGTTAGCTGCACCAAATGTCCAGTTCCATGCATTCATGGTATTACCAAGAGATCTATCGGTGAAATTTACTTTTAACGGAGAAATTCCCGACTGGTTACTCATACTAAAATCAGCTTTTGGATTTGATAATAACTCTCTTGTTGGGATTATAGAACCATTGATGCTTCTTCCAATATAAACAACAAAATCATCGATAAATGCATTAGAACCACTTGTATCATAAGAATTATAAGCGATAGGATATCCTCCAATATATAAAGCAGTTTTGTTATCATACATTACACCGCCATTTGCTGTATCTGATTGTATAACACCATTTTTCCATACTTGCCACGAAGTACCATTTCTTGTAACTACATGATAGTCCCATGTCCAGCAGGTGGTATCTCCCATAGTTGCTCCGTTTAATAGATCCCATCCAGTACTACTATTTGAAGCATACAAATTTGTAACTACATTTGTATTAGCATAACCCATGAAGAAAGAATAAATTGCTCCTCTAACCATTTCATTTCGATAATTAACAAAAAGTGTTGATGAAGCACCACGAGAACTAGCATTTTCCCACCATCCTACATAAAAATCTTTTCCAGCAAAACTAAGTGATTGATTATATACAGTAACTACAGATGCTACATTGATAAGTTCTACTGAGGCTCCACCAAATTTACTTTGTGTTGTATTGATATCAGCTACAGTATTACTACCACTACCAGTTAAAAAGAAAGCAGAGTTATTTGATTTTGAGAAATCAAATACAACTCTACTACCTGTAGTTCCATTGAATGGGAAATATAATTTCTTATCATAATCATTTGGATTTGCATTTGGTGTTTGACCAACAATTATATCTCTATACCATGTTCCTACACCACTCCCTCCCGCATTTGTTGCTGTTAATGTTACATTATAAACACCAGGACTTGAATATGTATGTGATGGGTTTTGGGATGTTGATAATAATGTATCTCCAAATGACCAATTCCAGCTAGTTGGGGTATTGGTTGAAGCATCATTAAATTGGACATTTAATGGAGCTGGTCCAGATGATTTATTTTGAGTCCATAATGCTACTGGTACTAGTATTTGATATTTTATTATAACTATACCATTTCCCCCTCTACCACCAGCACGACTATATGTCCCCCCTCCACCGCCTCCTCCACCACCTGTTTCATTTGTACCAGCTACAGCATCTACACCATAACCAGCACCTTTACCCCCTCCACCCAATCCACCATCTCCTCCAGTTCCCGATGAATAATCTACAGATCCACCTCCACCACCAGCATATGTTGTAGCTGATCCAGATATTGAGCTACTTGTTCCGTTTCCTCCCATACCACCTCTGTTAGCGACACTTTGTCCAGCTTGTCCTGCATTATTAGCTCCTCCCCCGCCTCCCCCTTGATCACCATATGCTACTCCATTTCCACCAGCATTTCCTTGTCCAGCAGTACCAGCACCAGCAACAGAGACGAAAGAACTACTTGTATCAGATCCTCCACCGGAGCCTCCAGCAGATCCATTACCACGTGGATTACCATAACCAGCTGCTCCCCCACCTCCACCACCAGCAGAGGTTATAGTTCCAAATGAAGAATCAGAACCATTATATCCACGATAAGGGCTGCCATAAGGTCCACCAGCTCCACCAGCACCAACTGTTACAGTTATTGTTCCGCTAAGTGCATATCCAGTAGCTGTTCTGAAACCTCCGGCTCCTCCACCACCAGCACCATATCCAGAACTTGTTACACCCCCTCCCCCTCCACCGCCACCGACAACGAGGTATTCAGCATTACCAGCTAATGCTGGTGTAGCCCAAGTTGATGTACCAGTTGAGTTCCACATAACATAATAATATGTTCCATCATATTGAGTCCAGCAACCATTAGCACTAGCCCATGCTGCATTTGCTGATGATATTAACAATAATAAACCAATTACCACCACAAAATATTTAAATTTGGAAAAATAACTGCCAAAATTACTTATAGAGGAACTATTTTTTATTGCCATACTCACCTTCTCACTGACTAATATAAGATTTATAAATATATAAAATATGTTATTCTTTAGCGAAGAACGTCAATGCTTGACTTGCGATTGCTGCGCATAACAATATTGAACACCACGGCTGAGCCGACGTAGGAATCAATAAGCTCCATGCTCCTGCTGTGATAACGGCTATCATTGCTGGTATTGTGATCTTTCCACTTTGTCTCCAGACCATCATAATAAATAATCCCCAAAGTATCAAGTATATTAAGTTACCTGCTCCAAGACCAGTAAAAGCATCCGCGAACGGTCCCATAACAGATGTTGCAAATCCTATAACTGGAAAATCCCAAATACTTGTACTATTTGAAACCATAAGATAATATAACCAACCTTGCATGTAAGTGCTGTTTACTACATCTACATAGACTGTAGTATTATAATATGTCTGAACTGGCATTGGTATTGATGTTAATGATGGAACAGGAATTGTTGTTGGAGTTGGAGCAACTGGTGTAAGATATCTTATAATAACTGTACCAGATCCACCATTACCACCGCGATAACTAGTTGATCCACCGGAAGCTCCTCCACCACCACCGCCAAAGCCATCTGTTCCATTTGATCCATTACGTATAGCACCAAAGCTACCGGGATAAGGTCCACCATCTCCCCCTCCTCCAATTCCACCTATACCTCGATTAGCACCATTAGCGTAGCTACCCTCTCCCCCTCCCCCACCACCAGCATATGCAATAGAAGATCCTGTAATTGATGAGTATAACCCATTCCCTCCATAACCAGCTGGACTAGTGGCAGCTGCGGAATCTTTACCACTCTCATTCGCGCCACCACCACCAGCTCCTGGGTAATATATTGGTGGGAGCCCTGTAATTGTTGAATTTCCACCTTTATATCCTTGAAGTGGGGAATATGTTGAAAACCCACCATAATAGTTACCACCAGCACCTCCACCACCAGATCCACCATTATCTCCTAGTTGATTATCGGATGATCCACCAGCTCCTCCACCTGCTGATATTATGATACCAATTGAAGAATCTCCACCAGAAGTTCCTTTTCCACCAATTAAAGCTGTTCCACCAGTACCAACAATAATATTATAGGGATATCCGGGAGTTACCGAATAATCAGCCCCATATCTATATCCACCAGCTCCACCTCCACCACCTACTACACCACTTATAAAAGTTCCTCCACCAGATCCACCGCCACCAACAATAAGGAAGTCTATATTAGTGGTATAAGGTGGTGCAGTCCAAACAGTAGATCCATATCCAGTATAAATATCAACAGTATGTATCCCATCAATTATTGTAGTTTTATAGATATGAGATGATGGTGTAAGATATTTTATAATAACAATACCGGAGCCACCACCAGCGGATTGATCTACACCACCCCCTCCACCGCCACCGCCATAGCCATCAGTTCCATTTGTTGGAGGAATTCCGGAATATCCACCACCATTTCCCCCACCACCAGATCCACCTGGTGATGCTTCAGGTCCAAATGATCTTCCACCTCCACCGCCACCAGCATAATATTTAGGTGTTCCTGTTATAGATGAGAGAGTTCCATTTCCCCCACCAGCACCAGTAGATTGATTATATCCGAGTTGTGAAGATCCACCGCCACCACCCGACCAGTCACCACCATTTGTGCCATAACCTCCATTAAACCCTTGTCCTACTGTTCCTAATCCAATATTACTATTGGTGTAATAACTCCCACCACCAGATCCACCATTTTTACCTGATATTCCTATAACTCCTCCACCGCCACCACCAATAGCAGTTATATTACTAAAAGTACTATTTTGTCCATTAAATCCAGCGCTTTGATGAGTTGGTCCACCATCTCCCCTATTACCAACAATAATAGTATAAATTACTCCATTGGAGATATTTGTAGTGACTCCTGATAGAAGTCCACCAGCACCACCGCCACCAGCACGAGTCATCCCTCCCCCACCGCCACCAGCGACTATGAGGTATTCAATATTATTTACTCCGACATATGGAGTCCATGTAGTACTTCCAGTCCCGTTATATGATTCGATAGTGTATAATCCGGAAGTTGTAGTAGTCTTGGTAACAGCACCATTTATGGGTGATATCAATAACAATAAAATAAGTGGTATAATGATCCATTTATAATTAGAAAAAGATTTATAGAACTTATCAATAGGGGAATTATATTTTATCGTCTCACTCACCTTCTTATATTATTATATCACTTTTAAAATATAAAAAGTGCTTGATTTTATTTTGATATCTTTTTAATAACTTTCTTTTTTATAGGATTTCTATTTAATCTTGATTTGATTCTCTTTTTTCTACGGAGGCTATTTATCATACTCATTTCTGGTGAAGAATATAATGATCCTTGATCAAATAACATTCTATTTGACATTTGATTTTCATTCATCTTCTCATGTTTTTTTGATATTATTTCACTGGTTAATTCTAGTATTTTATTTTCAATCATTGTATTTATTTTATTTATTTCATCTACATTTCCATTATCATTTATTGTAAATAAAGGTTTATTATCGCTAGTCTTTATTGAATGCTTAAACCCATCAATACTCTCTACTATATATGTATAATTATTAGGTGGAGTAGACGGGGATCTTTTAACATATATATTTGACGATCTAAATCTTATAAGTTTATCGGGATCTGCATCCACATACCAAAAATATTTAATCATAATCTTCACCTAATTATATATTATCATTATTATTATAAAAAAGTTGTTATTTTCTTTTATTAGGTTTACGTTTTATTTTTGGTTTTTTGATTTTTTTTCTACGATATGTTGATCCAGTTATAATATCATTAAGATCCGACGCTTGCATTGGTAGTCCATCTACTTCTCCTCTTTTATTAGTATTACTATCATTATACCCATAAGTATCAGAATCTTCATTTCTATTTGATTGAGCAGTTGATTTTTTTCTTTTTCTATAAATATCTACATCATTCATTTTTACACCTACATTTTATTCTCTCTATTTTGTTCTTTATTTTTGGTTTTAATACTTTTCGTTTTCTTGAAATTGCGGGATATGATTTTTCTTCAAATTGACCATTTGTTAATAATTTTTGTTCTTGTACTAATGATATAAATTCTTTTCGTTTTGGGTGTTTTGAATAATACCCTTTTGGATCATAATGCATATTTGATGGTGATGTAATATCTAAATCTTCTATCTCCATATCAAAATCTATTCTTCCATCTTTTTCACCTTTAGTTAGTCTTAAAATTTTATCTGATGTTGGATGTGTATTTTCGTTGTATCCGAATAATTTTACTATTAAATCATATAGTTTTATCTCTCTCTCAGATTTTTCATATCGTGTTTTCCTTGGTTTCCATGTATGCAATTTACTATATCCAGTCCAACTTGGTGTAATAATTGATTTTGGTGATTTATAACCTGGATAATATTCTTCGATAATAAATTTATTTGTAGATGTTGGTGGTGATTCCTTCCCTCGTAGTATTAAATTATTATTTTTATCTGGTTGTAAGAAATAGAATATAATTGCCTTTCCATTTTGAATACCACGTATCATTTACATTTACACCTCTTTACCCCTTTCTTTTTTAATTTGGATTTTGTTATTCTTTTCTTTCTTAATTCTTGATCAGCCATATTCTTTCCAAGATTACTATGAATTTCTCTAAGACTTTCAACCATCATTTTGTTATTTCTCTCAATTTCATCTCTTCTAGGATTATCTCTCCATTCTTCAAAGGATTTCTTAGATTCTGTGCTTTGTTCATATTTTGGCATACCTGCTGATTTCCATTCTTCAATACCATCTTCAATACTCTTTAAACCAAGTTTTTTTCTGTTCTCGTTTATTTCATTATGTATTCTTTGGTATTCTTGATTTTTAAATTTCATTTACACCCACATCCTATTATTTTTGATTTTGGATTCTTTTTTTGTTTATTACGATATACTGGAGATTTTATGTAATTTTGTAATAACCCTCTAAGAAATATTCTTTTACGCTTTTTTCGTTCTGGAGAAGAAATTCCCTTTTCAAATATATTTTTCATTTATAAATTCCACCTTATTAAATATCATTTCAAAAATATATAAATCTATTTAATTTCTCTCTCACTCATTTTTGTATAGTGTTTTTCAAGTAATTTTATTGTCATATAAGTAAAGTAAATAATTATTATTATAAATGGTAATATTATCATTGCATTTAATGATGTTGTAATGAATGGAATGAAAAGTGGATATTGTGTAAATAAATCAGATGTTCTTTCGATATTTGAAGCGCCGACAAGTGCAAGCATACATATCATTGAATTTATTATTGCATATATAATTAAAAACGGTATCCCAAGATATGAAATAATTATGTCACCATAATTTGATAATAAATTTTTATATTTTAAAAGAATTATTAGTTTTTCTTTATGGGTTGACATTTACAGACCTTGCTCAGACTATTTGCTTTTTTAGCTCTGATTTTGCTCACATATCCACCTGTACATAACGTAACAGCTTCCGGTGGTAATTTCCATAAAACAGATTTTGATGCTCCACGTATAGGTTTATTTCTTTGTTTGTCTTTAACAATCCAAGCTGAACATTTAAGTCTTGATAAATTACTTTTATTTATATCTGGATGCCTTCTCATAACATCAGACCAGGAAAAACTGGAAGTTCCAAAAGAACCATATATTTTTTTAATAATATCCTCCCAATATCTTTTTGTACAACCCATCATGAGTCCATTGAACGCCATTAAATCATCTCCTTTTTAATGATCATATTATTCATCGATCTTTTAATAATATTCGATTTATGAATATTTATAGGTTTGGCTCAGTTTCAGGCGGTTTTTGTTCTTTTTCCAATCTCAATTGTTTTTCAGATGACTTAAATAGTTTTTTAGAAACTATATTTAACATTTTTTTACCGCTGGCTCCCAATTTCTTTCCATTTAAATAAGCTGCATTAAGCTTTAAGATTTCTTCTGGTGATGCAATAGATCTAATATCTTTATTATTTTTTGACATATTTACAAATGCATTTCTAATTTTCTCTCTAAGTTCTTGATCTGGCATATTATCAAATTGATCTGATGGATATTGTCGAATTGTTAATTTTAAGAACATTATAAGAATATCGTCATTTAATTCACTCCATTCTGGATGTTCTTCTTTGATCATTTTACAAATTGCTTTTAAAGAGTCATGATCTATTTTTTTCTTTGGTTTTATTCCAATTTTTATTTTAAGTTTTTTAATTGTGTTCATTTTAAGTCGGTCCTGTACTTTCATGTATTCCTAATTTTCTATTTGGATCTAGCCATGCTGATGCATTATATTTATCTTCGCTATAATGCATTATTGGAATATCTGATGTTTTCTCATAGCTCATTTTATCATTTCCAAAATTGTTATATTCATATATATTTTTAAGTTTATTTTCTAGGAAGATTCCATATCTTGTATTTCCACCACCAGTGTTAAGTACCATATAATTACTATCAGCTGTATCTCTGGTGAAAATTCCTATGGTATTTATAGCAATATAATTATTTTTTATGGTATTTTTACTACTACCATAAGCTATGACCACACCTCCGATATCATTAGCTTGAATATAATTATATCGTATATCATTTTCATCACTACTACTTAAAAAGATTCCATTTTGATTATCATGAATACTATTATTATATATTGATATGTGATTTGAATTCTCAAGTAATATTCCAGATTGTTCAAATTCTTGAGTACCAGAATTTTGGATATTAAATCCAAAGATTTCACTATTAGAATTATTTAAAACTGTTATAGCACTTCCACTTTGACCGCCAGCATCTATGGTTGGTCCACCAACTCCATATAATCGTAGAGGTTTACCTTCCATTATTACTTGCTCGTGATATACTTGATCTCCACTAATAAATATACTGTCATATGGCTGTGATTCTTCTATTATTTGATTTATACTTGATTTTGTATTTTTATTTACTAAACGGGTTTTTGATTCATCTATTATGAACTTATATACAGACATTGGTGCTTTATATCGTGCATCATCAATATGAATTGCCCAACTTCCAACGGGGAAATCTACAAAATCATTGTAATCTGGGAGTTCTTTTGATGCATAAAATAATTGATCTTTACCAAGATAAATATACAAATTATCACTTTCTTCAAACGATTGGTATTTCGATAATTGTTTTATTCCAGATCTTTTTGGATATGGTGTTCCATCAGGTGGATATACGGTGATCCATAATTGTTCTGTCATATTTTCTACAGGTTCTCCACCATTATGTGTAATTTTAATTAAGTGTTGATTATATGAAGCGGGAATTATTCCGATATCATATGATAAATTTATTTTATAATATGGTGTTGTTATAATAGATTCGTTTGGTATTATATCTGGTTCTGCTGGTACAAATAAAAAGTATGCACCTATTGACATACATATAATTGCACCTACGATAGATATTACCAATATTTTATTTTTTTGAAAAAAACTTTTTTTAGTTTGAGAAGAGTGTTTTGGGCTCTCTCCGTCCTCAACATGAACTTGCATAGTAATACAATATTTTAATTTTGTGGTTATAAATAGTTATATGTTATCCGCACTTGTTATAACCACACGAATGACAGACTTTACATCCCGATTCTCTGACTAGAGTATAATCGTTACAGCTCGGGCATTGTTCTAATTTCTCACCCCGAACTGTTGGTAGATCATCCTCCTCCTCGTCATCGGGAATTGATTCTGTAATTAGTTTGCCTACAATATCAGAGCAACTTTTTCCCTCAGATCTTGCATTTCTTAATGCGGCTGGACATTTAACTTTACAAAGTTGTTTAATGATATTGTGAATATCTCCACCATTTCTTAATGCAAGACTAATTGTTCTACCTAATGCTTGATTACCTGCCTCACATCCACCAGATCCACCGGATTGAATGAACACTTCATAAGGTTTACCATTCCTTTCATTGATTGTTACGTATAATTTACCACAACCACTTTGAACTTTAAAGGTTGTTCCAAGGAGATGTCGCGGTCGCTTAAATACAATATTTTTGGTTTCTGGTAACATTACTTGTTCTATTTTTTCTTCGAATTCTTTTTCAATATCTTTAATTTTTAAATTAAGAACCTCGTGTTCTCTCGATCCACTCCTATAAATAGTAAGACCTTTGCATTGTAATTTCCATGCCATGAATATAGCATCACGGATATCAGATTTTGTTGCATTATTTGGAAGATTGATTGTTTTAGAGATTGACATATCAACACCATTTGTTTGAAATATAGATTGCATTTTAATATGTTGCTTCCAGTTAATATCCATTGCATTTTTAAATAACAATTTAAAATGTTCTGGAATCCAATCAATATCCTGAATTGTTCCGTTTTTATGGCAATGAACAATCACATCATTATATAATTTATCCTCTGTAGTTTTATCCGATTTTAAAATACCCATATTTCCAGCTTTATCATACGCGGAACAAATTTTTCGTAATTCTTGTTTAAATATTGGATGGACTATATAATGTTCTCCAAGAGAGTCTTTTCTTGTAATAACCCAATTAAATACTGGTTCTATACCAGAAGATACATTTGCTATGATTGAAATTGTTCCTGTTGGAGCTATAGTTGTTAGAGAAGCATTATTATATTTACGAAGCATTGATTCTTCTAGTGCTATAAGTTTTAAATTATTTTCCATAACTCTGGCAACATCTAATGCTTTATCAGAGTCATAAGAAATACCAAGTTTTATCAGCATATCATGGAATCCCATTCCACCAAGACCTATTTTTCTTGTTATCTTTGAAGCTGTATCGATTTCCGGAAGAGGATATTTATTTTTATCAATTACTTTATTTAAAAATCTAACTGCGGATCTAATTAGATAATCGTAAAGTTCCCAGTTGATATTATCTTGCCAGTCTGTTGCGTTATTATCATTAACAAGGCAGGACCAGTTAATTGATCCTAAGTTACATGATTCAAAATCTGTAAGTAGTGCTTCAGCGCATGGGTTTGGGTTTAGAGTTCCGATATCTGGTCTTGGGTTATATCGTTCGATTTCATCTTTAAATAATATTCCTGGCTCACCATTTTTATAGATACCATCAACAATTAAATTAAATAATTCTAATTCTTCTTTTGAATTATCTTCTACACTATCCATAAAATCATCTGTTAGTTTTACAGAAATGTTAAAATTAGATAAATCCCCTTCAATACTTTTACATTGTACAAAATCTTTTATTTCTGGGTGAGTGATATCAAGGCACCCCATTAGAGCTCCTCTACGTTTACCACCTTGTTTTATTGTTTCCGTCATAGTATTAAAGTTTTTCATGAAACTAATAACCCCACTGGAAACACCATTAGTACTTTTGACCTTACTCCCAGAAGGGCGGAGATTTGAGAAATTAAGACCCACTCCACCACCGAATTTAAATACAATAGCTGCATTTTTTACTTGATCAAAAATACCATCTTTTCCATTGGAAATACAATCTGATATTGGTAAAAAGAAACATGCACTTAACATCGGGGTTTCTGTTCCTGCGTTCATAAGAGTAGGAGAATTTGGAAGAAATTCTTTTTTATAAATCATATCATAATAATCTTCCGATTCCATTCTACTATCTGCTAAATATTCAGCAACCCTTTTACAAACGTTAGCCCACGTATCACCAATCTTTTCTGTTTCATTGGCACAATATCTCTCTTTGATGAGATTCTCTATCATAGTCTCGGTCACAAAAATCACTACATTTTATTTAATTTCACCGTTTAAATACTTAATCATATCACTTTAAATTATAAACTTCATCGTTTGATTGAGTAGCCATGAGGAATGCTATAGATAATACAACAGGTGTCGTTATAATAACGAATAATGCAAATAATACCCACCATTCCATAATTGATAATAACCAATCTACGATGAGAATACCAGTATAGATAACAATTGCAATAATTATCAGAATACATCCAGATAGTATTATTATTCCAATTTGTCGCCTATTTTTTATCTTTTCAACCTTCTCTTTTTTCTTAAAAAGGTTTTTAATAATCTCAAAAATATTTACTGTTTTTTTCTTTTTTGGAGAAATTTGTTCCTTTTTTCTTTTTAAAAATGATACTACATCATCTTTTTTGATGGGCTTCCTATCATATATTTTATCCCCAATTTTATCAGCTAATGTTAAAAATATTTTTTGCAATCGTTCTTTTTTCGATTCGGGAGATCTCCCACCAACAAGAATTTCCATTATGACCCATTAAATATATATCTTAGAATATAAAGAGATATCCCAGATTCCACTATACATCCTAGTAAAATCAAGGGAAATATAAATGTAAAATATCTTTTAATTCCATATTTCATCACCGTTGGATTTACTTGCGTGTTTTTGTTTCTCAGGTATTCCATAATATGTCTTGATTTTGTTACCTCTCTCATTTTATATGCTAAGTAGCAACCAAATGTAGTTGCAAGAATCAATGTTGGTAATTCTATGATAGCATGAGGGACCATAGCATAAATCATCATATAAGTATCTGGTTTATTTACTATAGCTATCAATTCCCCTAAGTAAAATGCATTATATACCATAAATATAATAGGGATTGCTTCCAATCCAGTTACACCACACATAACGATAATAAAAGACGCAATGATATTATTTATCATAAGTGTTTTGAAAAAATCTAATGGCGGGGTAATTGATAAAATTCTGACTGTATCTTTATCTTTTGGTGTATGTATCTGGTATATTGATGGAAATACAAATATAGATAATACAAAAGTTATTGTAAATATTATTGATACAATTATTAAATACTTTTTAAATACCGCATCGATCAAAAATTATCATCATCCACATCGAACAAAGATACATCAGCCTTTTTATAGAATATTCCTCTGCAATAATCATGAGCATTTCCGATCAATGGCGGCATCTCGTTCCGTGCATCAACATGGATCTTTTTCTGTCGTGAAAATCTATTATAATATTTATCTTTAACTTCTTCACAAGAGCACATTACTACTGTTGTAGTTACTGGTTCTCCCTTAATAAGTAAAAAATATTCTTGATCAATAATAGCATTTTGGCACGTATCGCATGTATATTCTTCCATATTATTAAGTTGATCTTAGTATTTAAAAAGGTAATGGTGGTTATTTTTCATCATGTCTTTCTAGCATACCTTCGAGCCTGAAAAGTTTTAAGGATGTTTCGTTTAATACCCAGTTGTTAAAAACCTCTCCGTATTTATCTCTCATAGCAACATTCAATTGATTTAGCATAATTTGTACATCGGAAAATTCTTCTGCAATATGCATAGCTCTTGAGGTTGTAGGATCTCGTCTATATTTTAATATTGCTTTGGTCAATTCAGACATTTCTTCAATAACCATATCCATCTGGGCATCAAAACCCCATGCTAAAATAGCCTTCTTACATAAATCATCTAATGATAATTTACGGGGAGATATTCTATCATCCCGCATTTTTAGTTCATCACTCATCTTTTTCATCTGATTTCAGGTGCATGTTCATTGCATTATATACAATTGATTGTTCTGTAAAATATCGCATTGTCATGAATATTGTTGCAAACAATGTAATGCCAAGAACTCCACCTACCAATGATGTGATCAATGGATCAAATTCCCATATAAAAAGTGATGTGAATACAACACACATAGCAAAGAATGATGCAGCTGCTATAATCATTAAGGTAAGACTTCTACTCATCCCTACAACAACCACTTCTCTTGGTTCTTCTTTTGTTTCAGTTATTTTTTCATCAACCATAATTTTACCTCTTCTCTAATAAATAATCAACCTTTTCTGAAATAACCACATCTTTTACATCGATCTCCTGGATCTGAGATGCTTTTGGATATTTCGAAGCTGCATCTGCAATATCCTTTGTGATAACTAAAATTGGTCTGTTATCGAATGATGGAAATTGCGAAGGGCATTGCTGGCTTGTTGGAAATGAACTTCCAGATGTCCATAACCCATAGGTTATGTTTTTCGTTTCCTGCTTAATATACACTAAGAATGCTTTTGTCATAATATTAGATTGGTTTGGTTTAATAAAAAGGTTTTGGTGATTATAGTAGTAAATACATTACAACATAGGTAGTTAAAAACACAATCAATCCTATAAGAAGTCCGGCTGTAATTTTTAACCACAGTGGAAGTTTTCTTTTTTTAACAACGATCTCATCAAAATCTTTTGGATCTTCCATAAATCTCACCATTAGTATATTATTTTATAATTATAAAAAGTTTTTTATAAAACAAACACCAAATATTACTAGGAGATTATTATGGCGAGAATTTTAACATTTATAGGAAGAAAATATCTAAGAACCAAACATAAAAGACCTACAACAAGAGTAAACAGAATCGTAGGAAAATATAAGGTTAAGTGATTATAAGCCCCGATTTCTTTTTGTTTTTGAAGCAATATTATGTTCTTCACAATTTATAATTTTTTCTATTTTATTAGTTTTTGCATCAATTATTCTATCTTGGCATCTTTCTAATACATTTCGTTTTAATTTTGCAATTATTTCTTCATTGGTCATAATTATATAATAATCGTTATATTACTATTTAAAATAGATTATTTTTTTGATTTTTTTGTTTTTGGTTTGGATCGTTTCTTTTTACGAGGAACCTCAACATATTCTTCCAGTAATTCATCGATAGATTTTCTGTTATCCTCCTCACGTTCTTTTTTAAGCCTGGCTAATTCGGTCATATAATGATGTTGTTTATTATGGCTCTGCATACTGTGTCTCATTTGCATTTACACCTCTTTACTTTTGATTTTGTTGTTTTTCTTTTACGATACCCTAGCATATTTTTTGCTATTTTAAATCCAGCTCCTTTTGTGTAGATATCTTTCACTTTTCCCATTTCTATGGGATCTATACCAATTAACTCTGTTTTTGATATAACTGGATATTCTATTTTTTGTGCCTGTACAATTTCACCATTTTTTACATGCCTTACAATACCTGTTGGATCGATTGCAACATACTCATTGGATGGAGGATCTCCACCAATTTTCTGGGATAGTACACCTTTATTTAGATAAAAATATGTCATTTACATCCACACCCTTTTCTTTTTGATTTTGGATTTTTCTTCTTTCTCTTTCGCTCTATTAAATCATCTATAGTCTTATAATTTTCCATAATATCCATATCATCATACTTAATATCATAATATTTATTTTTTATTATATTGCCTTTTTCATTGATATGACTGCTAGCTTTTGATGTTTTTTTAGGATTGGATATATTAAAATCTTTAATATTTACTTTATGAGGTACAATTTTAATTTTCATTTTTTCACTCTCCTCACCACTCTTTTTTTACAAACACATCGTTTTACTGGTTTCTTTGTTAGTTTTCGTTTAATGATTTTTTTACGTTTTGCAATTATTTTTCCTTTTTTCTTTTTTCGTAATCCCAGTGTGGTCAAACCAGGCAATTCTGTATATTTATTTTTGTCTCTTTCTTTTAACTCTTGTAATCTTTTCTCTTTGTGATAAAATTCATCTCCATAATGGCTTGCTAATCTTTGATCTGATGTTTTTACATCATCTTCTTCTCTCTCATGTTTATAATGTTTATATTCTTGTGAATGTTCATTCATCAGAATATTTAATTGATCATGAATATATCTTGCAATATCTCTACCTTTATTAGTTCTCCAAATAACATCATCGGGATACTTTGTCTCTATTGCTATACTCTTTAAATAATTATTATCTCCGGCATAATAATCAAGCTGTATGAATTTTTTACCAACATCCTCCTCACGAACAGCCTCACCTCTGGAATTTATTACTGGTGTTGTTTTTTTACCTGTTATTGTATCTTCATTATACATTATTACTGGATATTTTGATGCTTGGCGTTGATATGTGACAGCGGCAACTATAAATGGAACGAATTTTCCCCCACCGGCTTTAAAATGAGGATCGTTTATTGGTGGTGTATCATGACCCCTTTCCATAAATAATCCTTGGCGATCAAAATAATAAAATTTGGGTCTTGGAAGTTGTCTTGGTGATGGTATCTCCCCCAATGATTTTCTTACACTATATACAGGAATATTTTTTTTATGACTTATTGGGTGAGCTTCTGTTTTTTCCCATCCCGGTTTTCCACCTATTAGATTTGTAAAAGTTCTTTTTCCAGCGGGGGTTACACGAAATCCCGTTATTTTACCATCCTCATCACTTTTAAATTGCTTTTTTCCACTAGGGAGTGATTCAAGTTTATCTCCAAAGTGCTTTTTTATATATGTTGTATCATGTCTATCTCCCGGTATATTTTTCTTGTTTGTTATCAATTTATTAAAATCTAGATCTCTTACTACTCTAACAACTGCTTCTCCAAGAGGAATGTTATGTGTTTTAGCATCATGTCTAGCCATTGATACAGCCATATTGGCTTTTGATAATGACATTCCTCGTCTTTCAGCTAACCCTTTAATAATGGTAGCATCAGATGCCGAAACATTATATTTCAGCATTATTTTACCCTCATCTATTTCATCGACCATTTATCTCACCTTATTAGTATTATATATTATTTTATTATTATAAAAAAGTTTGTTATTATTTCTTCGATTTTAACTTTTTGAGAGTTGGAAGTTTTATGGATGGTAGTTTTATACTAAGATTTATTTCTGATTTTTTCTTTTTTGGTTTTAAATTAGTTTTTGGTTTTGATTTTTTTGTAAGTCTTGACATATATAATGGTTTATAGTCCAAATCTATAGTTTCATATTTTATACCGCGTTTTTTAGAATATTCATCAAATGCATTATCCAATGATTTGCCCTGTCTTAAATTGTAATATAAGTCATCATGATCTTTATTTTTTGCTGCTTTTTCTGCTGCTTCTTTTGATCTATAATTTTCTGGTTTCGGGTATGTCATTATTATCGCTTTATCTTTATTTATAACACCATATCTATGTGGTGATAGGCAATTATTTTGTTTATTGAATCTATCTACTCGGTTCATATTCATATCCGACCAATCATCCTGGCATGATGGGATAGCAATACCTTGTGGATGGTTATGGGATAATATCCAGCTACTTTTATTTATTGGTTTGCCAGTAATTTGTTCTGCATTATGTATTGCTTCAACTATATCTTTACCATGTATAGTACCTTCAAATCCCCCATCTTTACTGGTAATAAGATCACCAGATTGTGATGATATAATACTATGTTCAGTTGATTTATTAGCAAATTCTGGTAGCCATGTACTCATTTTTTGCTGTGGAGATCCAGTTATTTGTTGTGCTTTAAACGGCATTTCGATTTGTTTTACTTGATTACTGTGTGATAATATATTATTTATCTGTTCTCCCGATCCCCCTTTATATAATGATCCTCTTTTTATTGGTTTTTTAACCATTTTTATTTTGGGTTTTGATTTCTTTGGCTTACGCATGTAGAATGGAACATCGAGTGGTAATGTGCGTAGTGGTTTTGTTCTCCCATAAGTTGCAGATAAAGCATTTATTGCTTGTACTCTCGCCGGGGTTTCTTTTGCTATAACTTTTGCAAGAACTTGATCATATTCTGATTTTAAATTAAGCATATCTGCATATCTCGCTTTATCACCAGCCATATAAGCTTGAAGTGCTGATTTTTCAGCAGTATCACTTAAACCTTTTAATGGGTAATAAGAAAGTAGATCTCTCCCCTCACTTTGAGCTTGTGTTTGTGCCTCTCGCGCCCAAGTTGGAACATTTTGTATATTTTTTCTATTACTATCTATTGCAGACTGATAATAATTTTTCATAGCATTTAATTCACCCCAACCCATATCCGATTTGAGATCTAATGGTTTTGTTACTTCAAATCCTGTAATTCCACTTCTAGATGCTACGTAATGTTTAGACATTCCGGGAATCTCGGATGCTTCACGTACACCAACAGATATATCTGGTGATGATGCATATGGTATAGTAAGTGCTTTATTATCAATAAAATGTGTTGGATGACTATGAATAGACGCAATCTCATTTATTATTGATGGATCACCACCCTTCTCTAAAGTTTCGCCCTTATTTATAATAGCTATATTCTTCAATGGTTGTGTTGCAACACTGTGCTCATCACCGGATATTCTACCAAGTAATCTTCCTTGTGATACTACCGATGAATATTCAATGGGCTGGCGTACAAATTTACTCCCCTCGCTAATTATAACGGGTTCGTTAGGGCTCATAGTAATTCGGTTTGGTGAGATTGGTGCATTTATTTTATCGATCATTTCCATATGAGTGAAAGGTCTTGATGATAAAGGAGTTCTTTCTGGATTTACATACCATTTTACATCATCTTTCCATTGTAATGAATCTATAGCATCTATTTCACCTGGTACTTTCTGTAAACCTTTGGTAAATGCAAACATTGGTACAACATTTACCATTGCAGTAACAGATCTTTCTGCAACATCTTTTGGTTTTTGACTTAATGGTGCACTAAAAGGATTTGAAGGATCATATCCGGCAACATATGATCCTTGTTGTGCAACAGTAGCACCTAGTAATGCCTTACTACCAATATCTAACCCCCTAGAAACAGCAGGATTATTAAGAGCAGTTAATAATGGTGCAGCTGCTGGTGCTTGTAATACTTTTCCGGCAACCATTGGTACTCCCGCATTGATGAGAGGAGTACTGTAATAAATAGCTGCTGTAACTGGTTCATCTCTTGGCAAATCCCATAATTTTTTGGTAAATGGTACTGCAACATCTCTTAAAAAACCTTCTGGGGCTTTATAAGTCTCCGTTCGATATTTATCAATTCCAAGTTTAGGATCAAAATTATCAGATTCCTTTTGAGTCGTCGGAGCTACAAATTTAGTATATCCCTTATCACCAGATGTCCATACCTTGAGTTGCTCTGTATATGTTAAATCTGATTGTTTACCACTTGTATTTGGATATTTTCCTGTTGCTTTATCAGCTATTCCACCAAATGTATCTTCCCATGTTGGGATTATTTTCTCCACCTGAGTAGTTTCCCTCACAAATTTATTTGCATTTTCAAATATCCCAGGGGGTTTTTGTGTTTGATCCATAGTTTTAAAATCTAATGAAATACTTGATGGTTTTGTTAATGTTGGAGTTACAGCCATTTCTGGTTTATTCATAGCTGGTAGACTTGGTATTGGCTGAAAAGATGGCTGATTTTTTGCTGGTTCTGGCATATCTAATCTAGTGATTGATGGAGAAGGAATAGGTCTATTAAAACCCATAGTATTTGGCATATTTATATTTGTCGATGGAGTAGAAATAAAAGAATTAAAAGGTGCTGATGGTTGTTCATCTATTCTTCTTCTCATTTGTGTTTGTTGTTGTGGTAATTGTGGTAATGCTGGAGGAGTAAATGTTGGTGGTGGAGGAATATTGGGTGCTGATGGTAAAGGTGGCGGTTGAAAAGCTTGTTGGGCAATTGTTGATAGATATCCGGGAGCTGATGATAATCCACTTCCGATAGCACTTGCTCCTTGTTGCAATGTTCCCAGGATATCTACCATTTATCTCACTCGTTAATATATGATTTTATTATTATAAAAAAGTTTGTTATTTAGAATGTACAATCTTTTGGATGCTTATCAGTTCTTATTCTACTGAATACTGGCAATCTTAATATACCTGTATTAGTTCTTTCCAAATATTTAACTTCTGCTACAATTGTTGGTGAAATGAACTTTTTAACAAATCCCATTTTTCCACCAAATGGATTTTCTATTTCTTTCATCTCTGTTATTACTTTATATAAATCAGCTAGCATTGCATCTGATAGACCAACACCAACATTTCCTACATATTGAAGTTTCCCATTATGGTATTGTCCTAATACTAAAGCACCAAATGTCCATTTTCGTCTCCCTGTGCCATTTGTTATTCCAACAATAACACAATCGGCATCTTTTTGCTTTTTTAGCTTAATCCAATGTTCTCTGGATCCAGCAACATATTTCGATTCTTTATGTTTAAGTATAACACCCTCACCCTCTCGTTTTATAATTTGTTTATACATTTTTTGAAATTTACCTGTATCCTGGAATGTTTTAATAACTTTAATATGGTTAAGATTTGATGGGATTATTTGTTCTAGTAATTTTAATCTATCCATTAAAGGTAAACCTTTAACACTTTTACCATTGAGTGCAACGATATCAAAAACCATATATTTTATATCATATGGTTTTTTTGTTTCTGGTTTTGCATTTGCCGTAAGGAAAAATGGGTGTCCACCTTTTTTAAAGAATGTGATTTCACCATCAAGAATACAATCTTTTGCTTTAATATATTTTGCTTCACTAATAATTTCTGGGAATTTACTCATATAATCGCTATCGCAAGTTCTGTTTATAAGACCAACAACATTACCGTTTTTTATATGCATGATACCACGAGTACCATCAAATTTCTCTTGCAATATATATTTTTTATTTACTCCACCAGATAATCCATCTTTTCGTGGCTCTGCTAGCATTGGGTCAAAGCAAGGGCACGATATTTTTTGTTTCCTGGATTTACCTTTGGGTATGATTTTAGCTTTCACTATCTCACCAATAACTAATATGTACTTGTTTATATAAAAAAGTATTTAATTATGAAAAGATAATATTCATTGTTAATTATGAATCCGAAAAATTTAGAGGGAAAAACATTAGAACAACAAAAAAGTTTATATGAGGTTGAACTTATTGCTGATTTTGAAATGGAATGGGGTCAGCCCGATCATTGGGATGAAGATACCGAAAGAGAATTTAATGAAAAATGGAATTTAATTCAATTGAAATTTAAAGGTGAATAAATATGAATGTAGTTTGTAAAGTATGTGATGGATCTGGTAAAGTTGATAAAGATTTTGCTTGTGGAAAGTGTAAAGAATTAGATCCAAAAGAATATTATTATAGAGAATGCCCAGCATGTAATGGATCTGGTATGCAATATGAGAAAGAAACCTCATTCCCGCGACCAATTATATATCCTATTGATCCTTGCAGGAAAAGAAGAAAAAAACAATTCCCTGTTGATCCATTTCCCAAACCGCCTTGGAGATGGAATAAACCATCGATTTATAGATCAACTATCTAAATATTATTTTGAATTCTGTATATGATAAAAACATGAAAATAATAATTGATGCCATAGTAGTCATTGGATGATTGACCTGGTAATAATCTATTCCGGACAATGTTATAAGAATTAACGCTAGCCATAGATAAAATTTATTCATATTTTGTATTAACCAACCGTTCAATTGCATAAATAATCTCATAAGTGATTTCATTCGAGAATCATCCTATACATTGTATAAACAAAAAACGATTCGAATACCAATCCACCTATAATTGCTATCATCGAATAGTGAGCATTGATGATAAACCCTTCAATAAATCTTGAAGATAAACTAAATACTACAAGAAATACTATTAACTTTATGAATGAGTTTGCTAATTTCATTGTACTACCATAGTTAGGGGGTTTGTATATTTATAGAAACCTTCATATAATTTATCTTCTTCCATCGGTGTATTTACAAAGAAATATGTATAATTCCCATCTAATTTTATAATATTAACGGAGACTGTATGTGGAACGTCGGTGTTTGATGGTTTATAACTTGTATTACTTGGAAATTTAGTTATTTGGGTATTATATACAGAAATATATTCTGTTGATGATAATGGAACTCTCACATCGATCATCATCGATTCTGTATCGTTTAGTGGATTTGCATAATCTACATAATATAATGAGGTTTCTGGGCTATAAGATATATTTAGACCCTGTGCGTATTTTAATGCAGCTGGTTTTTGCGATTCTGTAATTAACGATGATGCCATTAAAATGAGTGACACTATAACTCCAATAGTAATGATTGTCGTTATTTTCTTGTCATTATTATTAGGTTCGATAAGTCTGTCGAACTTTTCAAATCTCTTATCATTTGATCTTTGTGAAAAATTATCCATTTGTTTAACCATATTAGACCCACGTATTCGTTGTATAGTATTTTTTGTTATTTAATTTATACATTTGCATCAAATTAAATAAATAAATTAACTGGACAAATGTAGTCTTTTTATTTACCAGCAATGTATAAAATTTCAAGGTTCTTATTTAGTTATAAACTATAATAACTTTTGCCTTAAACTTTATAATTATTATATTTTTTTATGCTCAACTATAATTTATTATACTTTTAGTGTATCGCATCATATGGTTTATAAGAGAATTATAAAATAGATTATAATAACAGATTACAATAATAGATTATAATAGATAAATTTATAATGAATTATCCTTTTTTAGATGGTTTATCTTGGATAAATATCTCTCTTCTAATAGATCTCCTATTTCTTTACCCCTATAGCCCTGTGCATATAATTCATCACCAGTAGTATCTGAAATATAATGATTTAATGGAGGTAATTTCTTTAATTCTTCATATTTTTCTTCATCTTTCGGGCGATCTTGCTTGGAGAAGTCTATCACATCATGATATTTACGAATAGATCCACTTGGATCTTTTATCATGCTTTTTGTAGTACAAATATCACGCATTAAGCGGTGTTTGTGCTTTAATTTTAATGCATTTTCAAATATCATAGAGTGTGGTTTCATATGATGTTTTACTATACTAAGGATATCTCGTATTTCATTATTAGTAAATTTATATTTGTTAAGTATTTTTCTAGCCATTATTTCACTCTCAACTTCATGACCTCTTGCATGAATACGCTTGGTTGCAGGATCTTCCACACTTGTTGTTATTTTCCCTAAATCATGGAGTAAAGCAGCTACTAATAATTCAAGTTTTCGCTTATCCGATTCGCTTATTCTATCCATTACTTCCATTGTATGGATATATACATTACCTTCTGGATGATGAATAGGATCTTGTTTTGTATGTTGTAATTGTTTTATTTCTGGAAATAATCTTCCAAGTTGATTCATATCATCGAGTTCATTAAAAAAGATTGATGGCTTTTTACTTTTTTCGAATACTTTCCTCATCTCTTCTGTAACACGTTCTGGTGCCATTTTCGATGAATCCACTTCTCTTGCTAATTTTTTTGTTTCTGGATCTATAGTAAAACCAAATCGTGAAGCGAATTGAGCTGCTCTAATTATGCGTAATGGATCGTCACGGAATGATTCTTCTGATACATGACGTATTTTCTTTTGTTCAAGGTCTTTTATACCACTAAATGGATCAACTACTTTATCTGATTTTGTGTCATACATAATTGCGTTGATGGTTAAATCTCTGCGTTTAGCTGCTTGGTGAGGTGTTGCATTTCTAAGAAAAGATACATCTGGCTTTCTACCTGTACTATCTGTTCTTGGAACTGCGATATCAATTATTCCTTTTGTTTCTGGACCTTTTACTTTGAGAACTCCAAACGATTTCCCAACCTCATCAACTTTATATCCATGTTTTTTTAATATGAGTGATATCTCATCTAATGTAAGTCCATGAACTTCAATGTCAACATCTTTTGGTTTTTTATCTAATAAAATATCTCTGACATATCCACCTACAATATAACATCTACCACCATTATTATTTAAAATGTAAGTTATTTTTTTAATATTTTCTGGTGATTTTACATCACGATCTTTACCATTAAATTTTGTTATAGCGGCACGTTTAACTTTTATTTTTGATTTTTTTACTTTTCTTTTTATTGGTTTTATTAGCTTTGTTGGTTTATTATATGGTTTTGTAAGTAGATGAGAAATACTTGGAACTTTAAGTTTAGTACCAGATAGTTCAATTAAAGGAGATCCTCTCTTTTTATTATAAGATAAAGCTGATGGTATATTTAATTTCATATAAATAGATTGTCGCCTATACTATAAAAAATATTTGATAGAAAATTATATAAATATTAAAGTATAATATATATTATTATTTTTATGATTTAACATTAAAATTAGAATATTATATGGTATTGTTTTGTGGTAGAATGTAACCGTATCATATTAAACCTATATCAATAGTATAGGTCAAAAATTGATAGGGTTATATTTTATTATTTTGAAAAGGTAACATTATGATTGAATGTAACCGTAACCTTTATACAAATATTAAATAAAATAATATTATGCCAGAGCCAATTTTTATTACTACTGAGAAAGGTGATAAGATTCGTATCTTAACACCAGATGAATTTGATCGATTTACAGCTGCTATTCCAGATACGTCTCCACATTTAAAAACATTATTTAATGTTGCATTTTTTACAGGTATGAGATATGTTGAAATACAAAGATTATATTTACATCCAGAATGGTGGCAAAAGGATCGTGGAACTATATATCTTCCAAGAGAAGCACAATTAAAGGTTAAAAGGACAACACCAGAGCGATATATCCCACTACCATCACAATTAGTTGGTGAAATGCCATATTTTTTTAAAAATAAGGAGCCCCCACATCATAAAGTGTGGGGAGAAAATATAAAACGGTGGGCTTTGAAAGCTGGATTTGAATCAATAATAGGTTTTGTTCCTAAAATGACAAGGGCTTCCATCGAATCATGGATGTTTATGGCGGGAGTTCCAATGAACCAGATATGTTTAAGACAAGGGCATGATAAACTTACTTCTATGAATCATTACCAGGCAATTCCTTTTAAAGAAAGTGAAAAATTAGAGATCAGAAAAAGGCTATCAAGTTGGGTTTAAATATAAAATTCAACCACCAATTTATTTATATATGATTAAAAACTAATTATAATTATGACCATGTATTATATTATAATTGATACAGAAACCGAAGAAATTGGAATTCGTAAAATAAATTCGATTGATATCGTCAATGAAAATTATTTTACTGATGTATTTTGGATGTTGAAATCAAGATTGACTGAACTAGGGAGTACTGAATGGAAAGATATGGAATCGAAATGCGAACAATTTGTACAGATGTTTGACAAAATTGGAAAAGCAAGAGGTAGTTTTTAATGAAGTTTAAAATGTATGATGCAACATCATTTAAAGATGATGATGATTTTAATAGTATTGTCGATGACCCTATCATGAAAGATTTGGAGACATTTGAATCTCAAGAATTAAAAGGAAAACTTGTAGAATGTAAGTATTGTGATGGTACTGGCAAATCACATAATACCAAAAATATAGGTATGTTGGAAATTGGTAGCAAAAAAGTACCATGTCCTGCG
>Ga0315295_10000624_pt1 | contig 30598 bp, 25 predicted proteins | sample YL17G14_0_MG_FD_204453 | JGI IMG/M metagenome (GOLD analysis project Ga0315295, IMG submission 204453) | Sediment microbial communities from Yellowstone Lake, YNP, Wyoming, USA - YL17G14_0 | ecosystem: Environmental > Aquatic > Freshwater > Lake > Sediment | place: USA: Wyoming | collected... | reverse complement strand
TTTGTCATTCTGCTCTCCGCCTTCATCTGCATCTCCGCTATTAATAACTTTAAAAATAGGAGAGTTATAATTGGAATTTATTTGATCATTATCTCTGGTTCTCTGTTCGTTGACTCGGAGCTTTTCAGCGGATTGCCTGCCATATTGAGCCGACCTTACGGAAGTTCAAACCTGGTCCCGTTTCCGGTTGGCAACCCGCTCCACTTGATTCCTTTTATCAATCTCTGCAGCATCCTCCTCCTGGCTTCAGATTTCATAATCAGAAGGTTAGAAAATTACAAAATAAAAAATATTGTTTGTCCCGCTGTCCTGGTTATGGTAATGCTGGTCCCATTGCTGGGCGTCACCAATTACAACGAATGGTTTGCCACTGGCCAGCAAGGTCGGGAGGATCCTATTTCTCGAAATCCTTACCGTTGGGAAAGCTACTTGGAAAGAAAGAAATGTATTGATGGAATCATACCGAGATATAATCTCAATTATCGGACTTTGTATGCCGGGAAAGGCAGAATTTTTCCCAAGGATGGGAGGGACTGGAAATTAATCGCGGAAACCGAACTTCACGTCGCTTCACGAGAAAAAGTCCTTTTTTCTTACCGGGAATTCGACCATCCCTTTGTCGGCTTGTTGCGCGGGACGTTTAAAAGCGGAGGCCAAGGGTTCTTTCACTCGAAACTAATGCCGCCCCTGGCTCAGGAAGTAGCCGGGAATATCCAGACCATGAAATTGATGGGGGTGAAGTGGATAATCAGCGCTGATGAAGAAATACGTGACGATAACCTCGTTTACCGGGGAAAATGTGAGTCCCAGGAAGGTCCCCAGGGCCGAGGAGGTAAACCAGAAGGAGGAAACTTATATATTTATGAGCTCACCCATCCTACTGGAATTGTTTTCCTGACCGAAAAATACTTTATCACAGACCGCGAGACATCTTTCAGAACTATATACGAAAAGCGATCCTTCCCTTGGATTAATGATACTGTTTTCTTGGAAACTGACCCCTTTCGAAACAAACAACCTATCGAGGGGAAAAATGCCAGCGCTAATATCGATCTAGAAAGTTACGCCAAAATCACCAGAGAAACCTCTGCTTCCCTTGAAGCAGAGGTCAGTTCTCCTAAAGAAAAATTCCTAATTATCGGCAACCTTTACCGGCCTTTCTGGAAGGGATTCGTTGATTCTGCCGAGACGGAAATTTACCGAGCTTATGGCGGATTCATGTGCGTAATAATTCCTCCCGGAAAGCACATTATAAAACTAAAATATTGCCCCCTGGATATCTACCTGGGGTTAGGATTGACATTGGCGGCTTTTCTGATTCCATTCTTGAAAATTAATAAATATATTTTCCCAGGGGAATTATGAGATTCAGCAGGGTATTTTTTATCAGTATTATATTAAATTTTTATTTGCCTTTTGCGGCTTATTCCGGGAGTCCGGAAAATGGGCTTATTGCTTATTGGAATTTCCATGAAGCTTCTGGAGAGATAGCAAAAGATATCAGCGGCCATGGCAATGATGGGCATATTTACGGCGCCAAACGTATCCCGGTTAGAAATGGATTCGCCTTACAATTTGACGGTCACAAAGATTATATCCTGATCAATAAAAGTCCGCTTTTTAACTTTGGTAAAAACGACTTTGCCATTGAAATGACGATAAAACCAAATGATTTAACTCAAGGCTCAACCCTGATTACGGGAGGTGGAGCTTACGGGTTAATCATCAGAGTCGGAGGAGAATACAGCGACAAGGTGATAATGTTTGTAAACAATTGGGATACATATAGATACAGCGGTGCCGGGGCTCTTAAGCTTGGATATTGGAATCATGTTGTTTTCGTGAAAAAAGGTGAGAATATTGACTGCTATATCGATGGCAAAATCAGTAATGGAAGCACAACGGTAATCCCCTCTTCCTTAAACAGTCTGGGGAATTTAAACATTGGTGGGTCAGAAGGGTATGGCTACTTTAAAGGTATTATTGGTGAGGTAAAACTCTATAACCTTGCGCTAACTGCCGAGGAAATAAAAACCATCTACCAAAAGCTTCCATTTCCTATTTATTTAAAATATGCTAATAACCTTATCAAAAAAATATTAAAATATTTATTCCTGGCAGCTATGATTGCGTTTGTAATATACATGAGAATAGTCTGGACACGTGATGAAATTGATTAATTTAAAATATCATCATCTTGACCCCTCCAATCTTTCTTGAAGGTTTTTTATAATGAAAGGAGGTGTTAAATATGCCTGCTGAATCGAGAAAATCAGATGAATGCCCGCATTGTGGAAAATCGTTAAAAATTATCAATAGTGATTCTTTTCCGGATCTTTCAATTATTATCCCTATTTTTTGTGAGGAAGAAATCCTGCCCGAACTTTATTCCCGCTTAAACATGGTAATGGAAAAGCTCAAGGTCAGTTATGAAATTATCTTTGTTGATGATGGCAGTAATGACAATTCCTTTAAAATCCTGAAGGAATTCCGCGCCCGAGATGAAGGGGTGAAAATTATTAAATTCAGCAGAAACTTTGGCCACCATATCGCCATCACCTCTGGACTTGATCGCTGCCGAGGCAAAGCCGTGATTCTCATGGACGGCGACCTCCAAGATCCCCCAGAAGGTATTCCTGCGTTATATCAAAAGTTCCAAGAGGGATATGATGTGGTTTCTATCATCCCCAAAACCAGAAAAGACCCTTTGCTAAAGAAATTTTTTTCCGGGCTTTTCCGTTCCGTTTTTAAAAAATTAACCCGAATCGATTTATCTCTCGAATCAGGAATTTACCGAATTCTCAGCCGGCGGGTGGTAGACAACATAAAAACCTGCCGGGAAAAATCAAGATTCATCATCGCCCTCATCCGCTGGTCCGGCTTCCCGCAAGCGGCCATTAGCCTGGATCGTGATTCCCGGTACGCAGGGAAAGCCAAATATAACTTTTTCAAATCCCTCGAGCTTGCCCTGGACGCCATTACCTCTTTTTCATATCTTCCGCTTCGGCTATCTATCTACTTCGGTTTCTGCGTGGCGATCCTATCTTTCCTTTTCGGTTTGTTTATCTTTGTGAAGAAAATATTCTTCGGTATGCCCGTATCGGGCTATGCATCTATTATTTTCTCCTTGTTTTTCTTCGGTGGGGTCCAACTGCTTATCCTGGGAGTAATCGGCGAATATTTGGGAAGAACATACCATGAAACTCTTAATCGACCTTTATATATCGTTGAGGAAACATTGGGGATACCGCTCGATGAAAATAATGTCATGCCATGACAGCAGATCGAATTATATTTAATAACCTATAAATTTATCTCCAATTTTTTTACGGCGAGAAAAAATAATTTCAGGCCCTCCTATGTATACCCAGAACAGCTTATATAAACCTTATAGCGGCATTTTAAATTTGGAAAAACTTGAAGAAAACCTTCAAAACGAGGCCCGAAATAGCCGATACTTATCTTCTTACAAACAGGCTTCCATCTATGGGAATTTTCTCGATTTCGATTCAAGGATTTTCCACAAAAGATGTGCTTTGATCAAAGGAATCAGTATCCCAGATAAAACTGATGTTGAGACCTTAAACGGTTGTCTGAGCCGGTTTATCGAGATTATTCGGAAAGACGGCGTTCAATTTCTCTCAGCCAAGATCTATAATGACGATATCGCCTTTCTTCACGTTTTTGAAAGGGCCGGTTTTTCCACCATGAATTGCCATCAGCAATATCGGTTTGATTTTCACTCCCAGGAAATACCCAACTTTCCCGAAACCTGCACCCTCCGGATCCCGGCCAAAGATGAAGCAGAAAAAATAGGCCTTCTGGTCCGGGAAATTTTCAAAAACCATTGCGACCGTTTTCATAATGATCCCTTGCTAGAGAAAGCGGACAGCGATAATCTTCACGAAGAATGGGGGAGAAATTCCGTCCTCGGCTTTGCTGATGAAGTCATGGTGGCGGAAATCAACGGTGACCCGGCCGGGTTTTGCACCGCCAAGGAGAACCGGGAACTTAACCAATTTTCCCCCAAAAAGTTTGTTGATTTCGTTCTCCTGGGTGTTCACCCCCGCTACCGGAAAAAAGGAATACATACTAATCTGCTCAGAAATGCCCTCCGGCGCTGGAAAAGCAGCGTCGACTTCGGAGAAATCGTAACCCAGACCAACAACCTAGCAACTTTAAAGACCTATGCTAAACTCGGTATAAAACCGTCGGCTAGCTTTTTTGCCATGCATAAGCACTTTTAAGAGGAGATCGCTAATGAAAACAATTCTTATCACCGGAGCCGGCGGATACATCGGATCAGTCATGGTCGAGATGCTTTTAGCGAAAGGTTACAATGTCAAGGGACTGGATCGTTTCTTCTTCGGAGAAAATCTGTTAAGTAAAGAAATTCTGAATAATCCGCGCTTCCAGCTGGTTAAAAACGACATTCGCTGGGTAGCCCCCGACGTGTTCAAGGGTGTAGACGCTGTCATTGACCTGGCCGCCCTCTCGAATGATCCCTCGGGAGATTTCGATCCTAAACTTACCCAGGAAATCAACAACTTGGGCAGGGTCCGGATTGCCCGCCTGGCGAAAGAATCCGGCGTTGCCAGATACATTCTGGCATCTTCCTGCTCTGTTTATGGCCATGGTCTGGAAGAAGTTCTTTCCGAAGATTCCCCTCTAAATCCTTTGACCGAGTACGCGAAGGCTAACGCCGCCGCGGAGAAAGCCGTAATCCCCTTGCATGACCATTCTTTTTCCACGACCGCGCTGCGGCAGGCTACGGTCTACGGCCTCTCCTACCGGATGAGGTTTGATTTGGTGGTTAATATGATGACCCTTCACGCGGTTCAACGCGGAAAGATTTTTATCATGGGTGGAGGAAAACAATGGCGTCCATTGGTGCATGTCAGAGATACCGCCAATGCTTTTATCCTAGTAATGGAATCTCCTAAAGATCTAGTGAACGGTCAGGTTTTCAATATCGGATCCTCACAGCAAAATTATCAAATTCTTAATTTAGCCCATATTGTTAAGGAGAACCTACCCATAATTGTTGATCTCGAAATCGCTCCTGATGACCAGGACAAAAGGAATTATCAGGTGTCCTTTGAAAAAATTAAACATATTCTCGGGTTCAAACCCCATTATACACCGGACATGGGAGTAAAAGAGATATACAACGCCTTAAAAACGGGGAAAACTGAAACAGACGAAAAGACCGTCACCGTAAAATGGTATAAATATCTATTTGATGCTGATGAAATTCTAAGAAAAGTCAAAATTGATGGCAGATTATTTTGATTTTATTGTCAAATGCATTATCTCTTTGTTTCAAAATGTCTTTTTTAAATCGACTTCCCAAATAAATATTGGAGAACTTATCATGAAAGTTGATTTTTACAAACATAATTTAAGTGAAATTGAAATCAATGAAGTTTCTAAAGTTCTCAATTCCATATTTCTCACCACTGGTCCCCTAACTAAGCAGTTTGAAGATTCCTTTTCTAAGTTCCTGGGAGTTTCCCACACTATTGGAGTTACCAGCTGCACCGCCGCTCTTTTCCTTTCCTTGAAAGCTCTTGGTATCGGTGATGGTGACGAAGTTATCACCACCCCCATGACGTTCATCGCCACCCCCAATACCATTCTGCATGCCGGAGCCAAACCCGTATTCGTTGATGTCGAACCCGAGACCGGCAATATCAATGTCGAATTAATCGAAAAATCAATCAGCAAAAAAACTAAAGCCATCATCCCGGTCCATCTATATGGGCAAATGTGTGATATGAAAAAGTTACACCAGATCGCAAAAGATCATGATTTATTTATTATCGAAGACTCGGCCCATTGTATCGAAGGAAGCCGGGACGGAATCAAACCCGGTCAATTGGGCGATCTGGCCTGCTTCAGTTTTTATGCCACCAAAAATATGACTTCTGGTGAAGGCGGTGCTATTGCTACCAACAGCCAGGAATCAGACGACATACTCAGAAAGATGCGTTTACACGGCATGAGCAAGTCGAGCATCGACCGTTATACCAGCCTCTACCATCATTGGGACATGGAGCTTCTGGGGTATAAATATAATATGTTCGACATCCAAGCAGCCTTACTTCTTAACCAACTAAAAATGATTGAAGAACGTCTCCAACGTAAAGAAGAAATCTGCCAGAAATATATGAAGGCCTTTTCGAAAATGGACGGCATTGATTTCCCGAAAACCCTTCCGAACTCCAAGCATGCCCGTCATCTATTTACTGTCTGGGTCAAACCCGGCCAAAGAGATCATATTCTTCATGAACTCCAGAAGGCGGGTATCGGAGTAGCCGTAAATTTCCGAGCGGTTCATCTCCTTACCTACTACCAAGAAACCTTCCATTACAAACGAGGAGATTTTCCCATTGCCGAAAACATCGGTGATCGGACGATTTCCATTCCGATGTATCCTAAAATGACGGATGAGGAAATCGATTATGTAATTTCCCAAGTGAAGAAAATCGTAACATGAAAGTACTTCTTCTTAATCCTCCTCCAAAGAGAGTATCCGAAAAAAAGGATATTCCGCGATACCAGCATGTCGGGATCGGGTATCTTATCAGCGCTCTCGAACAGACCGAATTCCCTGTCCGTGTTATCGATGCCAAACTAGACCGTCTCGGAATCACTGACGTTTTAAGAATTCTTCATGAATATTCACCTGATGTACTCTGCCTTACGTCCATGACCCATGAAGTTGATACCGCGGCTTCTTTAGCTCATGAATATAAAACAATCAATCCTGATTCCAAAACCATATTGGGGGGAGTTCACTTCTCTGCTCTCCCAGAAGAAACCCTCAAACAATATCCCTGGATTGATGCCGGCATTATCGGTGAAGGGGAGCTTACGCTGCCCCGGCTTCTGAAAGATCTTGATCTTAACGGGGATATTACATCCTCATTGCCCGGTGTTGTTTTTACGGACCATAATGGAAAGATCCGCCGGAGCGAAAATGAGTGGATTCGGGATCTTAACAGTTTGCCTTTCCCCGGCTGGAAGTATTTCAAAAACGCCAAGGACTATATAATTATCACCTCCCGCGGATGCCCCTATTCCTGCATTTTCTGTATGCAGGCGTCGGGGAGAGTCGTCAGATATCGATCTCCAGAAAATATTATCGAGGAAATCGAAAAAGTATTGAAAGAGAAAAAGCCGGAGAAATTCCTCTTTTATGATGAAACCTTTACTCTTAATCGGCAACGGGTATTTGCCATCTGTGACCTGCTTATTCAGAACGGTTTACATAAAATAATCAAATGGTCCTCCACCACCAGGGTTGATGCGGTAAACCGGGATATCCTTTTAAAAATGAAAGAAGCCGGATGCAATCATATTGAATTCGGTATCGAATCAGGCAATGAAAAAATACTGCAACGCATCAAAAAAAATATTACTACCCAACAGGCAGAACGAGCTGTCTCCTTGGCCAAGGAACTCAATTTTCATACTGAAGGCGCTTTTATTCTCGGTCATCCCACTGAAACTATGAAAACCGCCTTGGAAACCATCGATTTCGCGGCCAAACTTAATCCCGACATCATTCAACTCGGGATCATGGTCCCTTATCCGGGAACAGAAGTAAGAGCTATGGCCTTAAAGCAGGAAGGCGGGTACCGACTTCTCTCTAACGATTGGAAAGAATACAACAAACAACTTGGGAATGCCTTGGAACTGGACACCCTCTCCCGCGCCGATCTGGAACGGATTCAGCTCATCGGATATCTGCGTCTTTTTATTTTTAATCGGAGATTTACGGACCTCTTTAAATTTATTTTTAATTTCAGAAAAGAAATGATCTCATATCTTAGAAATATTTTTCGCCGCCGGGAAAAAACCCGAAAATCATTTATATCTCCTCTCCAGGCAATTCAGCTTATTTTCCGCAAATCCACGGACATTTCTCCATCCTCCCCTAGATAATCATTGAATTGGAAACCACCCTTATATTTTTTCGATCTGAGTTCGAAATATTAATCCTGGATTATCACGGATCACAAATCCTTAAGATTTATCCGAGAAATGAATGAAAATAATGTTTTTTATTTTTAGTTTAATCCCGAAAAAAGTTACAACCATTTATATCGCTGAAAAATGTTGAAAGAAGCAATGCTTTCTTCATCTTGTCCAGCCAAATAATACCTCATGTCCAATCTTATCTGTCCCCAATGCCGGAAAGTTCTCTCCATGAGAGAAGAAGGATATTTCTGCTCCGAGTGCTCGGCAAGATATCCTATTATCGAAGGTATTCCCTCTTTCGTAAGTCATCCAGATACAGTAATCGGCTTTAAAAAAGAATATTTCCAATGTCTTCGCCACATTGAAAATACCGAACACTATTGGCATGTAAGTAGGAAAGATTTGATTTTGCATTTTCTGAAAAAATATTTTCAATATAAGAAATCAGATATTCATTCTCTCAAAATGCTAGAATTAGGGTGTGGTAACGGTTCTATTCTGCATCATCTGGAAAGAAATGGAATCGATATCGAAGGCGCAGATATTTTCCTGGAAGGGCTGAAATTATGCCGTCAAATAACGAATGCGCCGCTTTACCATCTTGACGCCCGGCATCTGCCCTTTCTGGAAAACTACGATATCATCGGGGCTTTCGACATGCTCGAGCATATTCAAAATGATTCGGAGGTGCTTCAGGAAATCCGAAGATCTCTTAAGCCCGAAGGCATCATCATTGTCACGGTTCCGGCGAGCCAAGCATTATGGAGCAATTTCGATGATATGGCGCATCACTACCGTAGATACAGCCAAAAAATACTAATTGAACTATTCGAACAAAACGGATTCCAAATAGAATATATTTCCTGCTTTTTCTTCTTTTTATTCCCGGCCATATATTTTTTCCGTCTGTTCCGTAACCTTTTTAAGCTGCCGCAAAGGAATCTCGATGAATACACTGAGCTTAAATTGATCCCAATATTCAACTCTTTTGCCCTGGCCCTGATGAAGATTGAAAAAGTTCTTATGTCCCATATTAGTCTTCCCTTGGGTAGTTCACTTATTGCAATCGCAAAAAAATCGTGAATATTTTTTATCTAAATGTTTTCCTTGCTCTTTTTAAATGGTTTTTACAAAAATAATGAAACAGATTATTTCCGTTATGCCGCTTCCTTTATGACAGGAATTTACAAATAAATTATAAAATGTTTACTTGCAGCAGTGAGATCAAACCTATAAACACAGTTTGAGAAAATCTATCTAATATTATGCCAATCACAGGAAACCGCTTCGGCGGCAAGGGTTAATATTGGCCGGAATAGCCTTATTGTATGCTTCGGTCGGAATTTTCCTGATCGGGATTGGCGCATTGAAACCCAAATGGTTATGGCCAACCTTGATCATTATTACCATTACCTCGTCCGGAGTAATGGTGCTGGATAACACCTACGCGGATGAATTTTTAGTAGGGTGTTTACTTTTCGGAATTTTCCTGGCGATCATGGTCGGTCCTGGTACCTCCAGAAAAATCCCCGCCACCACTCTCAGCCGTTTATCTGAATGGGTATTCATTTTGATGGTCGTTTATATGTTAGTTGAAAGCCTGCGGGGCTTATTGATTTTGGGAGGATTGCAGAAAATCAGGTGGATTGTTTTTTATCTCATGATCGGGGCGCTTTCCTTTGTCATTTCCTTGAATAATTTTCCCATTCCCTCCGGCCGAAAAATCGCCTTGATCGTCTCGGGCAGTACTTTAGCCTACCTCGGTATATACATCGGACATGGGTTAATTTCCGAGATTGTTTTCGGTGTCAACCGATATAATTTACAGCTAATATATTGGGGAACGTCCGCTTATGCTTTATTCCTCGTTGCGGTTGGAGTGCCTTCAGCTTTGCTGCTATTTAAGGATAAGAACCCATTTTTTAAATTGATCGGCTGGTGTACTTTATTAACCGCTATCTTCGCGGCTTTTTACTATGATTCCCGGGTATGCTTATTGGCTATTCCCGTCTTTTTGATCGCCCTCATACCCAGTTTTAGTTTCCGCAAGCTTTTTTCCTTTTCTCTGGTATTTATTTTTGTCGTGATTTTAGGAGCCTCTTTTTTCCTGCCCTCTTATTACCGGGATTTCGCCAACTGGAAACGTGATTTTTTGGGCTTTACCGAAACCATTTATAATCCTCGCAAATCAAATGTTGACATCGACCGTCTTTTCCTGCTCCAAAGCGCCTTCCAGAGCATCGGGGAAAGCTGGGAAACCTGTCTCTTTGGCTACGGATTTCGAACATATGGTTATATCATTTCACCCAAGATGAGGGAACTTTACGCTCAAAATAATAACCCGGAAATGGCGAAAAAAGTTAAGGAAGATGTGGGGGCGGAAACATTCACCGCTTTGGTCGTTGACACCGGGATCGTCGGTCTTTTTCTCTTGGTGATCAACTTTCTGCTGGTCGGCTTGAGAATATTTTTTCAAAAAGGAAATTCAAATCGAATAATGCTTTTGTCTTCACTCCTGATAATATCTTTTTGGTCTTTGGTTATTTATTATTTGGATATTGTTCTTTTTTATTTTGCGATCATGCCATCCGGCTTGCTCATTCAGCTGAGCCGTTACACCCCAAAGGAACCTCGGGCCGAGGAAAATAATTAATGCTAGGCGCTTTTACCAAAAATGCTCTTATCACTATTGTCACCCAAGGAATTATTTTTCTTTTTGGCTTGGTGACTTCGGTGATAATCGCCCGGTTTTTGGGCCCGGAGGGGAAGGGTGTTTATTCTCTGGCAATTCTGCTGCCGACGTTCCTTGTCTATTTTACCAATCTCGGTATCGGACATGCGACGGTTTATTATCTAGGGAAAGAAAAATATTCCCCCGGGGTAGTGTTCGGCAACAATATTTTATACACGATCGTAATCAGTATCCTGGCGATTTTAATCGGTTTGGTAATTATTTTCTTCTTCAGTAATAGATTGCTTCCGGGTGTAGCAACTAAATATTTGCTGCTTGCCCTCTTGTTTGTCCCGGGTCAGTTATTTTTGAGTTTAATCCTTTACATTTTGCTGGGTCTTCAACGAATTAATAAATATAATTTTATTCTTTTCTTCCGGGTTTTTCTTTCTTTTGTTTTGGTGGGAATTTTGCTTTGGTCATTTCATCTGGGTATCAAAGCGGCCATCTTGACCGATATTTTATCGGTTTTAATCGTGGGGATTATATTATTTATTATTACCTTAAAAGAAGTAAAAAGTTTCAGCTTGAAATTTAACAAAGAATACCTTCACGATGTTCTTTCTTACGGCATCCAGTTTTATTTAGGAAGTATTCTTTATTTTTTACATTCCGGGATAACCTTGCCCTTAATTAATTTTTTTTTAAATCCCATGTTGGTTGGTTTTTATTCGCTGAGCTTGGGGTTAACGGATAAACTTTGGTTGGTTTCCGATGCAGTTGGAACAGTCCTTTTTCCGAAAATCTCCGCCGAAAATGATGAAAGCAAAAGGAAGGAATTTACCCCCCTGATTTTCCGGAATATCACTTTTCTCATCGCCATCTTTGCAATTTTTCTTTTTTTCATCGGACGTTGGTTAATAGTTTTACTCTACTCAAGCGCTTTTTTTGAATCGGTTAAACCTTTTCGAATTTTGCTAATCGGAGCGGTCGCCATCAGTGGTTGGAAAATCTTGGAAAACGACATCAAAGGCCGCGGGAAGCCGATCTTGAATACTTATATAACGGGGTTCTCTGTTTGTTTAAACCTCATCATGAATATTATTTTTATCCCCCAATATGGGATTTTGGGAGCCGCTTGGGCCACTTCCATTTCCTATACTATTGTCCTTTTTGCTGCTATTATTGTTTACTGTCGAGTCTCCGGCAATAACATAGCCGATTTAATTATTTTACAAAAATCGGATCTTTATTATTACCTAAATTTTTTCGAATCTCTTAAAGACAAAATCAAATCCTAATAGGAAATCATTACTTATACCGAATAAATAAATGAAGATCTTATATTTGGGAGACGCTGCCGCTCATCATCTTCGTCGCTGGGCAAAATACTTCGCCGACCAAGGGCATGAAGTTCATATCATCACTTTTAATCCTGATTTCCTGGACGGTTACGACCCGGTTCAGCTCCACCTCATAAAAAAAAGGATTCTCCATCCCTCCCTAATAACTCGAAGTCTCAATCTGATTCCCATGATAATCGATCTTAATCGCTTAATCGAAAATATATGTCCTGATATTATCCACTGTCATTCGGCGGCGGGGTACGCCTGGGTAACCATGTTAACGGGATTTCACCCCTTTGTTGTCACCCCCTGGGGAAATGATGTTTTGATCGAAGTTCAATCCTCCCGGATCGCAAAATACTTTACCCGGCACGCATTAAGCAAATCCGATTTAATCACCTGCGATGGAACGAACACTAAAGACGCAATGGTAAATCTCGGAATTGATCCGGGAAAAATCCTGCTAATTACTTTTGGAGTCGACATCCTAAAATTCAAACCCGGTTCACTGAATAACTACATCCGGGAAAAATTCTCATTGCTCAATTCTAAAATTGTAATCAGCACCAGAACTCTCAACCCCGTTCATAATCTTGAAACCTTTATCCGGTCGATCCCTCTGGTTTTAAAAAGCCAGCCCGATTCCCGATTTATTGTTGTCGGACACGGAACCGAACAAGAATATCTGTTGAAACTTTCTAAATCATTAAATGTATTTAACTTCATAATCTTCCCGGGTAAAATCGAAGAGTTGGAAATGATCGCCTATCTCCAGGCTGCGGATATTTATGTCTCGACTTCTTTATCCGAAAGCGGACTCGCGGCCAGTACCGCAGAAGCCATGGCTTGCGAACTTCCGGTGATTAACACCGATACTGGCGATATTCGCCTGTGGATTGAAAACCATAATGGCGGTTTTATCATTCCAACCCGGGATCCACAAATCTTAGCCGAAAAGATAATTTATTTACTTGAACATCAAGAAGATAGGATCCGGTTTGGTAAGAACAACCGAATAGTCATCGAAGAAAGAAATAATTACTATATCGAGATGAAAAAAATGTTTAATCTTTATCAAGATTCTATCAACCGGAAAAACAATAATTGACTGATCAATTCATTTCAATGATTGACAATCCGATAAATCAATTAGATTAAACATGATTATTTCCCTGATTATTATCACTTATAACCGTACCAACGATTTGAAAGAATGTTTGGATACCGTTTTACTTCAATCTCATTTACCCCAAGAAATAATCATAGTCGACAATGGTAAATCCGATGAATCCCAAAATCTGATTGCCGCGTCAAAGAATAGATTCGCCGAGAATAACATTAAGATTATTTTTCTAAAGAACCAGTCCCAGAACAGCCTGACTTATGCCCGAAATATAGGGGTGAATAATTCCGCCGGTGACATCGTTATGTTTTTAGACGATGATGTGCTCCTAGATAATAATTATATTAAAGAACTCATCAAAGTATATGAAAATCATCCCCAGGCTTTGGGAGTTCAAGGTTATCTGGTTGGATCCGACAAGATTTCACTTTTCCGAAATATTATTTACCAACTCTTTTTTCTTTATCACCTGGAAAATAATAAATGCCGGGCCTTGCCTTCGGTCAGCGCAACCTACCCATTTCCAACTAGCAATATTATTTCTTGCCAATGGCTTTCCGGGGCTAACCATTCCTACCGCCGTAAAATATTGGAGGAATTCTCTTACGATGAAAAATTAATAAAATATTCCGATGGTGAGGATCTAGAGTTTTCTCATCGTGTCTTTCTAAAATACCCGGGCACGTTATACCTGACTCCTTATTCAACTCTAATTCACAAAACCTCTCCCGGCGGAAGAACCTTGGGAAAAGATCTTATTTATATGAGAGAAATTTATGGACTTTATATCTTTTATAAAACCTTTTATCACTACTTGGCCAGAAACAAATTTATCTTCCTTTGGAGTAGATTTGGCAAAATTGCCATAAATCTTTTTGTTTCTATTTACAAATTGAATTTGGCGGCGCTCAAAGAAAACTATCACTTAATCGGCGCCTACATCTATTGTTTGAAACATCTCCAGGAAATAAAAAACGGCCATTTAGAATTTTTTAACAAAACATTTAAAGAGACATAAATATATGTCCGATAAAGTTATTGTAAAATATTTTAACATTCATGATCTGGTTAAAATCAAGGTTGAGACAAACCTCAATCAAAAATCGGATACCATCTTGTTTCAGCTAAGGGAATTCGAAATCTCCTCTTTAGCTGATCAAAACGTTGACATATTCATTTATGATTATTACCGATGTCCGGTTTTAAATAATCCGATAGTACTTTCTGAATATTATTTTTATGAAAATAATTACTTAAATATTCCCAACCTTAAATTTTGCTTTAATTTTATCGACACTCCCTTCAAATTATATTGCGATATATTTGTAATACCTTTAAGCATGCTTGTGGAATTGGTATTATTAAAGCAACGCCATTCTTTATTACATTCGGCCGCGGTACAGTATAAAGGAAAAAATTATCTCCTGCCTGCATTTGGCGGCGTTGGGAAAACCACTACCATTTCCGAAATAATTACTCACGGTGGAAAACTATATGGCGACGACATGGTCATAATAAGCGGCGATAAAATTCTCAGTTACCCTTTAGACTTTACCATCTATCCTTATCATCTTGGATTTTTAAAGATTAATGATAAGAGGATAATTTATCAGTTCAAAAAAACCGAAATATTAAACAAAACCACCGATTATTTGAAAAAATATAAAAACAACGTTTTCAAGCTGATGATTTTAATTTTTGATCATTTTAAAATTCCGTATATAAATATTTCTCCCAAATATTTATTCGGTGAAAATTGTATCGTTAAAAAAGGATTGATAAATGAGATATATTTTATCTCCAAAATAAAAAATAATTTTCCTGAAATTACCATTGACCAAATTGATTCTGACAATTTAGCGGAAATATGCGCAAATATTTTATTGCAGGAATGGCACGGTTCCATGTCAATCTTATATACTTACAGCGGTTTATCTACATTTTCATTAAATTCGCTTTTTATCAAAATCAGGGAAATATTTAAGAATACCTTCAATAATTATAAATGCCATCAAATGATAATTCCCTATGATTTAAGCAATATAAATTATCAAAAACAACTGATTTCATATCTCGACAATTTATAATTTAAAGTTTAATTCCAACATATAATACCCAAAATATACAACCGGATGGAATCTCTCCAAAACGTTAAAATTGTTTTTGCCGGATTGGGCGATCGTATTAACGGCTCACATTATCTACGAAGCAGTTTTGTCCGAATACAGAAGAATTCGCTCAAACCCTTCCTGAAAGAAATAATCCCTTTCGCTATTACCAATACAAGTTCCGTGACGGGGATTTTAAGGAATTCTCTCGAGCTCCGAAAATTTCTAAGCAATATTCAACCCGATCTCGTCCATGCTCATTACGGATCTACTACTGCCCTTATCACCCTTCTGGCTTCCTACCGAAAATATCCTTTTATCATATCGTTCTGCGGCAATGATCTGATTTCATATTCATCCCCGAATGTAATTGAAACCTCCCGAGTCTTTCTTGCCACTTTGATCAGCAGATTCTGTTCCCATTTTGCCGATTTAATACTGGTCAAAAGTGAAAATCTTTTCCATGAACTTCCTTCTTCGGTTAAGCCCAAGGCCCATATTCTTCCCAACGGAGTCGATCTTAATCGTTTTCGCCCGATTTCCCAACTTGAATCGAGGGAAAAGTTACGCTTAAGCCCCGACAATTCCATCATTGTCTTCAGCAAAACCAAGGGATCTGAAACCGTGAAATGTCCCCGGTTAGCCTACGACACTTTTTCTCTTCTGCAAAAAAGATTGAAAAATTCCATGCTGCTGGAAATTGGCAATGAATCTTACGAAAAAATGCCGTTATATCTGAATGCCGCTGATGTCCTTATTCTTACTTCACTTTGTGAAGGCTCTCCCAATATTGTGAAGGAAGCCATGGCCTGCAATTTGCCTGTAGTCTCCGTTGATTGCGGAGACGTTCGGGACAGGCTTAAAAATGTATCCCCGGGTGGCGTTTTTAATCGCGATTCGCAAACGCTCGCCCTCCAGATCGAATCCATTCTCGCCAATAAAAGCCGCTCGAATGGTCGAGTCGAATTGGAAAAACAAAGGTTATCTATTGACGAAGTGGCGAATAATTTAATAAAAATACTTCTGGAATACCTGTCGAAAAGCCCCCGCTTTTCCCGGAATCACTAATATGTGCGGAATATTTGGCGCTTTATCCATTAATAATTATTTCAATAGTCGCGATTGGAATAAATTTCTTGATTTAACCAATCTGGTTTCTTATCGTGGACCAGATGCATTGGGAACCCTCTCCATAAACATCAAAGAAAATACTTTCAATAATCCGGACAAGTTTGATGTTTTTTTAGGCCACCGGAGATTATCCATCATTGACCTTTCCGACAGCGGCACTCAGCCTTTAACCGATGGAAAAGGATTATGGATTGTTTTTAACGGCGAAATTTTCAATTACCTCGAATTAAAAAAAGAATTGATGGAAAAAGGCCATGAATTCAACACCAAAACCGACACTGAAGTAATTCTCAAAATTTATGCTGAATATGGAGATGAAGGGTTCTCAAAATTGAATGGGATGTGGGCTTTTGCATTATTAGATTTACCCAAAAAGGTTGTGATTCTGAGCCGGGACAGGTTTTCCATCAAGCCTTTATATTTCACTCAATCTAACAATGAAATTTATTTTGCCAGTGAAATCAAACAACTTCTTCCGTTTTTAAAAAAGGAAGAAATTAATCATAACTTAATGTTTTCTTTTCTCTCTCAAGGATGTTTAAACCATACCGATCAAACCTTTTTTCAAAATATAAAGAAAATCAAATCTAAACATAATTTCTTAATTAAATTGGACAATGGAAAAATCGAAGAAAAAAAATATTGGGACTATAATTTAAATAATATTTATAACAGGGAAGATGCCTTTGAACAATTTCGAGAGCTTTTTATAGACAGCGTTAAAATCAGGCTCAGAAGTGACGTAAGGGTCGGCGCTCTTTTAAGTGGAGGATTGGATTCTTCGGCAATTTCAGTCATTGCCGACTACCTCCAAAATGGCAATTTTGATACTTATACCATTATCGCCGAAGATAAAAAATACAGTGAGGAAAAATTCGTCGATATTCTTTCCTCCGAAAAAGGAATTAAAAACCACAAATTATCTTACCAACAAAACGAAGCACTAGATTCGCTGCAAAAGGTCATTTACCATCAAGATGAACCTTTTGGAGGGTTCAGTATTGTCGCTGAATATAAAATACTGGAAAAAATTAAAAAAGAAACAAACATTGTTGTCATATTAAGCGGGCAAGGCGGAGATGAGATATTAATGGGATATTTAAAATATTATTTCTTTAATCTTAAAGAATCATTTAAGCAGGGAAAATTTATTGAAGCATTTAAACAGATATTTTTATCTTTAATTCACCGAACGGTTTTAAGCCAGTTTAGATTAAGTGAGGCGAAGAGGTATTTACCCGCCTTTCTCCCCTTTGGGGAAAAGATAACTTCCATGCCTTTTTTATTGAAGACAAATAAATATGAGCCGATCTGGGATTTCCATAACATAACTCATAGGCAGATTTTAGACATTGATAAATATTCGATTCCCGCAATAACCCATTATGAAGATCGAAACTCCATGGCACATTCCCTGGAAATCAGACTGCCTTTCCTGGATCACCGACTGGTTAATTTTGCTTTAAGCTTAGCGACAGAAATGAAAATTCATAATGGTTGGACTAAATACATTTTAAGAAAATCAATATCCGAATTGCCGGAAGCGATTAAATGGAGAAAAGACAAACAGGGCTTTATTACCCCGGAAGAAAATTGGATAAAAAATGATTTTCGAGATCAGATTTATGAAGTTTTTAGAAAAAGTATTCTTGAGCAAATGGGAATAATAAATTCTAAAATATTTTTAGAATTTTACGATAACTATTTAAATGGAAAAAGGACCATATTATACTCCGATATTTCTCGCGTGTTTATTGCCGAACTCTGGGCCCGGAGATTTCTGAAATGAGCAAAATTAAAAGATAATGCCGTGTCTCGCAAGGTCGCAATCGTGCGGCCAAATTATCTACCCTAAAAATGATGTTTCGAATTGATAAATCTCGCCGATATATTTATATTACTTGATCATGTGCAATATATCCGCCCCCCCCAAAAACCCTGAGATTATGGCCGGACGGATTGTCCGGCTTGCTTCCGATCCGATCCTCAGGGAAACCTATGGAAAGTCCGTTCGGCTAGCCATCAAAGAGAAAAATAACTATTATTAGGAAATGGAGAAGATGGAAGAGATTTACCATTTGATAAGGAGATCATGAATGTCTCCGAGTATTGATTTTTCCGTTGTCATCCCGATCCTCAATGAGGAGGAAATACTCCCGGAGCTTTACTCGCGGCTGACCCCGGCATCTACCCTTTCTGGAAAACTACGATATCATCGGGGCTTTCGACATGCTCGAGCACATTCAAAATGATTCGGAGGTGCTTCAGGAAATCCGAAGATCTCTTAAGCCCGAAGGCATCATCATTGTCACGGTTCCGGCGAGCCAAGCATTATGGAGCAATTTTGATGATATGGCGCATCACTACCGTAGATACAGCCAAAAAATACTAATTGAACTATTCGAACAAAACGGATTCCAAATAGAATATATTTCCTGCTTTTTCTTCTTTTTATTCCCGCTAGTATATTTTTTCCGTTTTTTCCGCAACCTATTTAGGATACCCCCAAAAAATATCGACGATTATACTGAGCTCAAGTTTATTCCAATCTTTAACTTTTTTGCCCTGAAGTTAATGAGGATGGAGAAAGTTCTTATGTCCCATATTAGTCTTCCCTTGGGTAGTTCACTTATTGCCATAGCAAAAAAAACCCCCTAGTATTTCATACGTATTTATTAGAATCGCATATATGGTAAGTTGAGCCACATTTATCAGGCATGAAAAAATCCTTACTTTCCAATTCCACTATTTTTTTCATTTCGCTTTTGATTTTTTACGTAATCCTCCTTACCCTTCAGATAAACCAGCTTCCGTTTGAGCGCTATCCCGAATGGGACCACTTCTGGGTAGACGTCCGGGCCGCGGGAGCCCTTTATTCGCTTAAACACGCCCTCGCCAACTTCGAATTACCGACATTAAGCCCCTACCTTGGCTTCGGGTGGAACCTGGCCGGCGACCACCACTCCTTTTGGGCCCTCCCCAATATTCTTGTTACCATTCTCTCTCCCCGCTCGGTCATCATCTTTTGTCAGTTCCTCGCCCTGCTAGCCGGGGTTGTCGGAACCTTTATTTACCTATATCGCATCTCGAACAACTCTGCATTGTCTATTTTTGGCGGTGTCACCTACGTAAGTATCCCTTTTACAATTAGTCTTTCATATTACTACTCCTCCTCCTGGGGATTTTTCTTTATTCCAATATTCCTTACTCTCATCCATCTGATCCTGGAAAACCCTAGTCGGAAAAACCTGCTGGGATTTTTCCTTCTCTCCGCATTTTCCATTGGCCTCTGTGATATCTATTTCCTTATTGTCATCACCACGGTTGTACCTCTCTACACCCTTTGGGTTGGGATTCTATATCATCGCATCTCTTTTCTCGCGGCACTTAAAAAAAGCTCCCTTCTGTTTCTTCTCTGTCTTCTGTCCGGATCTTTCTACATCGTTCCCCTGCTATTCAATCTGATGGACATTGGAGTTGCAGTTAGTGCCTTTAAGGCAGCCGGCATCATCCCGACCAATTATATCGGGCTGGAAGGTAATTTCCTGCAGATATTCCGCGAATTAAATGGCTGGGACTCTCTATATCTACCCATCGAGGGCTCCGCGCTGGTCCTTTATATCCCGGCATTTTTTTACTTCTCCATCCTGCTGGCTTTACTTTTTTGTGATGTATTATTTAAGGGAAAATCCCGACAATTATTCCTTGTTCTCGGTCTCGTAATCCTCGGATTGGCCATGTTCTTCGGAAGCGTAATATTCTATAGCCCTATTACGGCAAAGCTTCTTCCCGCGTTCAGGGAAGCCGCCCGAGGGGTTCTTCGCTTACATTTGAATCTCATCCCTTTTGTGGGCATATTGGCCGCCTTCATCTGTTTTTCCGCTCTGGATGCCCTAACAGATAAGAAAATAAAAATCGGCCTTTACGCTTTGATTTTTATTTTTTCCCTACTAGTCGACGGCTATCTCTTCAACATTCTACCTTTGGACGTGGAACGTCCGTATGGAAGTTCTAACCTCATCCCGGTCCCGATAGAAAATCCACTCCACTTAATACCTTTTCTTAACCTTTCTTTCATTATTATTCTTGTTTTTATAAATATTCTTAAATCCATAGACAAACCAGAAATAAAATACCCTTTTTATACTATCTTGGTTGAATTAATACTGCTTATCTCATTGCTTGGCATTTCCAATTACAATGAATGGTTCGCCACCGGTCAGCAAGGAAGGCAACCGCCATTAACCCGGAACTCTTACCGATGGGACAGTTATCTTCAACGGAAGGAATGCATTGATAAAATCATTCCCCGCTCCGACCCCAACTATCGGACTCTTTTTTCCGGCCAAGGTCTTCTGGTTGATTACGATGGGCGTAACCGCAACTTAATCGCCGAAACCGAGATGCATGTAGCCGATAAAGAAAAAGTACTATTTTCGTACCGTGAATTCGAACATCCCTATACGGGGTTAATGCGAGGTACTTTTAAATTGGGGGGGAAAGCTTTTTACCGATCCAATATCATGCCGCCCTTAAGCAGTGAGGTTCCAGGAAATCTGGATTATTTAAAACTGATGGGGGTGAAAAGAATCGTCAGCGCTGATGCCGAGATATCCGCGGAAGGAATAACATATCGTGGCCGATGCCAGACTGCCGAAGGCCCCGCCGGACTCGCCTGCCACTACCAAGAAGGTGGAATTATGTATGTCTATGAAATAACTGAGCCGCTCGGTATTTCCTTCCTGGTCGATAACTATAAAAAGGTGAGTCAAACCGATTCCCTCCAGACAATTTTCCTAAAAAAAGAAGCTCCCTGGATCAATAATTTAGTCTTTCTGGAAGAAGATCCTCCTGTTAAAGTTGAATCATCAATCAAAAATATCCAGGCTCAAGATACGGAAAATCGGTCGGTAATAACCCAAGAAAAATTCAACGAAGTTCAAATCCAGGTTAATGCTCCCCACGAGAAATTTTTAGTCCTCAGCTATATATTTCGACCCGGCTGGAAGGGCTACATTGACTCAAAGAAGACTAAAATCTACCGGGCTTACGGTGGTTTTATGGCTCTGAAAGTCCCTCCCGGAAAACATACTGTTTTATTCCGCTATAGTGCATACGATATTTATCTGGGGCATTTTTTAACCCTAGCCGCTTTTTTATTTTCGGTTTTCCTTAGACGAATTTTTTAAGCAAGTAGCCATACAATTAATGCTCATTAGGAAAAAATCTCCAGGAGAAATCCATGAATATTCGTAAACTACTGATATTTCTCGCTATTTCCTTATTCTTCTTTATTCCTTCCGCGTTTCCCTCTGGTCCGGAAAACTTACCGGTAGCAGCCTGGAACTTCAATGGAATCATAGGAGAAAAGATCCAGGAGAAGGGGGCAAACGGGATAGTAGGGTATCCTCACGGTATAACCAGTGTTTCGGTAAAAGGTGGCCAAGCTTTAAAATTCGATGGGATTGACGATTATATCGACTTTGGGGTGAATCCCAGCCTCAATTTCCGTGATCAAGATTTCAGCATTGAACTGGCTTTCAACCCCAGCAATCTTAAAAAAGATTCAACCCTTATGACGATCAATGGTGCCAGTGGATTTCTCGTTCAAATCGGAAGGGATTATGGAGACAAATTGATCATGTTCCTCAATGGGTGGGATAATTATCGTTACAGCAAAGTCAATGCCGTTAAAACCGGTTATTGGACTCATGTGATTTTTGTAAAAAAAGGTGGAAACCTGGACTGCTACATTGACGGCCTCTTAAGTAATGGAGCGGTAGCAGCCATCCCTGCCAGTGTTAATACCCTCGGAAATCTATACCTTGGCGGGGCGGCCGGATTTGGCTTCTTCCCGGGTCTGATTGACGAGGTCAAGATTTACAATCGCGCACTTTCGCCCGAAGAGATTGAGCTCCACCATCAACAGTTGCCTTTTTCCACTTCCCAAAAGTATATTATTCGCACCTCTAAAAAAATCGCGAAATATACTCTGATAATCGCCATGATTTTATTTGTTATCTACATGCGAGTATTCTGGGCACGGAGATTTCTGAAATGAGCGAATCGCCCAAAATCAAAACGAATATCCGAAAATATCTGCCCCTGACGAATATTTTGCTTTTTTATCTCTTCGGAATTTATTTTAATATTATCTTGAAATGAAGCAAAATAATTGAAAATTAAAATCGGAGCTGCCGGATATCAATGGAAGAAAATATTATTGTTTCAATAATCATTCCAGCCAGAAACGAGGAAAAATATATAGATAAAACTTTGAATTCCTTATTAAACCAGGATTATCCCAAAGAAAACCTTGAAGTCTTAGTAATGGACGGAATGAGTGAAGACGGCACCAGGGAAATTGTCAAATCCTATGCTTTCAAAAATCCTTTTATTAAATTATTGGATAATTCCCGAAGAATTACTCCTTGTGCTTTTAATACTGGCATTAAGAATGCTAAAGGTGAAATTATCATAATAATGTCAGCCCATGCTACATATGCCAGTGATTATGTGTCAAAAAGCGTAAAGTATTTGCGTGAATATAATGCTGATAATATTGGCGGGGTAATGATTGCCATGCCCCGCAATAATAGCATGATAGGAAGGGCTATCGTATTGGCTCTATCAAATAGATTTGGCGTAGGAAATTCTAAGTTCAGAACCGGAACCAGCAATCTCTGCGAAGTGGATACCGTGTTTGGTGGTTGCTACAAAAAAGAAATTTTTAAAAAAATAGGCTTATTTAATGAAAAACTTATCTATAGCCAAGATATGGAATTTAATCTTAGATTAAGAAATTCCGGCCGGAAAATTCTTTTGGCTCCTGACATAATAAGCTACTACTACGTCCGTCCTGATTTTAAATCTTTTTGCCAACATAACTTCAGAAATGGAAAATGGGCTATTCTTCCTTTCAAGTATGCCACCGGAATGCCCCTTTCCTGGAGACACCTGATCCCTCTTGTTTTTGTCACCAGTTTGATGGTTTCCGGAGGGGGATCCGGTTATTTAAGTTTGGCTGGCCCGCCGGGCTTAAACTGGATTTCCAAAATATTTGCTTGGTTATTCATGTCCATATCCTGTTCTTATATAATTGCCAACCTCTATTTTTCTATCCAAATCAGTTACCGAGAAAAAAAACCGGGATATCTCTTTATCATGCCTTTCACTTTTGCTACTCTCCATATCACCTACGGATTGGGGTCAATGGCGGGAGTAATCGAACTAATATTTTTCAAACAATTCTGGAAGAATTTATCCAAAATTCTCAAAAACTAATATGGTAAAAAGAATATTTGATTTTACATTTTCATTGCTCGGATTATTTTTTCTTTCTCCGGTTTTATTTATCATCGCCTTCCTAATAAAAGTAAACGACTACGGACCAATATTCTATCGAGGTAACCGAATCGGGAAAAACGGCCAGCCTTTTAAAATATTCAAATTCCGAACCATGGTGATCGATGCGGAAAAAATTGGCGGACCTTCCACCGCTGACGATGATCCGAGAATCACCAAGGTTGGGAAAACCCTCAGAAAATATAAATTGGATGAATTGCCCCAGTTAATCAACGTTTGCAAAGGAGAAATGAGCTTCGTGGGCCCCCGGCCGGAAGTCAAACAATATGTGGACATGTTCAGCGAAGAAGAAAAACAAATTCTCACGGTTAAGCCGGGGATTACCGACTGGGCTTCCCTTTGGAACCCGGATGAAGGGGCGACTCTCGCCGGTAGCCCGGATCCGGAAAAAACATACCTCGAGAATATTCGGCCTGAAAAAATCCGACTTCAATTGAAATATGTTCGCGAGCAGACATTTTGGATCGACATAATAATAATTTTTTCGACCCTCAAAACAATACTTCTGAAGTAAAAAAACGAAAGTATTCTCTTCCAGAATAATATTAGATCGAACAGAATTATCTTGTTGGGCCTATCCACATGATTGTCCTTGACACGAAATATTGTGGTTCTAAAGTTGCCTATGCAACTATATAATGCGGTTGGGCCAGTCATGTGGATAGGTATATATCTTATTTTCCCCTCGGAGAAATTCCATGGCAGTTGAATGCCGATTGTTATCCTCTGAAGAAGGTATCCAAGCAAATAACTTTTATAACGCTTTCTACCAGAAAAAGCGCACCCTCGAACAATGGCGTTGGGAATTCATCTCGCCCGCTCAGAAGTGGGGCGGACCGTTACCATTTGCGGCCGCTTTCGATGGGGAAAAGCTTGTCGGCACCCAAGCGATGATTCCCATCCGGATGATTGACCAGAACGGTATTTTCTGGGCCGCGAAATCCGAGGAAACCCTTGTCGATCCCGCTTATCGAGGGCAGAACCTTTTCGCTAGACTATATGAGCTTTTATTCGCGTACGCCCACCAGAAAGAACTTTCGGCGATCTGGGGCTTTACTCCCGCGCGTCGAGCCTTCGAGAAAATCGGATTTACGATTCCCTTACATACTTGCCAATTATTTCTGCCTTTCTCCCCACGCTATATTCCAGCAATTCTGGGAAAATCATGGGCTTGGCCTTTAGGCCTACTGGCTTGGGTAGGATCACGCGTAATGAGTCTTAATGCAATGTTTAGACACTCGCTTTCTCACAATTTCCTTAAACACCATGAAGTAGAAATCGTCACTTCGCCAACACCTCCGGTCGAAGCCGGTGCAATCTGCGAACGTTTCGTGAAAAACTGGGGCGGGGCGACGATTTACCGGGATACCGAATACCTTGCTTGGCGTTTCCATAAAAATCCCTATCTCCGTCCCCTCTGCCTGGTCGCAAAACAGGAAGGCTTTATCAACGGCTTTCTCACCTTTTGTCTGACCCCTGATCAAATGGGTTATATCGTTGATCTAATGGCGGCGCCGGTTCAGAACAACCTTCCGTTGAAAGCTGCTAGCGAGAATGTCCGCCCGTTAGTTTCGGCCTTGATCAAGGAATCCGTTCGGCGGTTGGAAGCGATGGGGGCCCTCGGAGTAAGGATTTGGAGCGTAACCCCGCACCCTTTTGATCAATTAGTACGCCGGGAACTTAAGCGCCAAGGATTTTTTTTCGTCTCCAAAGGGCATGATATGGTTTTCCAACTCGTACCCGGTCTTCCCGAACATCCCGGATTATCACAGGTCCATAATTGGTATATCACTCGCGCTTTTACTGAAGGTACCATCGGTTAATGAACCGGGAACAAAAAATAGCCTTTTTTCAGCACCAGCTTCAAATTCACCTCCGGCTCTGTTTCAAACCGGAGGCTTCTCCTTTATGGAAAAAGATTCCGGTGCTTTATCTCCCTTGGAAAGAAGCCTGCCTCACTCGCGGACATTATTTGGTCATCCCGATAGATCAGGAAGCACCGCTCAAGCCACAAACACCTTGGCGGGTTCCCTTTGGCGATACCAACCTGACCCTCTGGAACCCGTTACCTGCTCCCCAGGGAGCAGGCTGGAACACCTGGCCTTCCCTCGAAACTAGCCTCTGGTATTGTCATGAAACGGGAACCATCATCCCGGCTTGGAATCTATTTTCCAATCTCCTTGATTTGCTGACCCTTCGAGAAGAGCGGGAATTACTTGTCCGGGACAAGCATGGCCGCTTCCCCTCCACCGCAAGCCCACGCTACCGAGCCGGCCTCCTCCAGGTCCCCGCATTCAATGAAGCAGTAGCTGCTCTTTTGGGGGCAGGCATCGGAATGGCCGCCGGGGGTTTGCCCCAGTTAGATGTCACCGACTGGCTCCTGCCTCCAGTGATCGCTTTGTCTCACGATTGCGATATCCTGCTTGGGAACGATTTGATCACCCAGCTAATCCGTTTCTATCGTTGCTGGTCACCCTTGTTCCGGGGCAAGCTCCCTTCCCTCCGCCAGCTGGCCTGGATCGGCCTGAATTCCCTCTGGCCTCAGAAATATTATTTTCACAATCTTGAAGGGATGGTTGATGTTGAGCGCCAGTACGGGTTCCGGTCAATTTTTTACCTGCTCAACGGCCAGGGAGGGCGTTTTGGAGCCAGAAGCGGAACAGAAATTATCCGGGCAGCTTCACAAATCATTCCCCCCGGCTGGGAAGTGGGCATCCATTATAACTATGACACCTACCTTGAACCTTCTCGATTTAATCAACAGTTTCGGGATCTCCAGAACCTGACCGGTCAAGAAATGCTTGGCGGTCGATCGCATTATCTCCGATTCGACCCTGAGCGGTCCTTCCACTTCCTTGCTTCGCAAGGAATGAAATTTGACGAAAGCGTAGGATACCCCGATTTCTCCGGATATCGTGCCGGGATTAGCGGAATCTATGCACCTTTAAAATCAATAGGTGATCCGGCGTTTCTCGAACTCCCCCTCATTTTTATGGACAGCACTTTGGCGGAGGAGGAAATGGAGCAGGCTGGAAATGCTTTTTTCCGCCTGTTAGATCATTTAGAGAAAATCGGCGGGGTGATGAGCGTGCTTTTTCACCCTGGGAACTTTCACAATCCCGAGTTCCCCGAGCTTCTCGGCTTATATATCCGCATCCTGGATGAAGCTTATCGCCGGGGCTGCCGTTGCTTCACCCCTAAAGAACTAATAGAATTTAACGCGGTCAACAACCCAGAGAAATAATACTCGTCATGCCTAGGTCGATTCGGATTCGAAAAATCCCCACACCACAGAAATTCTCTTTGAATTTCTTCCGCCAGCTTTATCGCACCATGGTTCGAATCCGGCTTTGCGAAGAAAGCCTGGTTCCCCCGATCCTAAACGGTGAAATCAAATGTCCGGTACATCTTTATTCGGGTCAGGAAGCCATCGCGGTCGGCGTCTGCGCCGCCCTGACTAGCAAAGATTACATCTTCAGTACCCATCGATCGCATGGTCATTACCTGGCCAAAGGCGGGTCCCTGAAAAAACTGGTGGCCGAAGTCTTCTGCCGGGAAACCGGGTGTTCCAGGGGTCGTGGCGGGTCTATGCATATCATTGCCCCCGAAATCGGCATTCTGGGCGCGGCCCCAATTGTCGCCGGCACTATCTCTCTGGCGGTCGGGGCCGCCCTGGCCGCCCAAATCCGGAAAGAAAAACGGGTTTCGGTCAGTTTCTTCGGCGATGGAGCTTGCGGGGAGGGCGTGCTTTACGAATCTCTTAATTTTGCCTCCTTAAAAAAGTTGCCGGTTATATTCGCCTGTGAAAACAATCTCTATTCTACCCATATGCCGATAAAAGAATGCCGTCCCCGGAATAATATTTTTCAAAGCGGGATTCCTTTTGGGATAAAAAGCTTCCGAGTTGACGGCAATGATGTGTTAAAGGTTTGTCACACCGCCCAAAAGGCCGTGGACTTATGCCGGAAAAATCAAGGACCGGTTTTCATCGAATTCCTCACTTACCGGCTCCGTGGACATGTTGGACCTGACGATAATATCCAGGGACATCATACCGACATCCGGCCCAAAAGCGAAGTGGAAAAATGGAGGAAAAGGGACCCTCTTGTTAGTTTTGAAAATTATCTTGTGAAAAATAACATTTCTAAAAAGAAAGATTTAGAAAAAATCAAATCGAATATAGAAAAAGAGGTTCAAAACGCTCATGTTTATGCGCGGAATAGTTCTTTTCCACCAGGAAAAGAACTGAAAAAATATGTCTTCAAAGAATAGAAATATTTCCTACAGCTTGGCCATTAACGAAGCGCTCCATCAGATGATGGCCGCGGATAAATCAATCCTGCTGATCGGGCAGGGGGTAAAAAGCCCCTGGTACGTAAGCAACACTACCACGGGGCTTCTAAAAAAATTCGGGCCCGCCCGGATTATCGATACCCCGGTTTCGGAAAATGCCATCACCGGGGCCGCCGTGGGAGCCGCCCTGGCCGGAATGCGGCCGGTGATGGTTCACCCCCGAATGGATTTTATGCTTTACGCTTTCGATCCGATCATCAATGAGGCGGCCAATTGGCACTATATGTTCGGAGGAAAGCTGTCTGTCCCCATTGTCATCTGGGGTATCATCAACCGGGGGGGTGAACAGGCCGCCCAGCATTCCCAGGCCCTGCAGGCTGTATTTGCCCACATCCCGGGGCTGAAAGTGGTTATGCCTTCCAATCCCTATGATGCCAAGGGATTGCTGATCAGCGCAATTCTCGATGACAATCCGGTTATATTTATTGATGACCGGTGGCTCTACAGCCTCGAAGGCCCGGTTCCTCAAAAACTCTATTCCATTCCCATCGGTAAAGGTAAAATAAAAAAAATCGGGAAAGACGTGACTATCGTGGCCACTTCATTTATGGTTTCGCTAGCCCTTAAGGCCGCTAAAACCCTGGAATTTGAAGGGATAGACCCTGAAATTATTGACCCCCGGACGGTAAAGCCACTGGATAAAAACCTGATTTTTAACTCGGTGAAAAAAACCGGGAGATTATTAATTGTCGACGCCGCCTGGAAAACCTGCGGGTTGGCCGCGGAAATTTCCAGCCTGGTGACCGAAAATATTTTCAAGTATCTCCGGGCTCCAATCCGGAGAATAACTTTGCCGGATTCCCCGGCCCCGGCCAGCCGGACCCTGGAGAATTCCTACTACCCTCGGGAAAATGATATTATTAAGATAGCTAAAGAACTAGCAAGTTATTAATACTGTCAAATTTAAATAAGGAGCAAAGATGAAATACAAGGTTAAATTTGTGGACATGCCCAAGCACTACCAGACTTTGCGCAAAGAAATCCTCAAAACCGTGGATCAGGTTCTTTCCCGGGGAGACGTCATCCTCCGGGACGATATGAGAAAATTCGAAAAAGACATCGCCAGATTCGTCGGAACTAAATTCGCGGTGGGAGTTAATAGCGGATTTGACGCGCTTCACCTTTCGGTCAGGGCCGCTGGGATCGGACCGGGGGATGAGGTAATCACGGTCGCCCATACGTTTGTCGCGACCGTGGCGGCGGTGGTTCACTGCAGGGGAACCCCCATCCTTATCGATGTCGGCCAGGATTTTAATTTAGACGCGGACCAGCTGGAGAAAGCTATTACCCGCAAAACCAAGGCCATCATCCCCGTTCATCTCAACGGCCGGCTCTGTAACATGGAAAAGATAATGTCCATCGCGCGCCGGCATAAACTGATCGTGATCGAGGATGCCGCCCAGGCCCTGGGAGCAAAATTTAAAGGGAAAAGGGCCGGTGCTTTTGGATTAACCGGTTGCTTCAGCTTGTATCCTTTCAAAATGCTCGGGGCTTTCGGGGACGGCGGAATCGTAACCACCAGCGATCCCGAGATCGCCCGGAAAATCACCTGGCTCCGCGACCACGGTCAAGACCGCCTCACCGGCGATATCCGACTCTACGGATTTAACTGCCGTCTGGACAATCTCCACGCCGCCATCCTCAATGTCAAATTCAAACATTTTCCCCAATGGGTAAATAGACGGAGGGAGGTTGCGAAAAGGTACCGGCAGGGTTTGCAAAGTTTGAAAACCCTTCGTCTACCTCATTTTAACGATAAAAATTACTTTGACGTCTATCAGAATTACGTAATCCGCGCAGAAAAACGTGATGAGCTGGTGGCTTATTTAAGGAAAAAAAGAATTGAAATACTCATTTCCTGGACGAAACCGATGCATCATCACCTGGCCCTGGGTTTAAGAAAGTTCAAACTGCCGGAAACCGAAAGGATCTGCAGAGAGGTTTTGTCTCTCCCGATGAATGCGGAAATCAATAATCAACACGTAGACTTTGTGATTCAATCTATCCGCAATTTCTATCGGAAATAATGTGTCCGACTACACTACTGTAACCGAACTTCCCGGAAGCAAGGTAACCCGGGAACAGTTAGAAAGGGGCCATCACCGCTATTTTTTTGCCGCCGAATTCGGGGAAGGAAAAGATATCTTGGAAGTAGCCTGTGGAGCCGGATTGGGTTTGGGAATGATGGCTCAAAGTGCCCAGCGGGTGATTGGTGGTGACATTGACGAAAAGATCCTGGCTTTTCCCCAAAAACACTACAAAGACAGAAAAAACATTGAAATCAAATGTCTGGACGCGCAAAAACTGCTTTTTCCCGATAATAGTTTTGATGTGGTAATCTTGTTTGAAGCGATTTATTATCTGCCCGATCCCCGACAATTTGTCCACGAGGCTTCCCGTGTTCTGAGGATAAACGGAACTTTGCTAATTGCTACGGCAAATAAGGATTGGGCGGATTTCAACCCTTCTCCCTTCAGTACCAGATATTTTTCCGTTCCAGAATTATCATCACTAT
>Ga0315295_10000623_pt1 | contig 30653 bp, 23 predicted proteins | sample YL17G14_0_MG_FD_204453 | JGI IMG/M metagenome (GOLD analysis project Ga0315295, IMG submission 204453) | Sediment microbial communities from Yellowstone Lake, YNP, Wyoming, USA - YL17G14_0 | ecosystem: Environmental > Aquatic > Freshwater > Lake > Sediment | place: USA: Wyoming | collected... | reverse complement strand
CTGTGCCATCTGTGGATCAGACTTGATCGCTTTCTTGAGGTAATTCTCCGCCTGCTTCAGCTCTTTCATCTCTGCCTTCAGAAGTCCCATATTGAAGTTAGCTGCGGCATTGTCAGGCGCCTGCTTGAGCGCTTGCTTCAGGGATTTCTCAGCCTTATCGTTCTCTCCCATCTGGGAATATGCAATAGATGAGTTTACCATCGCCATAACTGCCTGCGGTTCGAGTTTCAGCGCTGCCTGGTACGAGGCCACGGCTTTTTTCGTCTCGCCTTTGCCGAGTTGGTAATTGCCCATGTTGTAGTGGGATGTCCACTGTTCAGGCCGCGCTGTTATGGAGGCCAGATACTCCTCATTCGTCTTCTGAAGCTGAGCCTGGTACGCAGGCGGCACTGTCATCCGCGGGAATGTTGCGATCCCTGCAGCAGCCCGGACCCTTACCAACTTGTAATCATCGCCGGTCGCTTCGACCAGGGCCTGCAGGCTTTCTGTGGTCGGCATTAATCCCAGTGCCTGGACCGCTGCCGCACGTACAAGGGGGGAAGTGTCTTTAGCAGCAGAAACCAGAGCGACAAGGACCTGCTGGTCCTGCACGGGAGAGATAAGCCGGATGAGGGAGGTGGCAAAGACCTCGTCGCGGTCCTTGCTCTGGACATAGGCAAGCATCTCCGGGAGTTTGGACCAGTCCCGTTTTCGGGCAGCATTAATGAGTGATGCTCGTTTAAGCACAGGCGCCTGATAGTCCCGTTTCCTCCATTCTCTCAAGTATTTGTCAGCCCATTCTGCGTCCTTGTCGTTGTGGCAGATGTTGCAGGCGTTGGGTGATTTGTATGCGATAGTCGCTGCAGGTGTGGGCGGGAGCATAGAATGATCGCTTCGGTTCATCCGCGCAAACGAGGTCATGGGCATATGGCAGGAGATGCACTTGCTTCCCTCGCTTTCCGCAGGATGGTGCGTATGCTCCGTGGGGCTACTCACTTTATCAGCATGACAAGGCATGCAGGCATCATTGAACTTCTCTTTTTTGAACCGGTAGCGGCCGCTGGAAGTATGGCAGTGCATGCAGTCGATCTGTCCCGATTTAGCGCAGGGGCTCATGCTCCACGAGGTGTACGTATAGTTTTCTCCCAGGTCACGGCCGTCAGGATAATAATCGGGGTCCTCCAGGGTCACGAGATCAAAATGGTCAAAGAACCGTTCCTCAGGCCTGTACTCAAGGGTCAGCGGGCTTGCCTTCGCATGGCAGCTCGAACAGAGGTCGTTCCGCTGCTGCTTCGTCATGGTCTTGGTGCTGATGATCCGAAGCTCCGGCAAAGGCCAGCCTTTGGGTGTGGCCTTCACGATCTTGTTGTGCTCTGCTGATGGGCCGTGGCAGGTTTCGCAATTGATGCCCGGCTCGGTCCAGGTGGTATGGTAAGTGTCGGTTTTGGAATTGTAGTTGGTCGAGAGCTGGCTTACATGGCAACTGTAACAGGCGGTGTTGAAGGTGTAGGGGGCTTCCTTCCAGTTGATCGTCTCGCTCCGTTCCCCTCCCGGGAAATGACGCATACCGCTGGCGGCCGTGTCGAACCACTCTTTCTTATTCATATCGTAGGCCACCGGAAGGGTCTGGAGTCTCCCCTTCTTAAAAGGCGTGAGAAAATAATAGACGTTTTTTCCACCCAGGATGTGTTCGATCGGGTATTTGTTTTTGCCCTTTGGACCTGTTTCGATGACTACGCCTTCATTGATATCAGCGCGGTACTTATATTTCCCTATCGGAATATCACCCTGATGAGGCGTGAGCTTTTCATTTGCGAAGACTGCCGAATAGGGTTGCATGGCCAGTCCGTGCATTGACGTGGACCAGAGCTGATAGAACTTCTCGTGGCACTCCCGGCAGCTGGAGGAACCGGCGAAAGCAGGGGATTGAGTGGAGGCGGGCGTATGTTTCGTGGATCCGCCTGCATTTTCTGCATATGCCTGATAAAGGGCGCTCGTCATGAGAATTGTTATAATGAGTGCGATTGATAAAACTTTTATTCCGTTTGTCCTTTTCATTTCTGATCCTCCTCCAGCGCCTTTATCTAAGTGAAGTCCTTTGCAGATACCGACATAGCCCCTCCTCACCTCCCCTTGCCTCAAGGGGAGGAGCTGTTCCCCCTTCATCCCCCCTTAAGATAAGGCGGGACAGAGAGGGGCTATGGGTTGTTGTGTTACCCTCTCTGCAAGTTTTTCTACAACGTCTTGCTCATGTCTCAGCATCTCATGGTTCCAAAACCGCATTTCATCAATACCCTGTGCTTTCAGGTACATTGAGCGGGCCTTGTCATACTCCTGATTCACTTCTTCATTGTGCTGGCCGCCGTCAAGTTCTATGGCAAGCTTCAACGCAGGACAGTAAAAGTCAAAAATATAAGGACCCACACTATATTGACGTTCAAATCTAAGCCCATGAAACTGCCTGTCCCGTATGTGTTTCCAGAAAACTTCTTCCGCTTCTGTTTGATTGTGCCTCAAATCCCGCCTCCGCTCTTTGAGTATGGGATCATTTCTCATATACTCCATAATTCCCCCTCGTCCCGATATAAGCAGAGCTTCACACGGGACTCTCCCCCTCTTAAGGTAACGCCCCCCAGCTTCGCTTTCCCCCTCTTAAGGTAAGAGGGGGTTGGGGGGTGTTATGATTACCACAGGGGGTTGGGGGGCGTTAATGGTTATCAGTTTCTTCATCTTTCCCTTGCCCCCTCTGCCTTACCACAGCTTCTGCATCTATCTCAAACAACAGTTCTTCCCTGCAGACATCGGCTACAACACAAACAGCCGGAAACTCTTCCAGTCCTCGCTCCTTTGCCATCTTCCAAAATACAGAAGCGTGCTCAGGTTTCTTCATAAAAACAGTGGCAGCAGCAATGTCTTTCAGGCCCGCTCCTTCGTTGCCTATGAGTTTTTCGATCTTCTCAAAGGTGTAGTTGATCTGTCCTCGGATGTCACCAACAAATTGGCTCCTCCCCCGTTCGTCGATTGCCGCGGTGCCCGAGACCTCGATCAAAGAAAGATCCGGTTCCTCAATGACTGCAGCCCGTGAGAAGGCCGAGCCATATCGGAAGGCATCGAGCTGTGCACTATTAGTCATCTGTCTTACCGCAGGCCGGGAACCTGTTCCTCCGGTTATCGCGATCAGGTCCATGAACGCTGCCGCACCTGAAGAAGAATCACCTCTGATCCCTGTGCTTGCGGGAAGGAGAAGGTCCCCATCGCGGGGACCGGGCATGATGCCAAACTCTCCGTACTTTTCATTCCTGACCTTATTGAATACGGCGTACCAGTCCAGGATGTCGGAGAGATAAAACCATGTCCTCGCCACGTTGCGATATGATGCGCCGTTTTCACGGAGTATCCGCTCTGCCCGCTCGAGCATGAGACGGGCCTGAGCAGGTCTGGCAGCCCCCGGCAGAGAAGACGTAACTCCCCCTTGGCCCCCTCTTAAGGTAAGAGGGGGTTGGGGGGTGTTACCCCCATTGGATAGGTGACTGGCCCGAGAGTGCCCGTTTATTCCCTGAATATTCTGGAGCATAAGATATGTTGAAGCTTTTCTCCTCCATCCGCGTCCGCAGGGTTCCTTACCGTCCATGATCGTCCAGACATCACCTGCGCCGTTCAGGGAAATGGCATGGATGATCGTGCCTGCAAACCCTTCACCCCAGAGCGGATTGCCCTGAATATAGCTGACGGGATTACTCGAAGGGATTCTGCAAGTCTGGAGCGCACGATGCCGTGCTGCCATGACAGAAGGTTCCATGGATAGGCTGCCAAAAATACGCTCGTGAACGACCTCAAGGTTATGCTCCCTGAGAGCTTCCGCGATCCGCATATAGGATTCCTCTGTTGCCTGAGCAGCATCTGCAGGAGATCGTATTGATGCTACAAGGAATGCCTGTCCCTCTCCAGCCCAGGTCACGCTGAGCTTTGTCGCGGTCTGCTCACAGGCGATTGACCCGATGGTCATACCTTTTCCCACTTTGTCCTATGCCTGTTCATACTCATTGTTCTCATATCCTCTCCTTTTCTCATTTCGGGAACAGGAACTGCAACTGAAAGCGCATCGACCATTCCGGTCCCAAATCCTCAGGATGGGCGACGTTGTAATATGCCTGCAGCGAAGCATTTACAGGCAGCTTTCCGAAGACTTTGAATACTGGCCGATGCCGCCGCCTATCGGCGCCACCCAATCCCCTGTCTTCCAGTTGGCCGTGATAATCGGGGCCGAGGTAAATCACCCCAAACTAATAATGCAGCTTCTTAAGGAACCTTTCCTGGACATTGTCTTCTATTTTCCATCCTCTCTTCTCCAGGGCTTTGCGCGCCTGAGCGTCAACTTTTCCCATAATCCAGAGTTCTTTCCCTGTAATGCCAGGCAGTGCTTGAAGGGCCGCAGATATCCCGGCTTCCTTACGTTCCAACGATGCAGTCCAGGCAATATAGTCAAGGGGGAATATACCAACGATCTTCCCGTTCTTTGTCTTGAGAAGGGGTGTCCCGTCAGCATCAATGATACTGGCGACTGATCCTTCTTTTTCTTGGTAAAGTTCCATCAATTGGGCACGCACCCGGATGAACAGTGTCACTGACTCCCCATGGGCAGCATTCGCCTTCTCGATATAAATTGAAGGGCCCATTACGCCGGCCATGTTCGCGAGCGCTCCGACAAGCAGCGTCTTTTCCTGGGGATCGTAGGAAACGTTCTTCAGAAAGGCCTGGGCCACTGAATCCTGTACCCCCATGGCCGAGAGCTTGCTCCGGTTTATGTCTTCGAGCTCGCCGGGCGTCTTCTCGCTCACCATGGCCTTCAGGCTCTGCGCTGTGCCTCCCATGCCCACCACGGTTCCTGCCCCGCCAGGGATGGCCATCATGGCGGTCTTGACTGTGAGCCCTCCGGCCGTCGCCGTCCAGGAGAGGTCATCCAGGGCCTTCTGTAGAGGCGCATAACTGGAATAGGGATCGACACCAAACTCATGGGCAAACTGCCGCTTGTAGGCCGCCTGTCCAAGGAGGGCATTTGCTGCACTCGGCTGATAGGGATCTTTGGTCGTGACAGAACGCTCAATGTTACTGAAGAAGTGGCCTATCCCTGTCGCCACCCCTGACACCGTTCCCACAGGGTCCGTAACAAGGCCTTCCGCGGTCTTGAGGGGTCCGGCCGCCGCCTGTTTGAAGGCATTCCCATAAACCTCCGTGCCTTTCAACTGGTCTATGCGGTTTATGGCCTTGAGCTCATTGATCCGTTTCAGCAGCAGGGCCGTGCTCTCCACCTTGAGGGGGCCGTATAAGGTGTCGAGTTCATAGATGTTAATGAGGCCGTCACTGATAACGACGTCCTTGACCTTATAGTTGGGTCCTGTCAACAACTCCCTGGGGAGGACATTCGGGGCATGGAGAACGATGGGCATCCTCTGGAAATCCTGAGACAGGACTGGTGATGCAAAGACAGTCCATAGGAATGAAAGAGTTAATGCCAGCGTCACTACTGTCTTAATGACATGGAAAATAAAAGACATATAAGTGACCTCCTAAATGAGAAGCATCGGCGCGGTTGTGCCGCTGCTTCAACAGTGTTATGAGCTCGTGATGAGCTCGTTTTTACTTCACCATCTTCACGGCCGGCGGAGTTCATGTGCCGTTGAGGATCGACTGGGACTTCTCCTTAGGCCAGTACAGCCGGATCATCAGGATGAAATTGTCCTTCGGCGCGGGCAGCCAGTTCGATTCCTTGTCAGAACTTCATATTATCTCCTCCTTATAACGTGTCCACCGATTCTTTCAAGCCCCTCCACAGCACCTTGCCCTGTCTCATTACCCCCCTTTCTCTGTTGTGGCGGAAGAGTCTCTGGAGAGACAAGTTGTCCTGCCAGATCCTCCTCAATCGCACAGGCATCATAACATATGGCAAGAGAACAACTCGCAAAATTACTATGTTTCGCGATTTGTTTACTGCTGGAATTTTTACTGGGAGGAGACGCCGTGCCTTACAGCAAATCTGATCAATTCCGCAGCGCTCTTGATGCCAAGGACCTCCATCATGCGATATTTGTGGAATTCCACTGTCCTTGCAGAGATGTTGAGAAGCGCGGCGATTTTCTTTGCAGAGTGGCCCTCGGCAAGCAATTCATATCTATGATGGGCTGCGTTTGATTTGACTGATAAACCTGCCCGCCACAAACCTTCACCGTCACATATTTTAACAGCCTCTTTTAACAGCCTCACGACAGATAATCATACGTACCTCGCCGAGATTGAATGCAGCGTGCGGTTTTCAGTCGGCCATTTGGCCCAGGACTTCTCAGAATGTCCGTCCAAGGTAGAGATACACGGCATTGTGCCCTCCGTCGGCATGCCCGTATGCAAAGTAGAGGGGGCCGAGGATCGTGTCATATCCGAGGAAGACGCTCCCCGCCAGACGGAAGGCACTGAGTGCAAATGCCTCACCTTTCTGCCAGACCCTTCCTGTCTCGATCGAACCGCCGAGGTAAAGGTCACCGATGAGGGACTCGCTCAGTTTACGATAGGTGATGACATTTGCAAGGCCCATATGCTGACCGTACAACTGGTCAGGATGGAGCCCGGAAAGGTGGAGGAAGCCTCCCAGAGGGAAGAGGGCATAGAAGGGGAGGGCATCACCGATGTGCGTCCCCGCCCTCACAGCGGCAATGAAGCTCTGCTTCTTATAGGTAAAGGCGGCGCTAACGCCTCCTTCGACTTTATTATAGGAATCATCCGATCCCAGTGGCTTGAGGGCTGAAATGGCGGCGAGTCTCGCAAAATACCCACGATGGGGGAAATTCACATTATCGATCTGATCAATGATGAGGCGAAATTCCACCGCTCCCCGCGTGAAGTTATTGCCCGGCAGGTCGACGTTTCCGATCCTGGGGTCTGCCTTGAGCTTGGTCCATGCCAATCCCAATCGTGCGTCGCCGTACGTCCACGGCTGGATGCCGAGATCAATCCCTCCTTCAAGGGTCCTGATACGGTACTGTGCAACCCGTCTGTCTCCGTCATACACATCGACCGGCCACTGCTTCCATTCAACACGGGGGGCGACGAAAAAGAAACGGGAATAATTGAGCGGCTGGTAAAACTCGGAGAAGAGCATCATGGTGGTGCCGATCTGTAGCTGGTTTTTCCACTCAGCACCGAGCCGGTTGAGCCACCGCATGGTGTATTCGGCCAGGAGGTTGAAATTGCTGTCACCCTCAAAGTCGCTATCAAGACCGAGACCGATGCGGAAGTAATTCGGCCCCCAGGATTTCTCGGTGGCCCTGATCATCACGTCGTATGCATCCCCCTGCCGCCTCAGCCGGTAATCAACACGCTCGAAGTCTCCCAGCCCGTAAACGCGTTGTGCATCCCTCTCCAGAGATGCCACATCCACGGTCTCTCCGGGTTTCACTTCTATCCTGCTCGCCACCGTCTCGGGCGAGACGCGCTCTGTCCCCTCAACCTTTACCGAGGCGACTTTCACGGAGGTCATGAGGTCCCTGTGATGCCTGGCGAGGAATGTGCTGTACTCCTGCTCCGATGTCGAATAGCGGCGCAGCGATTCAACCTGTTTGCGCGCAGCCTGCTCTCCCAGCCTTGCCGTTTCTGCCCCGCGCTCAAAGTCCCCGGATTCGATATCTCCGAGCTCGGGCCTGATAAAAACATCCTTTTCCCCGAGCAGGGCGATCTGCTCAGCCACGTTCTTCTTGATCATGATGTCAAGCATCTGGCCCATGACCGATAAGGCAGAGCCGAGTTTATCGCGCTTCAGCAGGGGCTTTCCGACATCGATGGCGATGATCACATCAGCCCCCATACTCCGCACGATGTCGACAGGCAGGTTCCTCACAATGCCACCATCAATCAGGTAATGGTCGTCGACGGCAACGGGGGGAAATACACCCGGAACGGACATGCTGGCACGAGCTGCAGCGGCAAGACTCCCGCTCCTGATGACCACCATTTCACCTGTCTCGAGATCCGCAGCAACAGCCCTGAAGGGGATGGGGAGCTTGTCGAAATCGGTCACATCCGACGCATGGAGCATCAGGGTCTCGAAGAGCACGTTGACCTTCTGAGCCCCGACGATTCCCTTCGGCAGGCGGAATCCTCCCTTTCCCAGTCCAAGTTCCAGTTTTGTCAGGAACTGGTAGTCTTCCTGCTTCCGCCGGAAATCGATCTCCTGACGGGGCGGGGTGTCGGTGAAGAGGTCTTTCCAGTCTACGCTGGTCAGTATCTTCTCGATCTCGGCAGCAGACAGCCCTGATGCATAGAGACTACCGACAATGGCCCCCATACTTGTACCGGCTATGTAATCAATGGGGATGTGCTGCTCCTCAAGTACCTTCAGTACGCCGATATGGGCCGCGCCCTTTGCGCCTCCGCCGCCAAGCACGAGGCCGATCTTCGGCCTGTTGTATGTATCCTCCTGAGCATTCGCAACGTGCGGAAATGAGCATAGGAGGGCGGAACACACGAAAAGCAAAGAAAAGCGGAGTACCATGCTCTTCATACCGAACCTCCCTTCTTATGCTTGCAGATGTCCTGAAAAGCCCCTTATTACTGCTCATTGTCATCAGACGGTCTCGCCGGGGGCGTGTACCATTTCTCCTTCGGCACAACCGTCGGCGCCGCGCGGTCAGCGATATAGTTTGGCGACATAATCTGCACGCCGTACTCGTTGAAGCAGTCCTGGATGTTCTTATGGAGTTCCGAGTAGATATCTACCATCATCTGCGGGTCATCCGTATATGCGTTGAGTTCATAGGTAACATAGAAATCATCGAGCGAGTTCTGGAGCACGAAAGGTGCAGGTTCTCGCACTAGATGATCCGTACGCTCCGCAGCCATGAGCAGGAGCGCGTGCACCTGGCGCCACGGTGCATCATAGCCTATCGTGACCGCGGTATGGAGTATCAGACCCCTGTCGCGTGCAAACGCACTGTAATTGACGATGCTGCTGTTGATGATGGTGGAGTTGGGAACGGTCACCTCTTCATTCTTGATGGTCCTCAGGTGTGTGACCTGGAGCCTCATCTCGGTGATGTCGCCGGTGAATTCATTGATCTTCACCCGGTCGCCTACCTTGAAAGCCCTGCGGTAGGTAATCAGGTATCCCGCAATGATGTTCGAAATAGCCGATGAAGAGCCGAGGGAGAATACAACGCCGATGAAGAGGGAAATCCCCTTGAACGCAGGTGACTGGGACCCGGGGATATACGGATAGGCAACGACCGCAGCAAAGACGATGACGAACAGACGGAGGAGCTTGTACGTCGGCCTCGCCCACTCCGGATAGAATCCCGAGATTCTCACGCTCTCCCGTTCGACGCCCGAGAAGAAGAGACGTATGAACTTGAGCGCATAGCGGACAACTAAAACCAGGATTGCAATGAAGATCAGGTTGGGGATATATTCCACGAGGGACCTGCCAATATTCGGAACAGGCATGAGCACATAACCGAGGAGGCGTGCAGCAAGGAGCCGGGTCCAGGGGAACAATCGCAGCACGAAGTTAAGGTAGAGGTAGAGGATCACGAGGACGAGGATGAGATGGACAGACTTCAGACTGCGGGTGAGCGTTATCCAGACTGTCTCGGCATGGAGGATTTCGAAGGACTTGATCTGGAGAGACCAGACTTTCGTCTTGTACCGGTTTTCGAGCATCGAGTAGACCTTCCGGTATAGTCTCAGGAGGATGAAGAGCGCAGCAATGAGCACAAACGTAGCGAGAATGGAATATACAACACCTCTTAGAATGCTCTTGGGACTTCGGTCACGCCGGTATGCGTCAACTGCCTCCCGCAGTTTGAGGACAGACGCTTCTGCCAGTATCTGCCTCGGCAGTCCCTCAAGTGATGCGTCGGCATCGAAAAAAGAGACGATATGCTTCCCTCCGGCCAAAATGTCCGTTGAATATTCAGATTCGACAGTATCAAAAGAATCGGTTTTTATATCTGGATCGGCAGCGATTTTCTTGATGCGCTCCACGATACGCCTGGCCCTTTCCTCTGCCGGAAAAGACTTGGCACCCACTACCTGAAAAAGCAGAAAATCATCGAGCATGACCGGGGCTGTTTCTATCGATACCTCATCGGGTACCGGTGCTTTGGTTTCCTGCGTTTCTGCGGAAACCCCGGTACCGATAAAAGAAAGAAAGAGCCATAAGAATATAATCATGGTGTACACCATACCCCCTCCTGAAGCAGACAGACAGAGCCTGTCAGAACAGTAGCTCACCGGATAGTCTCCTGTTAACCCGCACGGGTGAACGTTCCATTCGGCCTTCTTTCACAACAGGTAATAGTTCAGCCCCCCTCCCCTTAGTCCCCTCCCGCAAGGGGAGGGGAGACCTTTTGAGAGGTGTGGAGACACGCACATGCGTGTCTCCACACCAATAATCCAATTTCCTGCCCCTTGCGGGAGGGTAAGGGTGGGGAACTATTACCTTTTTTCTTATTTCTCCCTATCTGCACTTTTCTCACGTTCTCACGTCACTCACGGAAACGGGGTGCAAGCCCCGAAGACCACAAATGCCGATTCCCCTCTGGCAAAGGTGACCGTCATTTTTCCCGTATTGCGGTCAAGGGCGAGTGTCCAGCCCATGCCAAGCTCATAACCCTGGAGCGTAAGCTGTTCGTCGTTCTTATGCATCAAACGGATCTCCGAGCTCCGCTTGGGACCAATGACCTCTTTCTTTGCAAAATCGATACGCATGAACTGCGGTGCCCCGATGATCTCGGGCAGCCCCCTTTCGCATTGCTCCCCGGGTGCGCAATCAATCGCCTCGATGGTTGCGCAAAGGAGAGGCCGTGTGCCGTCAAAAACCTCGTCGGCACTTGACGGTAACACCGTCAATAGCAACGTGGCAGCAACCAGACATGCAACTATAGATATCCTCATGGATAAATCCTCCTTGACGTTGTTATTTGACCACGTAACCCCTGCCCTCCATGCACGCCCCGAAGGCGCGGTTGAAGGTCTGGAGGGTCTGCGTCTTTGCCTGCTCAGCCTGCTGTTGCTGCGCTGCCTTGTTCTGCCTCGCCTGCCTTCCCCCGGCCATTGTTCCGACTACAGCGCCGACGCCTGCACCCTTTCCAGCGTCGCCTGCGATAGCCCCAACTGCGGCACCTCCAACGGCGCCGCGCGCTGCGCCGCGGACGCGCTCTCCACCGCCCGCCGCCGGCCCCGAGGGTGGCGCTGGCGCGCCCGCCGTCGCCACAGGGTCAATGCCGGTTTGCTTTTTGGCCCATGCGTAGCATTCACCTTCGTCCCTGTTCTGCTGTGAAGCGGACTGGCCCTTTGACGGATAAGGAACGACACCGAGAGAGGCCGAGATTGATCCACCTGACGGCTGTTGCGCATCGGCAAGACCACCCATTAGCAGAGCGGCAAGGCATAGCACCATTATTACTGTTAAAATCCTGACCTCAGAATGTCTCATTTGCATCCTCCTATAGCTGATTCTACATTCTTTCATGTCACATGACAAGATGGGGATAATGCGTTTCGTTACTTAACGAGCGGGACCTCTTTTGCCAACTCGTACTTGATGATCGCCTCAAGCTTGTTCTCGATCTGGTAATACCTCGCAACTTTCCTGGCCGGCAGGATCTTCATGAATCTGGGCAGGAAAGAGGCCTTGAGATCCGACCTTTCCTTCTCGATGGCCACATACTCCTTAATGAGCGACTCTGCCTTCTCATTGGTCATCGTCTCATAGCCGTCCATGTACTCTTTGAGTACCTTTATGGTTCGTGCGTTGAGCTTCTCCTTGGCCTGCTGGTACTCGTTGTACACCGGCCAGAATGCCTTGCTCTCTTCCTCCGTGAATCCCATGTTATCAACAATAATCGCCTTCTTCCCTGTCTGCAGGAGCGACCTCACCAGCTCTTCCTCGTCAGCTTGCGTCTGGGAATACGACACGAGCGGGAAAAGTGACAGATTCAACAACAGCACCAGTAGCACGAATACCATTTTCTTCATACCTACCTCCATAAAACGAGATTTAACTTATGCACCAATGAAATTGGTGAATGCTTCCTCCATGTCCTTGCCAATGCGCAGCCGGCAGGTAACAGTCGCCAAGAACAACTATTGCAAAGGAAATTAAGAAACCATACCATTATCCTTGTCCTCTTTACAGGAAGTGCAGTTGTCAATCGCTTTCGATCAGAACCGAGCTGATGGTGCTCGAAAACGATGCGCTTCGATTGAGGTCTTCATCCTTGAAATATTTGGTCCCCTTGGCCGTGAGTTCGAGGGCCAGGCCCTCCTTATCGCCCGCCATGTGCAGGAATGCAAGAATGTAATATAAAGAGTGCTTTAACCGACCAGCGGATTTCGTGTCTGTTGGCCCGGGAAACGTCCAAAGTCTCTGTCCGCGGTCCACAACTCGGTCACGCCGTGTTCCTTGCATAATGCTGCTACCCGTGCGTCATGGATCTGCGGACCCGATACACGTCCTGTCACAAGAAAGGGACGAAGGTGCATCCAGTAATCCTCTGTTTCTGACAGCAGGACAACGCTCGGCGATTCCAGCCAGGCCTCAATCTGGTCTATGGCCTTATCGAGAGGTGTCGGCGGAGAGTATATCCGCGGATGGGTCACAATTGCAAGAAATTCGTGAATACATGGCCATGGAATTGCCCACGGCCTTTGGCCCTCAGCCAATTCAACGATGCGGGCTTGTGCGTTATCATGCCAGGGCGTATCTTCGCGGTGTGCGTAAACGAGAAGATTGCTGTCTACAGCAATCACCCGCCGCGTCCTTCATAGCTGAGATCACGGATACGGTCCCAGGTTGCTCCCTCAAGGTTGGGCTGAAGTCCCTTTCCCCTGAATGTAGCCTTACGGAGTTTGAACCTCCCCCGCCGCTTGCGTTCGGAGATGATACGACGAAGACCTTCTTCCACAAGGGATTTCAACGTTGTATTCTCCTCGTTGGCCAGCTTGCGAGCCTCTTTCAGAAGGCTGTCAGGTATCTGTACGGTTGTTTTCATATGGCTGACCATATCATATTGTACGGCAAGATGTCAAGAGCTGTTCCTTTGAGGACATAAGGGACAGGATTATATTGTTATGAGAAGGATGATGACGGCTTTTCTCTGGTTAAGCCTTCTCATGCCACATCACGAGCCTGCGTGTCATATAACAATTCCTTTAGTCAATTCCTTGACAGAGGATTTTTGAAAATATTTACATATCAATATATTACCCTCAAGCATGCTTCTTGCTTAAAATTATTTAAACGTCTTTTTGACATCCTGAATCTTGCAAAGATTGTGATGGGTGATGAAAATTGTGGAGAAGGATGTGGTGGTGGACTGGTACCACAAACAGTGGCGGGGGGTCAGGAGTAATTCATAGAATCATTTGATCTGTGATCAATATAAATTGAGTTAATGCGTGAATGGTAAAAGGAGGAATAATAAGATGGGACCATATTTAAAAAAACAGTTTTTTATGAGTAGAGTGGTCAGTCTTCTGGTCCTGGGTTTTATTGGGATTACTGCATTATCCTATACGGCTGTGAATATTCCATATATCTTTATTTCCGGAACAACCGCTAAGGCGAGCGAGGTCAATCCCAGTTTCCAAGCCGTGGCAAATGCAATCCCTGCTGCCAAGGCCACTTACTTAACTTCACCCTATATTATTCCCAATTATCCTGATGCATCTTCAGCCTTGTCTCTAACCGTTACCATTCCTGCCCCGGGAAAGGTGTTCATTGTTGCACCGGTGAATCTTTGTATCGTGAACCATACGTTAGGTGGACAGAATACAGCCTTTCTACAAGTATCAAAAACTGCTCACACTATTGACCCTGGTCTCGATATCACAGGACCTGCTATGACCCATGTCGTCCCGAGTTCAGCACCGACTTTTTCGAATTTCAATTTTTTAAATTATTCAGGTGACCACAGTTGCATTCCATTGACTGCAAGTTTTGTGTTTGACGAACTATCTGCCGGAACAATTACATATTACCTGAATGCAATGGTGCAGACAGCTACGGGGCCTCATGCTTCTGCCCTGATGAGTGGTTCTCTTACAGCTCTCTATGTGCCACCTGCACTGCCAATTTGACAAAATACCAGCGTCGCTCCATTTTCAACCTTCTTCGTGCTTTTGCGTCTATTTTATTTACTATTGCACCTTTGACGGAATCAATGTATTCCTGGTATTCCGGGTCAATTTTTATCCCGAAGAATTTCAGTTCCGTAATAGCGCACAATCTGTCGACCCCGAACCACCTTGCATACTCTCTTGCGATATTCTTCCCGTTATAATGGCGAATCTATGCCCTTGAGGACTGAAGCCTCGATTCCCTGTCCAGCCTGGAAATGCTTTACAATAGATCGCACGTTCATTACGCAATTGCCTGATGGGCACCATGGAGGTTCAATATGGACATAGTGCTTGATGCTGCAGAGGTCCGGATACTCGGCTGCCTCATTGAAAAGGAAATGACTACCCCTGAGTATTACCCGTTGTCCCTGAATGCCCTGACCAACGCCTGCAACCAGAAATCAAATCGCTGTCCCGTGGTCTCATATGATGAGGCTTCCGTGGGGCAGAAACTGGAGAGCTTGCAGAAAAAAGGCTTTGCAATGAAAACACATATTTCTGAAAGTCGCGTCCCAAAATATCTACATAAGGTTCTGGACCGGTTTGATCTTTCAAGACAGGAAATTGCCTTACTCTGCGAGCTCATGCTGCGCGGCCCTCAGACAGCAGGAGAGCTGCGCTCCCATGCTGGAAGGATGTCTGCGTTTGAGAACCTCGAAGCGGTGGAAGGAAGCATGCAGGGGTTGATAGAGCATTATCCGCCGTTGGCGATAAGACTGGCGAGGGAGGCAGGCAGGAAGGAATCAAGGTTCATGCACCTCTTTTCCGGCACCGATATACCATCTGAAATTACAGTGACTGAAGCAACGGGCAGCGAAAGAATGACCAGAATCGAAGAGGAAATCGCGAAGCTCAGAGACGATCTGGAGGAACTGAGGCAGGCCTTCGTTGAATTCAAGTCGCAGTTCTGAGTTCCTGTGTGCAAAAGAGGATATGGCAGACATCCCTCAAAGCCTTTATATCAATAGCACACGTGTCGAGATAAGAAACTTGATATATTTGAAGATCTATGGCGTGATTTTATTGTTGAAGCAATTTTTTCTAACGGTATTTACCGAATATTTACTTTGACTGCATCAAACTTATAAAGAATTAAGAGCCTTATGAGACTCAAAGAATATCCTCATTTTTTGACTTTTGCAAGTGGCTCAGGTATAGTCAGGTATAGAATAATTGTAATTTCTCTGAAGCGGTACGGGGCCAGACAAACATGGATGAAAAATCTGGAGAGGTTCAAGACCGGTTTCTATCTCTGAAGTATATGTTGGATTCTCTTGCTTTTCCCTGTTACCTGCTCGATACCGAGAAGTGCGAAGTCAAATTGACCAATCTTGCCTCCCGAGAGATCGGACTGTCTGAAGGCATGACCTGTCATTCCTTTTTTCACAAGACTCACGTGAAATGTGAAGGGATTGACTGCCCTGCTGAAATGGCGAAGAGGGGTAGAAGGCATGCTACGATAGAACATATTCATTCTAATCCCGACGGTAATCTGAGAAATGTAGAAGTTCACTGCCTCCCTGTCTATAATGAACATATAGGTGTCAGCGAGGTAATAGTGTACGTTTTCGACATCACGGAACGAAGGGTGATAGAAGAAATGAGAAATAGATACGAATTTATCTTGAATACTGTGAAAGAATTCATGACCCTCGTGAACAGGGATTATATCTATGAGGCCGTGAACAGATCATACTGCGAAGCCCAGAACAAAAAACAGAAAGAGATTATTGGCAGAACAGTCGCGGAAATATGGGGCACCAGGACTTTTAATGAGGAAATCAAGAAACACCTCGATGAGTGTTTTGAAGGTAACGAGGTACACCGCGAGGCCTGGTTTGAGTTTTTTGGTTCTGGAAGGGGGTGCTTTGAATTAGGCTACTACCCGTACTATGATAGCGAGCGAAATGTCACGCATGCCGTGGTACTTACCCATGATATCACCAAACGGAAGCTCTCTGAGGAGGCGCTGCGCTGCTCAGAGGAGAAGTTTTCAGGTATCTTCCGTTTCAGCCCTGAGAGAATATCGATTACTACCTTGAAAGAAGGTCGCTATATCGATGTGAACGAGGAATTCCTGCACTTCTCCGGGTTCAGTCGTGAAGATGTCATCGGACGTACTACTAGAGAACTAAAGGTCTGGATCGATCCGAGTGAGAGGGATGAAGCCGTGAAGAGGCTCCGTGAGAGGGGAGAGTTGAACAATTATGAGACGAGGTTCAGAAACAGGGACGGCGAGATCCGCACGGTGCTCTGGTCGGCTCAAATATTCGATTGCGGCGGTGAGCCCTGTATCCTGGCATTAACCCGTGACATCACTGAACGCAAACAGGCAGAAGAGGCCCTACAGATGGAGATGATATCCCTTAAGCATCATCTCCTCACTTATCAACTCGAGCATGAGGAGGCATTCTCCTCGATCGTCACGAGAAGCAAGCAGATGTGGGCAATCTTTCAGTATATGGAAGTCATTGCCCCGTCGGAGCAGCCCGTCCTGATCACGGGTGAGACGGGAGTCGGCAAGGAATTGATCGCAAAGGCAATCCATACTGTCAGCGGCCGGAATGGCGACTTTATTGCCGTTAATGTAGCCGGGTTGGATGACATGGTGTTTTCTGACACCCTCTTTGGTCACAGGAAAGGCGCATACACTGGAGCTGATCAGGTAAGGGAAGGGCTTATTGCCCGGGCATCGGGGGGCACGTTGTTTCTCGATGAGATCGGCGATCTCCATGAGTCATCCCAGGTGAAACTCCTCCGCCTCCTGCAGGAGCGCACCTATTATCCGCTGGGCTCAGATGTGCCACGGGAGACCGATGTGCGCATCGTTGTCGCTACGAACCAAAATATACAGGATCTTTTATCCCAGGGAAAGTTTCGCAAGGACCTTTACTACCGCCTGCGGGCGCACCAGATCCGCATTCCGCCATTGCGGGAGAGGAAGGATGATATCCCGTTGCTCCTCCAGTATTTCCTTGACGAGGCTGCTACGTCACTGAAGAAGAAAAGGCCAACTCCTACCCCTGAGCTCGTGCAACTCCTGACAGCCTATGATTTTCCTGGAAATATCCGAGAACTCCGTGCCATGATCCATGATGCTGTTGCCCGTCACACGTCTGACAATCTCTCGATAGAGGACTTCAGGGAATTCATGCGAGAGAACAATCTCAGAGTATTTCCCGCCATCCCGAAACTTTCCCCAGGCGACGCTGACACTCTAATTAATATTCTTGGACGCTTCCCGACCCTGAAGGAGGTAGAACAGCTTTTCATAGCTGAATCTCTCGAGAGATCAAACAGAAATCAGAGAACAGCAGCATCATTGCTGGGCATGACACGCCAGGCCCTTAATAAACGTCTGCATCGAACGATAGATCTCCATAAGTACCTTAAAGATTGATACATTTTTTTACTATTGCTACATTTTTTGCTTTTTACAAAAATTTGTAATTAAAACAATTACTTCTTTACTTTTCCCTACTTTTGAACATATGTAATAGAGCAATATTTGTCTATTTATAGTTGATCCGATTAATAGCGATTCAGATAAGAACTCAATTAAATCAAGATGTTGTATGATTAAATCAAGATGTTGTATGATTGGCAACTAAATTGCTTAAAAATTAATATATGAAAATAAAAAAAGGAGGTCAGGGTGATGAAAGCAATCAATGGAGAATCCGGGATCTTATTAGAGGAAAGAATACTAGAAAGGAGCACATCGAAAACAAAGAAGGTGTCATTGGGAAAGGTTTTTTTCAAGACCCCTGCAATAATCGGAGGGTTTTTAATTTCGACTTTCCCGCTATCCCTTCCAGTATTTTATTTGATAGCACTGCTTTTTATGGAGTAACTTCTTAGGCGATAGCTTGGTTGGGGTTCCGGGCATAATGACTGATTGATAGAGGAGGGAATGCTTAAAAGATCGCAGTTCTGTTGATCCCCTCTACCATGACATGATGCTCGGAACCGGGCATGTCTAATCGGGCATGGCGCGGCATCAGTCAATTCTATCAAATTGCCGACTCGTATGAGGCCCGAAAACAGGATTTCGGATCATGCCGATTCCTTCTATCTCAACTTCTACAACGTCGCCTTCCTTGAGAAAGATGGGTGGATTCCGCTTGAACCCGACCCCTGAAGGAGTTCCCGTAGCAATGATATCGCCCGGCTCAAGGGTCATCAGAGAGCTCAGAAAGGCGATCGTCCTTGCGACAGGGAAGATCATGTCGCCTGTATTTCCCTGTTGAACCGTCATGTCATTCAACCGCGTTGTTATCCGCAAAGTCTGCGGGTCGGGAATATCGGCGGCAGGTACGATCCCCGGTCCCATCGGCGCAAAGGTGTCGAGCGTTTTTCCCCTCATCCACTGGCCTGTCTGCATCTGAAGGTCCCGCGCGCTGACATCGTTCATGATCGTGTATCCTGCGACAAAACCGAGGGCATCATGCTGAGGGGCCTCTTTGCACCGCCGCCCGATCACGACTGCGAGTTCGCCTTCGTAGTCGATCTGGGTACTCACCCTGGGCAGGATAATGGGACCGGCCGGCCCGGTCAAGGCATTTCTGAATTTTGCGAAGAACGGAGGAACCTGGGGAACGTGGAAGCGCAGTTCCGCCGCGTGCTCGGGATAGTTGAGCCCCAGACAGATGATCTTGTCAGGGTCCGGGACAGGAGGCCCTATTTCCACCTTTTCAACGGGTACGAGCTGCTCACTGCCACTCTCAAAGGCACGTCTTGCAAGATGAAGGGTTTGATCAATAGCGGCTGGTCCTGCGTCAAGGAGGGTACGAACAGTCGAGTAAGCCTCCCGTAATGCTGGATTTAGTGCCGCAACGTTCACGAGATGGCGATCATCCATGATTCCCGCCCTCCATGGACCTTGTTCCCGGTAACTCACAATACGCATAGCCGCACCCATCGTTAAAAGAGATATGGGGCCTCTCCCCGGCACAAAAGTAATAAGAAAAAAAATACAGCAAATTATTGTTCCCGCAGAACCGACTTTCTGACCGAAAAAATACCGGCTGTGCCTGATTCATTTATAGTGTAAGATATCCATCAGGGGCCAAAGTAAAGGATTAACGAGTTCGAGTTTTTTATCTTCGGGTGGCGGTGAGACGGACAATTCCTCGCCATTCTTTATAGTCGTTTTCATTCTGGTTTGAATTGTTCTCATTGTATGAGACTCCTGCAAAGGCAGTAAGCCACCTCGTGAGCTGATAGGAAAGGTTCACCCCTACCCGCCAATACCAGTCTTTCCGGCCGGAACCAATATAACTGTCTCTCCCCAGGGTCCCCGTAGAGTTGAGGGAGAACCGCTCCGCAAGTTGATGAGTGAGGGACACGATTCCCCGGTAATACTTGGTGAAGCCGAGGTTTGAGGTGCTGAAGAAATCGTAGGTATACCCCCCCTGTACGGTTATGTCCATGGTGGTCCTCTGTGTGCGCTGCGTGAGGCCCGCGTCAACAGTCGGGCCCTGAGTCGACTTCCCGCTTTCCGGGTTGCGCCTGAAGTAACCGGCCTGCAGCCTTCCATTCAGGGTTGGGGTGAACGCATGGGTGATTCCTGCGCTGAGGGCCTGGACGTAGAAATCGATTCCCGGCGGATCATAGCCGATGGTATCGTAGGTGAATTCGGTAAAAACAGACGTCCGGGGGTTGAAGCGGTAGGTGTAACGGCCCCTTGCCCGGTGATAGGTGAAGTCCGGGGAGGGCTCCCCGGTAAAGTCCGGGGATTGTTTGAATTTCCCCGTCTGAAAGCTGTACTCCAGGGTTATTCCGTGGTGAGCGTTAAACCAGTACGTGAACTGGGGGGTCACCGTGTTGCCCCTGCTGTCCTCTGCCGAGGGATTCTCGGTATTGTAGTAATTGTTCTGGTACGTAATGCTGAACTGATCTTCCTGGCCGAAGCGGTAGGTCAGGGAAGGCTCAAAAATGTTCCGGACGTATGTGTACCTTCCTCTTTGAGCGACCGGATAGTAAATCCCTGTTGGGCCCTGATAGGTCACAAGTGACTCCTCAGGCTCCTGGGAACGGAGAAAATAATCCCATACCCGCATGGTCAGCCTTCGGCCGAATGTGTGCCAGGTGTTCAGGGTGCCTGTATAGCTCACATAGTTATTCTCAACATGGTGGACATAGAAGACAAGACCCAGAAGAAAGTCAAGGTCAAGGCCGGATTTGGCCTCTCTGTTCTCAGTGGCAGAAAAGGTCAACCCCGGGTATACGGTGGTGATAAAATCGTCTTCTTTATTCGTTCTTGTAAGGTTCAGGTTGTCCGTGTACTCTTCCTGGAGCGAAATCCGTGGCCGTAACTTGGCCAGAACATCGTCCCAGTCGGCACAGCTCACCGAGGGGATCGCCAGCAGGGAGATGAGAAAAATAAGCTTTATGAGTAACTTCTGGTTCTTCTGGACTGTCATATCTTTCTTCGATGAGTATGAAATGTAGATCCCCTCTTCAGGGGACAATAATGGTGTCCCCTGATTTCAGGATGAAGTTGGGGTCTTCCCCTTTCACGATATTCTTGTAATTGACCTTGTACCGCTTTTCCTGCCCGTCCTCTTTCCGGATAATGGTGATCTTCCTCTCATTGGCCCACTCGGTGAAGCCGCCCGCCATGGGAATGATCTGAAGGATGGATGTCTCACTTCTCAGCCGAAGAACCCCAGGATTCTTTACCTCGCCTGAAACGTAAACCCTGAAGCTGTTGGCCTCCACGACTATCACGGAGACGTTGGGGATATCCACAAACTCCTTGAATTTTTTGATCAGATTCTCTTTGAGCTGGAGGGGGGTCAGCCCCGCAGCCGAAACCTCATCGATGAGGGGAAGGGATATCATTCCATCCATCCTGACCGGAACCGTCCGGGACAGGTCCACTTCCTTCCACACATGAATATAGAGGAGATCCTCCGGCCCGATGACATATTGATTGCTGTCGGCGGCGACTTCCGCGTGTGCCTGTTTTTTAGACATGGACTCCTTTTCGGTTTCGGAATACGCCGTCATTGGAAGGATTGCGGAAAAAATAACCAAAAGCATCACCACTCGCGATATTCTCTTATCCATATCCTCTCCTAATCGTGCACAAGAATTCAATAATTCACCTCCGATCTCATTCTGGATGAGGTCCGGAGCAGCTGTCCCATTGAGGGAAAAACCTGTCTTCCTGGTGGGGCAGTGTTCTGAGGCTCTAGCAAAAGTATGATAAAATCCTTTTCTGTCATTCTGAGTGAAGCTAAGAATCTAATATTTTCAAGGTGTTAAGAGACCCTTCGCTTCGTTCAGGGTGACATTTTTAGAACTTTTGCGAGAGCCTCTTTTGATAGCAAAAGTTCTTTTCCCCAGAATAGACACAGAATAGCATGAAATGATGTGATTATCAAGACAAAATTCAGGAGGCTTATATTCTGAATACGTCAAACAGCCATTGCTCTCCTCCTTCGTTGCCATTCCCGGAATATTGTCATACAATACCATCATGATGACAAAGGAAATGATCCTCTCCTTCTTCAGGGAGAAGTCGGTGCGGCCAATGGGTCTGAGGGAGGTCGTCTCTTCGATGGGGATTAGCCGTTCCGAAACGCGGGCGCTAAAGCGCATCCTCGGGGAGTTGGTGAGGGATGGCACCCTTATCATGACGCGTAAGGGACTCTACGGACCTGCAGAGAAGATGGACCTCTACACGGGGTATTTCGAGGCCCACAGGGACGGCTATGGATTTGTCATACGTGATAAACCGGGAGAGCGGGATCTTTTCATTCCATCCCGGTTCACCCTGGGAGCGATGGATAACGACAGGGTCATTGCAAGGATGGAGCACGTGGGAAGGCGTGATGGCAGGATCATCAGGATCCTTGAGAGGGCAACGAAGATAATCATCGGCAACTTCGATATGACGAAAGCGGCATCATATGTAAGACCGAAAAACAAATCGATTCCCTTTGACCTCTATATCTCACCCAAGGATAGCGGCAATGCGCGTAAGGGAGACAGGGTGGTTGCAGAGATCCTCAGTTACCCAATGGAGAAGAGACCACCTTCAGGCAAGATCGTGAAGGTCATCGGAAAACCTGAGGACCCGAAGGCCGAGGTTGAGGTGATCATCGAGGAGTTAGGCCTTCCCAAGAGATTCCCGAAGGAGGTAAATGAAGAGGCGAAAAATCTTTATGCGCAAATCCCATCCATTTCATCTTTACTAAAAGATAAGAGGGGATGGAGCCAAAAGCGGAAAGATCTGAGGGGCCTCCTGACCGTCACAATCGATGGAGAGAGGGCGAGGGACTTTGACGACGCCGTCTCGATCAAACTCTCGGAACAGGGGTATAGGTTATGGGTTCATATTGCAGATGTGGGGTTCTTTGTGGGATGGAATTCCCCGATCGATGAAGAGGCGAGGAGAAGGGGAACGAGTATCTATTTCCCTGACAGGGTTATTCCCATGCTCCCGAAAGAACTCTCGGAGGAGCTCTGCTGTCTCAAACCAGGGGAGGACAGGCTCGCATTTACAGTGGAACTCGATTTCAGCAGGGAAGGGGAGAGAAAGAATGCACAGTTCTATCCGAGTCTGATCATGAGTGATGCCCGGATGACCTACACATCTGTGAGGAAGATCCTCGTTGACCATGATGACACCGAAAGGGGGAGATACGACTTTCTCCTCCAGGATCTGGAATTGATGAACGAGTTATGCGGCATCCTCAGGGCAGGAAGGCTCAGGAGGGGAAGTCTCGATTTTGACCTCCCTGATCCCGAGGTGCTCCTCGATCTCCAGGGAAGGCCCGAGGCGATTATCAGAGCCGAGAGGAACCTTGCCCACATGATCATCGAGGAATTCATGATCGCCGCGAATGAGGCAGTAGCAGCGCATATCGAATCGATAGGGATCCCATGCATCTACAGAATCCATGAGGAGCCTGATCAGGTGAAGGTTGAGGAGATTATGAGGTTTGTCAAACCGATGGCGGGTTTGCGGAAGAAGGTAGAAAAACCGGCCGATCTTCACCTGCTGCTTGCCGGGCTTAAAGGGAAGCCCGGGGAAGAGGTGATCCACACCATGATGCTCAGGAGCCTCAAACGGGCGAGATATTCCCCTATGAATGCAGGTCATTTCGGCCTCGCCTCGAAGTATTATACCCATTTTACCTCTCCCATCAGGAGGTATCCCGATCTTGTGGTCCACAGGATCCTGAGAGAGGTTCTGATGAAGAAGCACTTGCCGGAAAGGAGGACGAGAGAGCTGGAAAGCCTTTTGCCGGACATCGCCTTCAATGCCTCACGGAGGGAACGTCTCGCCGACGAAGCTGAGTACGAGACGGTGAAAGCGATGAGGGTATGGTTCATGGGGGATAAGATCGGGGAAATCTATGACGGGGAGGTCGTGGGTGTCACACCATACGGACTGCAGGTGAGGTTGAGGGACTATTTTGTTGATGGGTTCATACATGTCTCCTCCATGAACGACGACTTCTACCGGTACCATGAGGGAACCCTCACCCTCAGGGGGAGGAACAGAGGCAGAACATTTCATCTCGGCAAGGAACTGAAGGTAAGGGTAGACGGGGTCGACAGGGAAGAGAGGGAGATCTTGCTCAGCATTCTGTGAATCTATGAAAGCGGCAAAAGGCTTGCAACGTGAACGGCTTAAAGAGCTTCTCGACAGGTTCTATTATGGGCATGAGTTCACCTCGATGATCTCCCGTGACCCGATCGAGTTTCCTCACCGCTACCGGCGACCTGAAGATATAGAGGTCATCGGTTTCATCTCTTCCTGTTTCGCCTACGGGAAGGTCGGGTTGTTCAAGCCGGTAGTCGAAAAGATACTTTCCCTCATGGGCAACAATCCCTCCGGATTTCTCGCCGATTTCGATGTGAAGAGGCATCAACAGCAGTTTACCTTTACTTACCGTTTCAGTGATCGCGAAGACATACTCTGCCTGTTCCATATCCTCCATGAGCTGCTTAAGAGACATGGGTCGATCGAGAGTGCATTCATGGAGCACCTCCTATTTGGAGGTGGGGAGATTGGGAAGGGGATTGAGGGTTTTGTTGATGAAATACTGATGATTGATACCTCGCCGGTCTACGGTAAAATGAAATACCCCCATGGATTGACACACTTCTTTCCGTCTCCACGGAAGGGAAGTGCCTGTAAGAGGATGAACCTCTTCCTGCGGTGGATGGTCCGTGACAAGGATATAGATTTCGGGATATGGAGGGGCATTCCGAAGGACAGGCTTGTAATCCCCCTCGACACCCATATCGGGAGGATCTCCCGGTGTCTCAGGTTTACGGAAAGGCAGTCGTCTGACTGGAAGGCGGCAGTCGAGATTACAGAAGTTTTGAAATCATTCGATCCGGAAGACCCCCTGAAGTATGACTTCGTTCTCTGTCACCACGGCATTGCAGGAGTATGCAGGCAGGGTAACGGAAAGGGCTGTGCAGAGTGCGTCCTCAGCGTGTTTGGAACGTGCCGTCAACCACGTAGTCATACTATGGTAAAATAAAAAAAGTTCGATTATATAGAGAGAGAATAAGAGAGAAGCCATGGCCGATCGAGAGTCCAGATATAATGAAGACGTTGAAACGATAAGCCGTCAGGAGACAAAAAAACCGTCACTCTACAAGGTCTTTCTCCTCAACGACGATTACACAACCATGGACTTTGTGGTGCATATCCTCGAAATGGTATTCCAAAAGCCGCCCGCAGAGGCTAAGCAGATCATGCTCCACGTCCATAGGAACGGCATAGGGCTCTGCGGTGTCTACACACGCGACATCGCAGAGACAAAAGTCGTGACGGTGCATGAGATCGCGAGAGAAAACGAATTCCCACTCAAGGCGATCATGGAGCAGGAATGATCAGCAAGGAATTGGAACTCGTTATAGAAGCGACGATACGTGATGCCAGATCGAAGGGCCACGAATATCTGACCGGCGAGCATATCCTTTCTGCTATCGTCCATGACGACTGGGGCATTGAGATCATCACCATCTGCGGCGGGAATGTCATTCAGATTAAGGCAGGCCTTGATGCCTTTTTCGAAGAGCATATCCCGAAGCAGAAGAGGGCTGGTAAACAGCCAAAGCCCACGGTAGCTTTCCTGAGGGTGATCCAGAGGGCGTTGCACCACGTAGAGTTTTCGGGAAAGGAGAAGGCCGATGCAGGAGACCTCCTTGCCTCTCTCTTCCTCGAAGAGGACTCCCATGCGGTCTTCCTGCTCCTGTCAGAGGGAATAACCCGCCTTGATGTCCTGAATTATATCTCCCACGGCACTTCAAGAGAGGATGTAAGGGAATCAGTGGAAGAGAGGGAAGAAGAGGTGCGACCTGTACGGCGTGAGCGGGAAGAGGTACAGAAGGACCCGCTCAAGCTCTTTGCCCTGAACCTCAATGAAAAGGCGTCAAGGGGGGAGATCGATCCCCTCGTCAGCCGTGAGGCAGAGATTGAGAGGACCATCCAGGTTCTGAGCAGGAGAAGGAAGAACAACATCATCTTCGTCGGCGAGCCGGGTGTGGGAAAAACGGCCATTGTTGAGGGGCTTGCACTGAGAGTACACCAGGGCGAGGTGCCCAAAATATTGAAGAGGATCCAGATATTTTCGCTTGATATGGGAGGTATGCTTGCAGGAACCCGGTATCGTGGCGATTTTGAGGCCCGTTTGAAGGCCACGATCAAGGGGCTCGAGAAGATCCCCGGAGCCGTTCTCTTCATCGATGAGATTCACACAATCGTGGGTGCCGGAGCAACGAGTGGTGGCTCCCTTGATGCATCCAACATTTTGAAACCCGCTCTCATCTCGGGGAATCTGAAATGTATCGGCGCAACGACCTATGAGGAATACAAGAACCACTTTGAGAAGGACCGTGCACTTTCGAGGAGGTTCCAGAAGATAGAGATCCAGGAGCCAACCATCCCCGATACCGTCTCGATCCTGGAGGGATTGAAGTCATACTATGAGGAATTTCACGGAGTGAAATTCACCGGCAGCGCGATAAAGGCTGCTGTAGAGCTCTCTGCGAAGTATATCAATGACAGGTACCTGCCCGATAAGGCGATAGACGTGATTGATGAAGCAGGAGCCCTCTTGAAGCTCTCACCTGAATTTAGCAGGAAGAACATCGTGGGGGTGCAGGAGATTGAAGAGGTGGTGGCGAAGATTGCAAAGATCCCGCCTCAGAGTATCTCAGCTTCTGATGCGGAAAAGCTCAGGGAGATGGAGGATGAGTTGAAAGGTGTTGTATTCGGACAGGACAATGCAATTCATTCCATTGTCTCCGCGATCAAGAGGGCTCGTTCCGGATTGGGGACTCCGGGCAGACCGATAGGGTCTTTCCTCTTCACAGGACCGACAGGTGTGGGGAAAACAGAAGTCTCAAGACAGTTGGCGTCGATCATGGGTGTGAACTTCGTTCGTTTCGACATGAGTGAATATATGGAGAAGCACACTGTGTCGAGATTGATCGGCGCTCCGCCAGGTTATGTCGGATTCGATCAGGGCGGCCTGCTGACGGACTCAATAAGGAGGCACCCGTACACTGTTCTTCTGCTTGACGAGATCGAGAAGGCCCACCCCGACATCTTCAACATACTCCTCCAGGTCATGGACTATGCCACATTGACTGACAACAACGGGAAGAAGGCTGACTTCAGGAACGTGATCCTCATCATGACCTCCAATGCCGGGGCAAGGGAGATGGACCGGAATACCATCGGCTTCGGGGACAGGAGCGGTGAGAGACAGTCGCCGGGAAAGGAAGTGATCAACAAACTCTTCAGCCCGGAATTCAGGAACCGCCTCGATGGGATCATCACCTTCAAACCTCTCACCACGGAGATCATGAAGAAGGTGGTCGACAAGTTTATTAAGGAACTCTCGGTACAACTCAGCTCGAAAAATGTCCAGGTTGCCGTATCCAAAAACGCACGAGACTGGCTCGCGGAGAGAGGCTATGACATCCGATACGGTGCGCGTCCCCTTGGGAGGCTCATCCAGACGGAGGTCAAGGACGTCCTCTCTGAGGAGATCCTCTTCGGAAAGCTTACAAAGGGAGGGAGTGCATTCATTGATCTCGCAGAGGACTGTCTAACCTTCGCATATGACCAGAGCGAAGGGGACACTCGTACCGACGTGTGAACCAAAACAGAGATGTTCGAAAGAGGCCACACTAAGAACCGGCACTCGCCCCTCCCGGCATAGTGAACTCCGATTCTCATCGTAATACCCGCTCATGCCTGAAGAACAGGATTCCTAGGGGCGGAAGGGTGAGGGATACCGACTGATACCTCCCATGGAAGGGAACCGGTGTGGCCTCAACTCCGCCTGTGTTGCCGTGACCGCTTCCACCGTACTCATGGCCGTCGCTGTTGAGAATCTCCCTCCAGAAACCGGCCAGGGGAACGCCGACCCTGTAATTGTACCGCGGCACAGGCGTGAAGTTGCAGACGATGAGGAGGATGTCGTCCGAACTCTTCGCCCTTCTCACAAAGCTCACGATGCCCTGCTCCCAGTCCCCGCAGTCTATCCATTCAAAACCCTTCTGACCGAAGTCAAGCTCATAGAGTGCGGGATTCCCCCTGTAGAGGTGGTTCAGGTCCTTGACCCACCGTTGTACATGATAATGCGAGGGATATTCGAGGACATGCCAGTCGAGGCTCTCGTCGTGGTTCCACTCCTTCCACTGCCCGTACTCCCCTCCCATGAACAGGAGCTTCTTGCCGGGATGGCCGAACATGTAACCGTAGAGGAGCCTCAGGTTTGCATTCCTCTGCCACTCATCACCCGGCATCTTCCCGAGGAGCGACCCCTTGCCGTACACCACCTCATCGTGAGACAGCGGCAGGACGAAGTTTTCACAGAAGGCGTACCAGATGCTGAAGGTGAGCTGATCATGGTGGTATTTTCTGAAAACCGGTTCCTGGGAGAAATACTTGAGGGTGTCGTGCATCCAGCCCATGTTCCACTTCATGCCGAAACCGAGACCGCCGAGATAGGTTGGCCGTGACACCATGGGCCATGCTGCGGACTCCTCTGCTATCGTCTGGACATCCGGGTAGTTCGCGTACACCGCCTCGTTGAACCTTTGCAGAAAGGCAATCGCATCGATATTCTCCCTTCCGCCATACGTATTGGGGATCCATTCTCCGTCACGTCTGCCGTAGTCAAGGTAGAGCATGGATGCCACCGCATCGACCCTCAGTCCGTCAATATGATACTTCTCAAGCCAGAAGAGTCCGCTGCTGGTTAGAAAATTCCTTACCTCGCACCTGCCGTAGTTGAAAATGTAACTGTGCCAATCGGGATGGAATCCCTGCCTCGGGTCGGCATGGGCGTAAAGGTGCGTCCCGTCAAAATACATAAGACCATGCTCGTCATCGGGAAAGTGGGACGGGACCCAGTCGAGGATGACCCCGATGCCGTTCTTATGGAGATGGTCGACAAGATACATGAAATCCTGTGGCGTGCCGTATCTGCTCGTCGGTGCAAAATAGCCCGTTGTCTGGTATCCCCACGATCCATAGAACGGATGCTCCATCACGGGGAGGAATTCGACATGGGTGAATCCCATCTCCCTCACATACTCTGTGAGGTAATGGGCCATCTCCCTGTAGGTGAGAAATCGGTTTCCCTCTTCAGGGACGCGTTTCCATGAGCCCATATGGACCTCGTATATCGAAAGAGGAGCTGAGGGGGCATTTGCCCTCCGCCTGTGTTCCATCCACTCCTGGTCATTCCACGTGTAGGAGAGATCCCATACGATCGAAGCCGTCTTCGGCGGCACCTCCCACCGGAATGCAAACGGATCTCCCTTATCAACCTGGTAGTCGTGGTAGATGGAGGTGATGTGATATTTGTACACTGCGCTGTGGCCTATTTCAGGGATGAAGCCTTCCCATATTCCCGATTCATCATTACGTGCGCCCAATAGATGGGCATCCTTGTCCCATTGATTGAACTCACCGATCACCGATACCTTCGAGGCGTTGGGTGCCCAGACGGCGAAATACACACCGCTCACCCCGTCCAGGGTCATAGGGTGAGACCCCAGCTTCTCATACAGCCTAAAATGGCTCCCCTCCTTGAAGAGATAGATATCAAGTTCAGTCAACAGACACGCGCTGCGGGATACCGGCATTTCACTCATACTACCTCCTTCCTATGGAGATGCTTCTCGATGGTGGGTGTCCACCGTGCCCGGCATATTCTGCTGGTTGAGTGTGCCGATGACATCATCGAGGCTGACGAGGACGAGTCTGCACTAGTTCCGTGTAGGATTCCTCCCAGTCCATGTGTTCGGGTATAGTACTCCCAGGATTGCTACCATTTCAAGCCTTCAGAGCATCTTGTCAACTGAAATTAATTGTGAATACAGAGGAGCAAATTGATCCCCGTGCTTAAGGCCTCAAGGCTTCCTTTGAGCGGGCAGTACCGTGCTCTTTCTGCATGAAGCTGGTCAATACTGCACTTGCAGGCTTGGCTCCGAGGGTGTGGCGTACCGAAGATCCATATCTCTTGAAGTGTTGCCGTATCTATTGATGTACGATATATTGTGCAGCAACAGCACAATCGAAGCGGGCATATCGAAGGAGGGGCAGAGATTGGAGAGCAGGTCTTCCGTATCATCAGGGGTAAGAACATGGGTCGCCGGAATCACTCTGAAAAGTTATCAATCTTTCCCTTTTCACCCCTTCTTTAAATTTTAAATGACAAGTTCAACGGGATATGGTATATTTTGCTAAAAATAACCTTTATTCATACCCAAATTGAGCGATTCTTTTATAGCGTCATGCGAGGAGCGGAACGACGTGGCAATCTCTATCACCCAAAGGGGGTTACTGGACAAGCCGGAATGACAGTCAAGAAAATCGCTTAAATTAGGTCACAATATCCCGATAAACCAGACATTCCATGGGAGGAGAACCTCATGATCGTAATTGTCAAAGCGGAAGAGAAATGGAACAAGACAGGAATTGTGCTTGAAAAAGGAAAGACTTACAAGTTTGAAGCTCGCGGTGAATGGGTAGATAAGGATTACCCAGTTGATGCAAAAGGATTTACTACAGAACAATACTATGAAAAACATCCGAGTGAATTGATCAGAATACTCATGGGATTCTTAGAGAAATTCAGAAGAATCCCTCAAGCGAATTGGTTTGCGTTAATAGGGACAATCGGGAAAACCACAAAGACCCATTTTGTCATAGGCACAGAAAAAACATATAAGGCTGTTGAAGATGGTGAATTATTCTGCTTTGCGAATGATGTTTCCTTTGCTTACGGGAATAATAAGGGTGAATTGGAATTGGAAGTGATAAAAATTGAGGATAGTATAAGGAAGGAATGAAAGTAATTAGAATTTTGTATAGTAATTGTTAGACTGTTAACTTCGCTTGCGAGAAAAAAATTTCCAGGAGGTTAAATCATGAAGAAATTATCGGCTTTCTTCTGTACTATTGCTTATATACTATTTTGGTGGTTGAATGCGTATGCTGTTTGTCAAAC
>Ga0315295_10000622_pt1 | contig 30668 bp, 29 predicted proteins | sample YL17G14_0_MG_FD_204453 | JGI IMG/M metagenome (GOLD analysis project Ga0315295, IMG submission 204453) | Sediment microbial communities from Yellowstone Lake, YNP, Wyoming, USA - YL17G14_0 | ecosystem: Environmental > Aquatic > Freshwater > Lake > Sediment | place: USA: Wyoming | collected... | reverse complement strand
AAAGTCCATCGCTTCTCCCTCGAAGGGGCAAATTTCGGATTGATTTGGACCCCGTCCTTTCGTTTCCCCTTTCGACCAGAGATTAATATTTTTGCCGGGAAAGGTCAAGAAAAGAAAGAAGGGGGCAGGGTGCAGGGCAGATTGCGGAGGGATGGTTTCGGGCAAAACCTGGCATTATACCTTCTTTCCAATTCGCAATCCGCAATCCGAAATCCGCAATAGGAAGTCACATTCCCAGGAAGGCCTTCATCATGTATTCGTTCTTCAGCAGTTCCTTCCCCTCTCCCTGCAGGACGATGGCGCCGTTTTCCAGCACGTAACCCCGGTGGGAGATGGCCAGGGACCGCTGGACATTCTGCTCCACCAGAAGGACCGTGGTCCCCTGCTGGTTGATCTCCTGGATGATGGCGAAGATCTCCCGCACGATGAGGGGAGCCAGCCCCAGGGAGAATTCATCCAGGAGCAGAAGCTTGGGGCGGCACATCAACCCCCGGGCGATGGCCAGCATCTGCTGTTCCCCTCCGCTCAGGGTCCCCCCGAACTGTTTGCTCCTCTCCTTCAGGACGGGAAAGAGGCGGAGAACCCAGCCCAGGGTTTCCTCCCTCCTCTTGCGCGCCTCGCTCACGTGGGACCCCATGTGCAGGTTTTCCAGGACCGACATGCGGGAAAAGATGCGCCGTCCCTCGGGCACCTGGGAGAGGCCTTTTTCCACAATCCGGTAAGCGGGCAGCCGGTGAATTTCGGCTTCCTCGAAAAGAATGGACCCGGAAGCCGGCCGGAGCAATCCGGAGATAGCTTTGAGCGTGGTGGTCTTGCCGGCGCCGTTTCCCCCCACCAGGGAGACGATTTCTCCGGAGGAAACCGAGAGGGAAACCTCCCGCAGGGCCTGGACGTCGCCGTAAAAGACGCTGATCCCTTTAACTTGAAGCAAGGAGAAATTCCTCCCCCAGGTAGGATTCGATGACCCGCTTGTCCCTGGAGACCTCCTCCGGGGGAGCGTCGGCGATCTTCTCCCCGTGATGGAGAACGCAGACACGATCGGCCAGGCTCATGACCGCGTGCATGACATGTTCCACCACGATGATCGTCATCCCTCCCTGCCGGATTTTGCGGATGAGCTCCATGATCTCTTTGATCTCCGTGGGGTTGAGCCCGGCCATGACTTCGTCGAGGAGAAGAAGTTCGGGCTTGGTGGCCAGGGCTTTACTCAACTCCAGGCGTTTCTTGTCTTCCAGGGTCAGGTCGGAGATCCGGGCGTTCTTCTTGGCGCTGAGGCCGGCCTGTTCCAGAATCGCCTCCGACGAGGTCCTGGCATTTTTAAGGTCTTCTCCGGCCGTTGTTTTTCCATAAAGAGCCCCCACCATGACATTTTCCAGGACGCTCATGCGGGTGAAAGGCTTGGAGATCTGGAAGGTCCGGCCGATCCCCTTCCGGCAGACTTGGAAGGGCCGGATGCCGCCGATGTCCTCCCCCTTGAAGCGGATGGATCCCATGGAGAGGGGATAGAGGCCGGTGATCACGTTGAAGAGCGTCGTCTTCCCGGAGCCATTGGGTCCGATGAGGCCGACGATCTCTCCCGCGGAAACCTGGAGATTGACCTGGTGCAAGGCCGCCAGGCCGCCGAAGTATTTGGTCACCCCTGTGCACTCCAAAAGAGACATAGCTAAATCCATTTCTGATTTAAAGACGGGTTGTTAAATCCGCAATCCGCAATCCGCAATCTAAAATCTCCCCTTCGTCCACCTCTCCGTCAGTCCCATCAACCCTTTGGGCAGGTAAAAGATGAAGAGGACCAGGATGATTCCGTAGATGATCAAGTACCCCGTTTTGACCGTAATCCTCAGATACTCTCCCAGGAGAGTAAGGATAACAGCCCCGACCACCGGCCCGGCCACGGTGTAGAGTCCGCCCATCAGGGGCATGATCTGGGCCTCCACCGAGATATGGATGTTGAAAGCGGCGTGGGGGTCGATGTAGGAAATGTAGTGGGCGTAGAAACCGCCCACGATCCCCACAAAGAAAGCGCTGATGGTAAAAGCCATCACTTTGTACTTCGTGGGGTTGATCCCCAACATGCTGGCCGCTTCCTGGTCGTCGTGGATGGCGGTAAAAGCATAATAGAGCCTGGACCGCTTTAAGAGGTAGGCCGTGAGAACCGTCAGGAAGGCGATGGTCAGGGCCAGATAGTAGGCATAAACCTTAGCCATTTCACCCCCGCCGTAGAGAGGGGCGATGGCTACGCCCTCCGCCCCTTCGGTCAGCCCCGGCAGCATGATGACCAGTATTTTTACGGCCTCCGCAAAAGCCAGGGTGGCAATGGCCAGGGCCCAAGGGGGCATGCGCAGACAGATGACCCCGATGAGGACCGCCCCCAGAGAAGCGAACACCCCTCCCAGAATCATGTCTGCATAAATAGGAAGCTGCCAGGCGTTGTACACGATGGCTGCCGTGTAAGCGCCGATTCCAAAGAAGGCGGCGTGCCCCAGAGAAATCTGATGGGTCCAGACCAGGATGTTCCAGCTCGTGGAGATGACCACGAAGACCAGGACCAGGATCATCATGTGCAGGGAATATTGGCTGAGGACGGAGGGAATCGAGAGGAGAATCCCTGACAGGATCAGAAGAGAGAGAATCTTGAGGTACCCTCTATTCGGCATAAAACAACCCCTTGGGCCGAATAATCAGGATTACGATCAGAATCAAAAAAGACACTCCCTCGGCCCATCCCGAGCCATTGGGAAGGTAGTTGGTCACCAGGGATTCGGTCAGTCCCAGGATCAAACTTCCCACGACCGCGCCGGCGATGGAACCAAACCCGCCGAGGACCACGATGGCAAAGGCTTTCAGGATGAAGAGCATGCCGATCAGGGGGAATACGTACATGATCATGCTGGTGACCACGCCCGCCGCGCCCCCCATAGCCGAACCCACCCCAAAAGCTATAATGTTGACCCGATCCACATTGACTCCCATGAGCATGGCCGCTTCCCGGTCCTGGGTGACCGCCCGCACCGACTTTCCCCATTCGGTTTTTTTCAAGGCGAGGCTTAGAAGGATGGTAAGGGCGATGGCGATGACAAAGCCCATGAGGCGGGCCAATCCCAGCCGGATCGGTCCGATTTTCAGGGCAATCGCTGAATACGCCGTGGTCATGGAGATGTAATTGCCGGTAAAAAGAATCAAGGCCAGGTTTTGAAGGATCAGGACCAGGCCGAAGGTCAGAAGGATCTGATTGAAGTGGGGAGCGTCGATTACCGGGTTGATGAAGAAGCGCTGGATGGCCATCCCCAAGCAGAAGAGGACGAAAATGGCCAGGGGGAGAGAAAGAAAGGGATCGATCCCGGCCAGGGTGAAAAGGAAATAGGTGAGATAGGACCCGATCATCAGGGTCTCGCCGTGCATGAAGTTGATCACCCGCATGACCCCGAAGATGAGGGTGAGGCCCACGGCGATTAAGGAATAGAGTCCACCGGTCAGGATCCCGTTGACAATGACCTGGGCAAAGATGGCCCAATCCATAAATGAAAGTGCCTTAAGTGCGCTAAAGTGCCTAAATTGAAAAAAGGATGGTTACAGGCCGAATCTGTAGGGGCGGTTCGCGAACCGCCCCTACACCGGGAGCCCCGAAACGAGCCAGAAATTTCAGCGTTTATCCCAAGAAGGGAAGGGATACGAGAGCGTCCCCCCGGTGGCCCCTTTCGGCCACAGGACCACCTTCTGGCCCTTCTGCCACTGGAAGACCACCATCTCGTGGAAGCTCTGGTGGATGGCCCCGAACTGGTTCTTGAAAAACTTCATGTGCCCCATGGGAGTCAGGGTGTCCGTGGCTTCCAGGGCGGCGATCAGTTTTTCCTTCTCCGTCGTTCCGGCCTTGTTGATGGCGTTGGTCAGGGTGATCAGGGATACGTAGGAAATGATGGACCAGTAATTGGGTTCCCGGTTGTACCGTTTTTGATACTCCGCCACCCATTCTTCTGTTTTAGGGAAGAACTGGGGATACTGGGTGGAGGCGGCAAACTTGGTGGAGGGGGCCCACACTTCGATCCCGCAGATGTACTCGGAGTCTTTCTTGAGGGAGTCCCGGAACTCGGGAAACCCCACCCCCACCGTGTCCAGCATCATCTTGGGGGCAAACCCCAGCTCTTTGGCCTGTTTGGTGAGGAGGATGGAATCGCCGGCATATCCGATCCAGTAAAATACATCCGGCCTGGCCCCTTTGATCTTGGTGAGGAGCGAAGAGAGGTCCAGAGACCCGGATTTGAAGGGCTCGAAGGTGACCAACTCGAACCCTTTCTCGGTCAGGTACTGCTTGGCCACCTTGGAATGGTCCACGCCGTAAGAGGTGTCCTCATAGACGATGGCAATGCGCTTGGGACGGGGCTGGATGTTGGCTAAGAAGTCGGTGATGTTTCGCTGGTAGTCCGGCGACCGGGGGTGGAGCATGAAGAACCACCGCTCTTTCCCGTACATCTGGTCCATCTTGACCGCCCCGCCGCCCTGCCAGACGGTCACCGGCTCATACTTCCTCATGGCCGCCAAGAGGGCCAGGCTCTCCACGCTGGAGTAGCCGCCGGTCAGAGCCACCACTTTGTCGCGGGTGATGAGCTTCTCCGCCGCGGAGACGATGACCGTAGGGTCTCCCCTGTTGTCTTCGACGATCAGTTCAACTTTCTTCTTCAGGGCGCCCCCCGCGGCATGGATCTTCTCGATGGCCATCTCAATCCCGCGTTTCTCTTCCTGGCCGATCATGGCATTGGGCCCCGTGAGCGGCAGGATGACGCCGATCTTGACGGTGTCCTGGGCTTGGGCAATGGCAAGGAAGAGAGTGAAGGACAAGACGAAAGGCAGGAATCCGGCAATCATTCTCCCCATGGGTTTCCTCCTTCATCCCGAAAAATGAAAATATAAACCCAATTTTAGGGGATCAATCTGCCTTGTCAAGGGAATTATTAAATTATTAAATTCGGACAAAGGCCTTGACATCATTCTAGGCATTGGGCATGCTCAAAGCGAAATTTCCCGGTCATTCATTTCTGTACCTTTTCATGGAAGGCTTCATCATCCTGAAAACTGCCAATCCGACCGAAAGGGGGAGAATCATATGACCAGAGATCTGAGTCGAAGGGAGTTTATTCAGGCCAGTGGATGGGCTTTTCTAGGGGCGGCCGTCATGGGGTCGGGTTTTTTGTCCAAGACCGCAGAGGCTCAGCCCCCGGCAGGGCGATGGAACCAGGGAGAACTGGTCCACCTGATCCCCATCGTAAATCATGAACGGATGTTTATCAAAACCTCTTTCCAGGCGCCGCTAAATCAATCCCCGCTCCTGCAGGTGGGGCCTCAGTCCGTAGCTGGAACCCAAGCCGATACCTTCGGTCGATTCTGGCAGTTTGACGTGAGGGGACTCGAGGCGGGAAAAGAGTATGAACTCCGCATCCGGAGCCATTCGGGGGGCTTTCTCAGCGATCCCTGGCCTCTGAAAACCTTTCCGGCCCCCGAGTTCAGAGCCGACCGCCTGCGAATCCTGGCCTTTACCTGCGCCGGCGGCAACGGAGAGATGCCCCCCCTGGCAGGAAAGACGGCCTTTCTTCCGCTTGCCGCCCGCCGGCGACTCCTCGACCGGGCGCTCTCCTTCTCCCCGGATGCAGTCATCGCCAACGGAGACCACGTGTACTGGGACCAGCGCACCTGGCTCGAGCACCGCAACCGGGGCATCCGCGAGTTGACCAAAAAGGTGTACGATCAATTCGGTTACCTCGACCGGCAGTTTCCTGTCCTGGGAAGGAAGAACGAAGCCATCTTTACCCGGATCATCGACGCCCAGATCGCGAACCTGTACGGCGTCCGCCTGCGCTCGATCCCTTCCTACTTCATCCAGGACGATCACGACTACTTTGAGAATGACGAGGCGGAGGAAAGATGGATCACCTTCCCCCCGGACCCCTTCATGCTGCGCCTGGGCCGGACGACCCAGCACCTTTACTACCCCGAGTTCCTGCTGGATCCCAACCAGCCACCGGGGATCGCCGGCGCCTCGGCTGGGGACCGAAGGCCCGGCCTCTCCGAAACCTACGGGGCCCTGCGGTACGGAAGGCTTCTCGAGGCGCTGATGTACGACATCCGGCGCTACCTGACCTTGAAGGGCCCCCTGGCCGGCTTCGTGGACCCGGACGCGGAAAAATGGCTTATGGCCCGGACCCAATCGGAGGCGGAGACGGACCATCTGATCCACTGCCCTTCCCATCCCTTTGGCTGGGCCGCGGGAAAATGGTGTGAATGGTACCCGGACATCCTGCAGAAGGACGGGAGCCTGGGTACCTCGGCTCCCAAGCCTTACTGGCAGCCGGGCTGGTGGTCCCAGCACCAGCGGCTGCTCAAGGCCATCGGAGGGCAGAAGCAGCGGATTCCGCTCATCCTTTCCGGCGACCTGCATGCCCTCGCCGCGGGAAAGATCCAGAGAAGCGGCGACTTGGATTTCAGCGGCAACCCGGTGACAACGGTGCTGAGCGGGCCCCTGGGGACGGGTGATCTGGGTTTTCCCTCCGCCTTCCGTGACACTCCGCCCAAGATCCCCAGCCAGCTTGCGGTGGAGGAGATGCTCAAGCCGCTGGAGAAGAATGGGTTCACGATCCTCGATGTGTCGCCGGAAAGCATCCGCTTCCGTCTCTTCGCCTGGCGTCCGCCCCAGCCGGTGGAGCAGATCGACACCCTTGAGCCCCTTCTCGATTTCGAGCTCAAACGCAGGTAGGAAGAGCGTCGCGGTGATCCCTCGATGCTCGTGACCGGTCGCCCCCATTTTGCGCTTTCTTTTGGTTGATTTCTCCCGGCGCTATGCTCTATGCGCCTTGCGTTTTTATTCTCCGGAGGAAGATATGGACTTTGAACTCAGGGAAGAGCAAAAGGCCATGCGGAAGATGATGCGGGATTTTGTCGAAAAGGAAGTCATCCCCAATGTGGAGAATTGGGAAGAGAAGGAAGAGTTTCCCCGGGGGACCTTCCAGAAGCTGGCCGGGCTCGGCCTTTTCGGCATGGCCGCCCCGGAGGAGTTGGGGGGCAATCCGGTGGATGCTTTGACCTCCGCAATCATTTATGAAGAGCTGATGCGGGGATATCGGGGATTGAGCTACCTTGCGGTTCACAATTTGTGCCTGTCCATTATTTCCCGCTTCGGCAGTCCGGAGCAGAAAGAACGCTGGGTGGCCAAACTGGCCCGCGGAGACTTCTTCGGCGCCTTTGCCATCACCGAGCCCAACGCCGGCTCCGATGCGGCGGCCATCCGCACGAGCGCGCGTCGGGAGGGGGATGACTACATCCTCAACGGGAGCAAGATCTTCATCTCCTGCGGCGGAGAGGCGGACGTGTACACGGTATCGACCAAGACGGATAAGGAAAAAGGGGCCAAGGGAATCTCCGTCTTTGCGGTCGAAAAGGGAACCCCCGGTTTCTCCGTGGGAAGGACGGAGAAGAAGCTGGCCATGCGCGCCTACCCGACCCGGGAGCTCATCTTCGACCATTGCCGGGTTCCCGCAAAAAACCGCATCGGGGGGGAAAACGAGGGATTCAGGATTCTCATGTCCGGGCTGGACGGGGGGCGGATCAACGTCGGGGCGGGGGCCGTGGGCAACGCCCAGGCGGCCTTCGACATCGCCCTCCCGTATGCCAAGGAGAGGTCCCAGTTCGGCCAGCCCATCGCCGGCTTCCAGGCCATCCAGTTCATGCTGGCCGACATGGCCACGGAGATCCAGGCGGCCCGCCTCCTCGTTTACCACGCCGCCTGGCTGAAAGATCATGGCCTCCCGGTCACCCTGGCTGCCTCCATGGCCAAACGCTATGCCACGGACATGGCCATGAAAGTGACCGTGGATGCCGTCCAGATCCTGGGCGGCTACGGAGTCATGCAGGATTACAGGGTGGAGCGGTACATGCGGGAGGCCAAGATCGGCCAGATCGTGGAGGGGACCAATCAAATTCAGAGGATTATTATAGCCAGAGAGCTATTGAAGTAAGAGTTTCGAGTTTCGGGTTTCGAGTTGGGGGCCGGGGTAAAATTCGGTTTGTACCTCGAAACCCGGTGACACTTTAGCTCATTGAAAAGGGCAACTTTTGCCTGCTGAAAAGATTCACCAGAAATCCCCCCTGCCCCCCTTTGCAAAGGGGGGTTGGGGGGGATTTCAGCGATGGCCATCCTAATCGATATGGCGTTGATATGATTTTCAAACGGCTAAAGTGATACGAAACCCGAAACTCGGGACCCGAAACTTTTTCGTTAAGGACTTAGCATGAAACGGCGCATGCTGATGTTCATCAGCAGGGCGATGCCCATCAGGTTGGTCACCAGGGCCGTTCCCCCGTAGCTCACCAGGGGTAAGGGGACCCCCACCACCGGAAGAATTCCCACCACCATTCCTACATTGATGAAGGTCTGCCAGAAAAGCATGGCCGTCAGGCCGATGGCCAGGGTCGCCCCGGCCCGGTCTTTGGAGGTTTTGGCGATTTTTAGCCCCCGGGAGATGAGGAACAGGAGGAGGAAGAGGAGAATAAAGCATCCCAGGAATCCCCATTCTTCGGCCAGGACCGAGAAGATAAAGTCGGTGTGCTGCTCGGGAAGGAAATGGAGCTGGCTCTGGGTCCCATGGAGGAACCCCTTGCCGAAGATCGTCCCCGAACCCACGGCGATCTTCGATTGGGTGATATGATAGCCGGTTTTCAAGGGGTCCAGATCGGGGTTGATGAAGGTGAGGAGGCGATTCTTCTGATAGTCCTTGAGAAAATGCCAGAGGATGGGGATGAGCGCAGCCACTCCCGCCCCCAGGGCGGCCCAGGTCTTGAAACGGACCTCGACAAAAACCAGGATGGAGGAAAAAATGGCCAGAAGCATGACCACGGTCCCCAGGTCAGGCTGCCTGAAGATCAGGAGGGAGGGCAGACCGACCATGAGAAAAGGCACGCCCAGGTCGCGCAGACCATGGCCCCGGGGCATTTCCTTCTCGGTGAAGAAGCGGGTCAGGGCCAGGATCAAAGCGATCTTGGTCAGTTCCGAGGGCTGGAAGGAAAAAAAGCCCAGCTGAAGCCAGCGCTGCGAGCCCGAGGTGGACCGGCCGAAGATCATGACCAGGATGAGCAGAAGAAGACAGAAAAGATAGAAAGGATAGGCATAGCGGACGAAGGTCCGGTAGTCAAACCCAAGGGCCAGAATCGCCAGCCCGAAGCCCAGGACCGTCCAGTACATCTGCTTCAGGTAAAGGGGAGTGGCGGCGCCGGCATGGGGATAGGTGGAACTGTAGATATTCACGATCCCGATGGCCGAAATGAAAAACGCGGTCACCAGGGTGGGCCAGTCAAAGTTGAGGATCAAACGGCGGTCCAGCATCGATCATCCTTCGTCCGCGCCGGGCGCGGAAGGCTGAGCGGCGATCCGGGCCGGAGAGGGGGGAGTTCTTTTCCCCCTCTGGTGGTAGCTTTCCAGCACCTGTTTGGCCACCGGGGCTGCGGCCGCCCCGCCCCCGCCGCCGTGCTCCACCAGCACCACCACGACAATCTCCGGGTTGAAAGCCGGGGCAAAGCAGGCAAACCAGGCATGGTCCTGCAGTTCCGGCGAGGTAGGCTCGGGCTTTCCCTCTTTCCTCTGGACGATCTGCGAGGTGCCGGTTTTCCCCGCCACGTTGAACCCTTCCACTTTGGCCCTCCCTCCCGTTCCCCCGGGAGAATGAACCACTCCCCAGAGCGCCTCCCGGACGAACTCGATGGTCTCCGGGGAGATGTGGATGTTTCTCAGGACCAGGGGCGGATATTCTCTGAGCACCTCCCCATGGGGAGCCCGGATGTCCTGGGCAATGCGCGGCTGGTAATACTTTCCCCCGTTGAAAAGGGCCGAAAGGGTGCAGGCGATCTGGAGGGGAGTGGCCAGATTATATCCCTGACCGATGGCGATCGACAGATTTTCGCCGCCCTGCCAGGGGACGCCGAACCGCTTCATCTTCCAGGAAGACGTGGGCACCAAGCCGGGCCTCTCCCGGCCCAGGGGAAATCCCGTGGGGCTGCCCAGACCGGCGGCCGAAGCGTATTTGGCGATCCGGTTCACGCCCAGGCGCATGCCCAGCTGGTAGAAATAGATGTCGCAGGATTCAACGATGGCTTTACGCAGCTTGACCTGGCCGTGCCCTTCCTTTTTCCAGCAGTGGTACTCGCGGTTTCCGAAGGGATAGACCCCGGTGCATTGGAAGTTGGTCTCCGGGGTGATCATTTTTTCTTCCAGGCCGGCCATGGCCACCAGGATCTTGAAGATCGACCCGGGGGGATATTGTCCCTGGATGGCCCGGTTCTGCAGGGGATGGGCCGGGTTGTCCACGATGCTCTTCCAGTTGTCGGGAGAGATCCCCCGGGCGAAGAGGTTGGGGTCGAAATCGGGTTTGCTGGCCATGGCCAGGATGTCGCCGTTCTGGGGATTCATGGCCACCACCGCCCCCCGTTTTCCGGCCATGGCCTCTTCGGCCGCCTTCTGGAGCTCCAGGTCCAGAGTCAGATGCACGTTGTTTCCCGGGTTGGGCTCGACCTGCCCCAGGACTCTGATCTTCTGCCCCATGGCGTTGACTTCGATCTGTCGGCCCCCGTTTTCACCCATCAGTTCGAACTCGAATTTCTGCTCGACCCCATATTTTCCCACCAGGTATCCCAGCTTGTGGTTGACGAATTCTTCCATGGCCAGCTCTTGCTGGCTGATCTCTCCCAGGTAGCCGATGAGGTGGGAGGCCAGGTTCTTGTGGGGATAGTTCCGCCGGATGACCACGTCCACGACCACCCCGGGGAGATCCAGACGCCGGGTCTCCACCGCGGCCAGCTCCTCCCGGCGGATATCGGTCTTGATCTTCAAGGGCTGATGGGGGGGAATCCCGCGGGCCCCTTCGAGCCTGGCCCTCAGCCTCAGCGGGTCCAGGGATAGCACGCGGCTGACGGCCGGAATCAGGGCTTCCATGTCGGACACATCCTGCCGGTAGAGGGAGACGTCAAAGGAGGGGAAACTGTCCACCAGAGGGACCCCGCTCTGGTCGAAAAGGGTCCCCCGGGGAGCGGCGATCTCCTGGATGCGAATCCGGTTATTCTCCGAGAGGCCCTTGAAGTACTCCCCGTTCAGAATCTGGAGGTACCAGAGGCGGGAGAAGATCAGGGAGAAGGCCACGATGATGACGATGTTGGCCGCCACGAAGGCCTTGCTGATCTCCGGAGTTTCGCTTTTATCCAGTTTGAGCCGCATCGCTAGGAGACCGGGGGCGACGATTCTTCCGCCGGGGGGATATCCACCCTGCGGAACAGGGTGAAGAGAGGCCAGCTGACCAGGCAGGTCAAAAGAACCTGGGGCAGAACCCAGTCTGCCCGAGGCCAGGAGAACCGGCCGATGATGCCCAGGGCCGGGGGCAGAAGAATGAGGAGCAGGGTCTGCAGCCCCATCAGCGCCCCCACCAGTATGATTCGGAAGGAAATCGTCTCGCCTAAAATCAAAATTTTGGCCAGGAGTTTCAGGCCGAAATAGATGCAGAGATAGACAAAAACGAAAAGGCCCAGGGTGCCGCCGGAAAAGGTGTCATAGAGGAGACCGCAGAACAGGACCAGGAAAGCACCGGGAAGGAGGGGGAAGGAAATCCCCAGGAAGATGACCAGCACGATCATGAGGTCCGGTTTCAGGAAAGAAGGGAAGATCAGGCTGATCAGGGTGGACTGGAAAATCGCCAGGAGGAACGCGCAGAGGAGAAAGATTAAAAAACGGGGCATGGATCAGCCTCGCACAAGTTCGGCAAAAGCATTCCCTCCCGGATAGGGCAGGGGTGCGGAAAAATAATGGCGAAAACAGGTGGCCATGTTTTTCACGATGGATCGCTTGCTCCCCAGGATGTAAATGCGCGGGGGAGCGAAGAAGATCTCGTCGCCGATTTTTTGAACCGAGGGGGGATTCCCGTTATCCCGAAGCCCCAGAGCAAAGAGCTCCGTCTCGAAGAAGGGAACGATCTTGTCCTTCAACCGGAGCTCCGTGTCGACAAAAAACAGGGCCAGGTGGGGAAGAAAATCTTTCACCCGGTCCAGAAAAGATTGGATTTCACCCCCCTCGATGTTTTTCGGGGGAGAGGACTTGACCTCCATGTACAGGAGCCGTCCTTCCATCAGGGCAACCACATCGTAGTCTCCCCCGTGGCGGCCGCCCCGGCAGCGCAGCCCGTAGAGGGCCGGGCAGGCGAATTCCCGGCGCAGGACCTCGGCCATGAACCATTCCAGGGTGGGTCCGAGGCTGGCCGGAGGATCCTGGCTCAGGCGGTACTGGAATCCTCCCGCGGGCTCGGCCATGCCCATTTCCATCAGAAACTGGAGGTACTTTTTCCCCGTTTCCGGAGTGGAGAAACGAACCACCTCGGAAACCCGGAATCTCCCCCGGCGAATCAAGATCTCCCGGAGGAAGAGACGAAAGGAATATTTTTTAAAGAGTTCGTAGAACTTCTGTTTTTCTTGGGGGGGAAAAGCCGGGGGGAAGAATAAATGCTGAGTCGGGTTTTGCCGGAATGGGTCCAGCCCCCGGCGGCGCAATACCCCCTTGAGTTCAGAGAAATCCTCTTTCTCTTCCTTAAAAGAAAGAAAATCATCCTGCAAGGCTCGCAGTTCTTTCCGTAGATTTTCGAGGGCCCTGGCGATTTCTTTCTGGGACATGGCAAAAACCCTGTCCGTGATTCGTGTCAGTAAGAAAATTTCCTGCCCGACACGAATTACGGACACAGACATTAATCATCAATATACACCGATTCTCAGGGGAAAACAACGAGTTACTTGCGCCAGAATTCGGGGAAGAGGAGGACCAGGAGGGTGTAGATCTCCAGCCGGCCGAAGAGCATGCAGGTGGTGAGGATCCACTTGGAAGCAGCGGGAAGATGGGCGAAGTTGTCCAAAGGCCCTACCTCGCCGAGGCCGGGTCCGGTGTTCCCCAGCGTTGTGGCCACGGCCGACACGGAGGTGATAATGTCCGCTCCGAGGAGGGAAACGGCCAGGGAAGCCAGAAGGAAGATGCCGATGTACAGGAAGAAGAGGGCCCGGATCCCGTTCAAGGTGTCCTGGGAGAGCACTTTCCCGGCCAGTTTCACGGGGGCCACGGCGTGGGGGTGGACCAGCCGGTAGAGCTCACGGGCCGCCTCTTTGATCAACACGTAGATCCGGATGCACTTGATGGCTCCCCCGGTGGACCCGGCGCATCCTCCGATGAACATGAGGGCCAGCAGGACATACTGGGAAAAGGCCGGCCATTTCTCGAAGTCCGCTGAACTGTACCCCGTTGTGGTCTGGATGGAGACCACCTGGAAGAGGGCCAGCCGGAAGGACTTCAGGACGTCCCCGGAAAGGCCGGGCAGAAGGTTGATGGTAATGAACAGGGTGGAGACCAGAACCACGCCGGAATAGAAACGGAACTCCGGGTCCTGCCAAAGGGCCCGAAAATTTCCTTTCAAAAACTGGTAGTGGAGGGAAAAGTTGGCCCCGGCCACGAACATGAAGAAGACGATGGCGTACTCGATGAAGGGGCTCCGGTAATGCTCGATGCTGGTGTTCTTGGTGGAGAAACCACCGGTAGCCATGGTGGTGAAGGTGTGGCAGATGGAATCGAAGAGATTCATCCCCCCGAGCAGCAGGACGAAGACCTGGACGGCGGAGATGAGGATGTAAACCTGCCAAAGGACCCGGGCGGTGTGGGAGATCCGGGGGGTCAGTTTGTCGGCCGTCGGTCCCGGCACCTCCGCTTTGTAGAGCTGCATTCCTCCCACCCCGAGGAAGGGAAGAAAGGCCATGGAAAGAAGGATGATCCCCATTCCTCCCAGCCACTGGGTCAGGCCGCGCCAGAAGAGGACCCCGTAAGAATTCTTTTCGACATCAGTCATGACCGTAGAGCCGGTGGTGGTAAAACCCGAGGCGGCTTCGAAGCAGGCGTCCACCAGGGAATCAAAAGTCCCGGTGAACAGATAGGGGAGCCCGCCGAATAAGGTGGCGCTGATCCATCCAAAGGCGACGATGGCGAACCCGTCGCGGTGACTGAGATCTCGGGTCGACCGCTTGAAGGCCAGGATCATGGAGAGCCCGCTGAGAGCGGTCACGACGATGGAAAGAAGAAAGCCCCGGGCATGGGGTTCACCGTAGATCCAGTTCACCAGGAGGGGAAAGAACATGGAGCCGGCGAGGAAGAGGTTGATGTAGCCCAGCAAGTTGAGGATGGTGGAGGGGGACACGGGTTTACCAGTACTCCAGCTTGACCATGAGCGCTTTTTCCACTTCCTTAATGGCCGAGGTCAGGGCGAAGATCATCACCCGGTCCCCGGGCTGAATCACCGTGGACCCGTTCGGGATGATGACTTCGGAGCCGCGGACGATCGCTCCCACGATGGCGTCTTTGGGAAACTCTATCTCTCGCAGGGGACGACCCACGATGTCCGAAGTCTCCATGGCCACCGCTTCAAAGGCTTCCGCGTTCTCCTCCGGCAGGGAAGAGACGGAAAGGATTTTGCCGCGCCGCAGAAACTGCATGATCTTGTTGACCGCGGCCAGCCGCGAGCTGACCACCACGTCCACCCCGATGGAATGGACCAGGGGAGAGTACCCGACCTTGTTCACCAGGGTCATGACCCGCCGGACGCCGATCTTCTTGGCCAGGAGGGAGATCATCACGTTGGTCTCTTCGTCCTCGGTGACCGCGATGAAGGTGTCCATCCCCGCCACGTTTTCTTCGAGGAGCAGGTCCTGGTAGGTGGCGTCGCCCCGGAGGACCAACGCGCGGTCGCATTTTTCAGCGATCTCCTGGCAGCGGTCCTCGTTCTGCTCGATGATCTTCACCTGGACACCCCTTTTCTCCAGGCCCTTGGCCAGCTCCAGTCCGATTAGGCTGCCCCCTAGAATCATCACCCGCTTGATCGGGGGTCGCCGGTGTCCCGAACTCTCCAGAGCTTCCTGCATCTTGTCCCGGGCCATCACCATGAAGAGGAGGTCATTGGCTCTGATGACGTCGGGTCCCTTGGGGATGAAGACCCGGTCTCCTTTCTGGACGGCTACGATGAGGATCCCCGATTTGGGGTATAGGACGGAAATTTCCGCGAGGGTCTTGCCTACCATAGGGCTGTCGGAAAGCAGGGGGATACCGACCATGCGGACCTTTCCGTCGGCAAAGTCGGCCACATCGACCGCTCCCGGGACCTCCATAAGGTTAAGGATCATGTCCACCACTTCGTGATCCGGGTTGATGACCAGGTCGATGTCCAGGTGCTCTTTGTCGAAGAGAGGGAAGAGGGCGGAGTATTCCGGGTCCCGGACGCGGGCGATTTTCTTGGGCACCCGGTCCTGGACGCCGGCCACCAGGCAGGAGATCATGTTCACTTCATCGCTGTTGGTGACCGCGATCACCATGGAGGCTTCGGAGATCCCCGCTTCCCGGAGAATGCTGAGGGACCCGCCGCTTCCATGGATGGCCTGGACGTCCAGCGTGTTCTGAACGCGCCTGATTTTTTCCACGTCGCGGTCGATGACCACGACGTCTTTCTTTTCCTGGGAGAGGCGTTGGGCGAGATGGTAACCGACTTCTCCCGCTCCGATGATGATGATGCTCAAATTTTGGCCCCCGAAAAATGGACAAGAAGGAAACCAGTCTTCTGAGAAATAGAATGGTATTCCGCCGGGGCGGGAGTGTCAAGAGAGAATTTGAACAGAATTTGAACAGAGAGAATTTGAACGGAAATGGGAGGACGGAATTTTGCCGTCCCCAGGGGCGTTTCCTTTTTTTTCCGGAAGGCTTTTCCGGAAGGCTTGACACTTTTTGAAGCTTTATGCTAAATTGCCTCCCTGATGAACGGCCATTCAGCGGAAGCGGAATCCACTCGGTGGATGCGGGGATGATCTCCTCGGATTTTCCGGGCGCCATCCTTCCGAGGGTGGGAAGTTTCAGGGGAGGAGAATTTGCGGTCTTTGGAAGAAACAGACAAAAGAAGGTTGCGCCGCCTCAATATTTTGGCCACTTTCACAATCCTTTTCGCCTTCTGGGTTTTCCTCTCGGGCTTTTTCGATCTGTTTCACCTATCCCTGGGAGTGATCTGCAGCGGGATCGTGGCCTACGCTTCCCACGACCTCCTCTTTACTCAAACCAACCTGAAAACCTTGAAAGCAAGGCATACGTCCGGGAAGAATTTCCTCCTTTACCTTCCCTGGCTGATGTATCAGATCTATCTGGCCAATGTCCATGTGGTTTACCTGGTCTGGAGCCCCCGGATGCCCATCGAGCCCCAAATCATCCGGTTCAAGACCAAATGGCAAGGCGACCTGGTCTTGGTAACCATGGCCAATTCCATTACCCTGACCCCGGGAACCATTACTTTGGACATCCGCGAGGGCGAGTTCTATGTCCATGCCCTGAGCAAAAAGGTCGCCGACGACTTGCTGGGAGGCGAGATGCAGGACCGGGTGGGCAGGATTTACGGCGAGGAGGACTGGCGGAGCGATGAGTGATTTTTTTCTGGTCAGCAGCATGGTCCTGAGCTTCCTGGTTTTCATATGCCTCTATCGGGGGGTCCGGGGCCCCGGGTTTTTTAACCGCATTGTAGCGGTCAACGTCATTGGGACGAAGGTCGTGGTCATCCTACTCCTTATGGGTTTCATCTACCAGCGGGTGGATATGTTCGTGGATACTTCTTTGGGGTACGCCCTGCTCAATTTCATCGGAACTTTGGCGGTGGCCAAATATATTGAGAGGAAGGGGGCCATTTGATCTTCGAGATTTTAGCGGTGATTCTGGTGGCGCTGGGGATTTTCCTTTTTGCCTCGGGAACCCTGGGCCTCATCCGTCTTCCCGATTTTTACTGCCGGATGCACGCCACGGGAAAGTGCGATACCCTCGGGGCTCTCCTCGTCCTGCTTGGTTTGGTGGTTTACAATGGCTTCAATCTGGTGAGCCTCAAAATCATCTTCATCGTGGTCTTCATCTTCGTCGCCAACCCCACCGCTACCCATGCGATCGGCCGGGCGGCCCTGGTGAACGGGGTGAAACCATGGATGAAAGATTCTTCGCCCGGCGAAGAATCCCCTTCGAGGCAGAAAAGATGATCTGGCCCTTGGATTTCATCCTTTTGATTTTGGTCGTGATCTGCGGGATCGCCGCCATCACCGTAAAAGATCTTTTGAGCGCGGTTTTCATCCTGGGAGCCTACAGTTTCTTCATGGCTCTGCTGTGGGGTGAAATGGGCGCCATGGATGTATCCTTCACCGAGGCTACCGTGGGAGCCGGGGTGAGCACGGTGTTTTTTACCGCCGCCGTGTTCAAGACCAAACGGAGGTCAAAGGATTGAAAATTTTCCCTTTCCTGATCGTTCTCCTGACCGGGGGACTTTTGATCTATGGGACCAAGGAGATGCCCCCCTGGGGGGACCCCAACGCTCCCGCCAGCCTTCACGTGTCTCCCCGTTACATCGAAAAAACCGTGGAGGAGACGGCTACCCCGGATATGGTCACCTCGGTTCTGGCTGATTACCGGGGATACGATACCCTGGGGGAAACGACGGTCATCTTTACCGCGGGGCTTTCCTGCCTTCTGCTTCTCCGGAAGGATCGCGAGTGATCACTCAATACGAAAACGTCATCATCAAGACCATCTGCCGGCTGCTGATCCCTTTTATTCAGCTTTACGCCATTTATGTGCTCATGCACGGCCATTACAGTCCCGGAGGAGGGTTCCAGGGCGGGGTTATGATGGGGGCCAGCTTTATTCTTTTGGTGATGGCCTATGGATTGGATGAAGCCCGGCGCCGCATTTCCGTAAAGGCCTTGACGATTTATGCCTGCCTGGGGCTTTTCATTTACTCCGGGATTGGGGCCATCGCCCTGCTGATGGGCGGAAATTACCTGGACTATGGAAAGCTGCCTCTCCCTCTTTCTTCCATCCCCAAGATTCGGGCCATGGGGATTCTGGGGATTGAAATCGGGGTGTTCCTGGGGGTCATGGCCATCATGATCTTCATCTTCCTGGCCATTGCTTCGTATGACACGGGGGGCAAGGATGATTGATTCCTTGATGAGCAAGTACAATTATTGGATTTACATCGTCTTGATGATGATCGGTTTCTACGCCATGATCGGCAAGAAGAACCTGGTCAAGAAGTTGATTGGAATGAACATCTTCCAGACGGCCATCATCCTCTACTACATTTCCATAGGAGTTAAAAAAGGGGGCACAGTCCCCGTCCTGATGGAAGGGCTTCCCCACGCGGCGGCTTACGTGAACCCCCTTCCCCATGTTCTCATGCTCACGGCCATTGTCGTGTCGGTCAGCACCACCGGGGTCGCGCTGGCGGTTCTTCTGCTGATCTACCGCCGGTATAAAACCCTGGAAGAGGATGAAATCCTGAAATCAATGCGATGAACGCTCCCCAGATCCCGGCAGCCATTCTGATCATCCTGATTCCCCTCATGTCCTCCTATGCCATCCCGCTTTTGGGGTGGCGCTGGAGGGGGGCGGGTTATTACCTTGCTCTTTCGGCCATCGGGGCCTCGCTGGTATGTTCCCTGATCCTTTTGTATACCGTCTTGACCGTAGGAACCATCCACTACCACCTGGGCGGATGGCTTCCTCCCTGGGGGATCGAGTACGTCATCGACCCGCTGAACGGGTTCGTGGGGGTGGTCGTTTGTTGCTTGAGCTTCCTGGTGACCGTTTCTTCCCGGGCCAGCGTGGAAAAAGAGCTGCCGGATAAAAAGGTCCGCTTCTATACCATCTATCTTTTGCTCTTCACCGGTCTTATGGGCATTACCGTGACCGGAGACGTCTTCAATCTCTACGTTTTCCTGGAGATCGCCTCCCTGGCCGCCTACGCCCTGATCGCCATCGGAGAAGATGGGGCGCCCCTGGCGGCTTTCAATTACATCATCATGGGCACCATCGGGGCCTGCTTTTACCTCCTGGGAGTCGGGTATTTGTACATCATGACCGGGTCTTTGAACATCGCCGACCTGGCCAAGTTGCTCCCCGCCCTGTACCCATCCAAGGTGGTCCTGGTCGCCCTGGCTTTTTTCCTTATCGGCACGGCCATCAAGATGGGGCTTTTCCCCCTGCACGTCTGGCTGCCCGACGCCTACACCTTCGCCCCCTCCGCGGTGAGCTCATTTATTGCGCCCCTCATGACCAAGGTGATGGCTTATATCTTGATCCGGGTGATGATCACCGTCTTTGAACCCTCCTACTCCTTGAAGGCCGTGCCGGTGGGTACCATTCTGACCTGGCTGGCCGCCGCCGCGATTCTGGTGGGATCCATCCTGGCCATCGCCCAATCGGACTTCAAAAGGATGCTGGCCTATTCCAGCGTCAGCCAGATCGGGTATATCGTCTTAGGAGTGGGCCTGGCCAACGCCACCGGCCTGGTGGGATCCCTTTTGCACATCCTGAACCATGGTTTCATGAAGGCCTGTCTCTTTTCGGTCGCCGCCGCCCTGATGCTGAAGACCGGGGGAAGGAACATTTACCAGCTGCCCGGGATGCATCGCCGGATGCCCTTCACCATGGCCGCTCTGGCGATCGCCGCACTCTCGATGGTGGGGGTTCCGCCCACTTGCGGTTTTTTCAGCAAGTGGTATCTGATCCTGGGGGCGATCGAGGCGGGTCAGTGGATCTTCGTGGGGGTCATCCTGCTCAGCAGCCTTTTGACCGCCGTTTATTTTATGCGGGTGATCGAAATCATTTTTTTCCGCCCCGCCCCCTCCGGCGGCCATGCAACGGGGGAAGGGGTCCGGGATGAAATCCCCTTGAGTATGTCCGTTCCCCTCTGGATTCTGGCGGCGGGCATCCTTCTGCTGGGCCTATTCAGCGAGAAGATTGTTTCCGGAATCCTGAGGCTGGCTTTGCCCGCGGGTTACTGAGGATCCGGCTGACATCCTGAGAAAATAGATTTCATCCAGGAACTGATTTCACGGAATGGAAACGATTTCTTCGATCAAACCCCTTGGGGCCGTTCTGGTTTCACTCATCGCCGCGATGCTGATCCTTCTCACGGGAGATCGGCATCGCAACCTTCGCGAAGCCTGGACGCTTTTGGCGGCGGTGATAAAATTCTCCCTGGTTTTCTCCCTGGCGGGGCCGATCCTGGAGGGCCGGTCGGTGGAAACCACCCTGCTCACCCTCGTCCCCGGGCTGAAGCTGCAGCTCCGGGTGGACGCCTTCGGCCTGGTGTTCGGTCTTCTCGCTTCCGGCCTCTGGGTTCTGACCTCCATCTATTCTGTCGGATACATGCGCAGCCTGCAGGAGCATGCTCAGACGCGGTATTTCTTCTGCTTCGCCCTGGCCCTTTCCGCCACCATGGGAATCGCTTTTTCGGCCAATCTGCTGACCCTTTACATTTTTTATGAAATTCTCACCCTCTCGACCTGGCCTCTGGTGGCCCACAAGGAGACCCCCGAAGCCCTGGCTGCGGGGAGAAAATATCTGGTTTACACCCTGACATCCAGCACCCTGATCTTATTCTCCGCGGCCGCCATTTTCGTCCAGACCGGAACTCTGGACTTCACCCCCGGGGGCTTCCTGGCCGGCCGGGTGGCGGAAGGGATGCTCCCTCTCTTTTTCGCCCTTCTCCTCTTCGGCTTTGGGGTAAAGGCGGCCATCATGCCCATCCACGAATGGCTGCCCAGCGCCATGATCGCCCCCACCCCGGTGAGCGCCCTCCTTCACGCCGTGGCGGTCGTGAAAGCCGGCGTGTTCGGATGCCTGCGGGTGATCCTCTATGTCTTCGGTCCGGCCCTGCTGACCCAAAAAGGGCTGTGGTTTCCCTTTGCCCTTTTGGTGTCTTTCACCATCCTGGCCGCGGGGATGATCGCCCTGGGACAGGACAATCTGAAAAGGCGGCTGGCCTTCTCCACCATCAACAGCCTGTCGATCATCATTCTGGGGGCGCTGCTGCTGTCGAAGAGCGGCATCACCGGCGGAATCCTGCACCTGGCCAACCACGGATATTTAAAAATCACCCTCTTCTTCTGCGCCGGGGCCATTTACGTCAAAACCCGTAAAGAACTGGTGAGCCAGCTGAACGGCATCGGCAGGCGGATGCCCTTCACCATGGGGGCTTTTGCTCTGGGGGCGATGGGGCTGGCCGGCGTTCCTCCGCTCAATGGGTTCATCAGCAAGTGGTACTTGTGCCTGGGGGCGCTGGAAGCCCATGAAATCATTTTTCTAGTCGTGTTTCTCCTCAGCGCGCTTCTGGATGTCGCCTTCTTCTTCCCCATCGTCTACAACGCCTTCTTCAAAGCAGCCAAAGAGGAGCCTTTCCGTTGCGATGAGGCTCCCCTGACCATGGTTATCCCCTTGACGGCCACGGCTCTTTTTTCCCTGGTTCTGGGGGTTTATCCGGATGCGTTGATGAAGTTCTTCAGTATCACCAACCAGGCGGTCCGGGCCATCCTGGGAGGAGGATGAGATGAGAACCTTCAAACTCATCTTTTTCGGCGTTTCCGCATGTTGCTGTTTCCTGGGGTTCTTTTTCCCCAATCCGCAGCCGCACTTTTGGTGGCACTATATTCCCGTATTTGACGCCGCTTTCGGGTTCATCGGCTGTGTGGTGATCATTCTGGCGTCCAAAGCCCTCGGCCATTTCTGGGTGCAGAAAAAAGAGGATTATTATGATTGAAGCGGTTCCTCCGGCCCTGATCTATCTTGCCGGAGCCCTGTTATTTCCCTTTTGGCGCAAGGCCCGCTTCTTCCGGGAAGCCTATTTACTGCTGATTCCTCTCCTGGCCTTTTGGGATCTTCTTCATTTGTCTGCGGGAACCTATTGGACTTATTCCTTCCTGGATTATCAACTGATCTTCGGCCGGGTGGACAAACTGAGCCTGGTTTTCGGCTATATCTTCGTGATCATGTCCTTCGTGAGTATCCTCTATGCCCTCCACGTCAAAGAGGATGGCCAGCATGTGGCCGCTTTTCTTTATGTGGGCAGCAGCCTGGGGGTGGTGTTTGCCGGCGACCTCTTTTCCCTCTTTATCTTTTGGGAGATCATGGCCGCTTCCTCCGTCTTCCTGATCTGGTACCGGAAAGAAAATTCGGCCCTCCAGGCCGGATTCCGATATTTGCTCGTCCATTTTTTTGGGGGAGCCGTCCTGCTGGCCGGAATCATCCTGAAGGTTTCCCAGACCGGATCCTTGGCCTTTGGCCCCATGACCCTGCAGGACCCCGGGGCGAAGCTGATTCTCTTCGGGTTTTTGCTCAACGCCGCCGTTCCGCCACTCCATGCCTGGCTGGCGGATGCCTACCCGGAAGGAACCGTGACCGGCAGCGTATTCATGACCGCTTTTACCACTAAAACCGGGGTCTATGTCCTGGCCCGCGGGTTTGCCGGGACCGAGCTTCTGGTGTGGCTGGGAGCCATCATGGCCGTTTACGGCGTGGTTTACGCGGTGCTGGAAAATGACATCCGCAGGCTCCTGGCCTATCACATTATCAGCCAGGTCGGCTACATGGTCTGCGGCGTGGGGCTGGGAAGCCCCATGTCGGTCAACGGCACTTCGGCCCATGCTTTCTGCCACATCCTGTATAAAGCCCTCCTCTTCATGGGCACCGGAGCGGTGATTTACGTTACGGGGAGAAGAAAACTCACCGAATTGCAGGGGCGCAACCTGTACCGGATGATGCCCATTACCTTCGGCCTTTACATGGTGGGGGCCTTTTCCATTTCCGCGGTTCCCCTTTTCAACGGATTTGTCAGCAAGAACATGGTGGTTTATTCCGCCGGCCAACTGAATCGGCCGGCGATCGAGCTTCTGCTCCACCTGGCGTCGATCGGGACGTTTTTGCATACCGGGCTGAAACTTCCCTGGGGAACCTGGTTCGGCAAACCCACGGGCCGGGAAGATCGGATCGAGGCCCGGGAGCCTCCTTTGAACATGCTCTTGGCCATGGGGGCCACGGCTTTCCTGTGCCTGTTGACCGGGGTGTATCCCCAGCTGCTGTACTCGATCCTGCCCTACCCGGTCGATTTCCAGCCTTTCACCCCCGACAAGATCGTAGGCATGCTGCAGCTGCTCTTCTTCACCGGCGCCGCCTTTTGGCTGTACATCGACAAGCTGGGCGGGGAGCCGACCATCAGCCTGGACACCGACTGGTTTTACCGGATGTTTGGCAAAGGCCTGCTTTGGTTCTGCAACCGGCCTCTGAACGCGCTGCGCTCGGGAATTCAGGATTCCCTGGGCCGGGCAGTGATGAGGGTCAACCACCTGAGCGCTCATCCTTATCGCCTTCCGGGGTGGATCGGCTCCATGTTTTCCGGGGGCGGCACGGAAAAAAATAGAACCATCTGGAGAGAACACGACAACGCGAATTCCCCCAAACTCCCGATCGGGGTCGCTGTGGCCACGTCGGTTGTCTTTCTTTTTGTCTTCAGCCTGATTTATTTCTTCGCCGGGAAATAGAAGCTTTTTTTGATCCGTCTGACTCTTCCCGATTCACTCCCGACATCAAGGGTCTGCTTCAACCAGGAACGAGCACCTGGCAACCAGCAACCAGGAAGGAGTAAATTCTTGAATATTTTTTCCCGTTGGTTTAAGATAACCCCGGTTTTCACATAAGATCGAACCTTTCCTGGCTGATGAAACAGTTGGAAGGGCGTAAAGACGGAGGAAGAGGGCGAGATGGAAGCGAAGAAAATTCTGGACGAGAAAAAGGACTGGGGAAAACGCTGTCTGAAAAAAGCGCCGGAGAAGGTTCAGAGCACTTCGGGAATGGATATCGACATCCTCTACACGCCCGGCGATATTCCCGGATTCGATTATTCCCAAAAACTGGGCTTTCCGGGAGAATATCCCTTTACCCGCGGGATTCAGCCGACCATGCACCGGGGCAGGATCTGGTCCATGCGCCAGTATTCGGGCTTTGCCACCGCGGAGGAGTCCAACAAACGCTATAAATACCTCCTGGAGCAGGGGCAAACGGGGCTCTCGGTGGCTTTTGACCTTCCCACCCAGATCGGGTACGATTCCGACCATCCTCTTTCCGCGGGAGAAGTGGGCAAGGTGGGAGTGGCCATCGACTCCCTGGCGGACATGGAGGTTCTGTGCCAGGGGATTCCCCTGGATAAAGTCAGCACTTCCATGACCATCAATGCCACGGCCGCCATCCTCCTGGCCATGTACATCGCCGTGGGCGAGAAGCAGGGGGTGAAACCGGCCGACCTTCGGGGAACCATCCAGAACGATGTCCTCAAGGAATACGTGGCCCGGGGAACCTACATCTTTCCCCCGCAGCCCTCCATGCGGCTGGCCACCAACATCTTCGAGTACTGCTCCCGGGAGGTACCCCAGTGGAACACGATCAGCGTGGGAGCCTACCACATCCGGGAAGCCGGTTCGACCGCCGTCCAGGAGGTGGCTTTTGCCTTTGCCATCGCCATCGCTTATTTAGAAGCGGGGGTGAAGGCCGGGTTGAACATCGACGATTTCGCTCCCCGGGTCTCCTGGATCTTCAACACCCACATCAACTTTCTGGAGGAGGTGGCCAAGTTCCGGGCCGCCCGCCGGCTCTGGGCCAAGATCATGAAGGAGCGCTTCAAGGCCAAAGACCCGCGCTCCTGGATGCTGCGCTTCCATACCCAGACGGGAGGGTGTACCCTCACCGCGCAGCAGCCCCTCAATAACCTCGTCCGGACCACCTTCCAGGCCATGGCCGCGGTCCTGGGCGGATGCCAGTCCCTGGCGGTTTGTTCCTATGATGAGGCGCTGGCCCTTCCCACGGAAGAGTCGGTGCGCCTCTCTCTCCGGACGCAGCAGATCATCGCCCATGAATCGGGGTTGATCGATACCGTGGACCCGCTGGGCGGTTCTTTTTACCTGGAGAGACTGACCGATGAGATCGAGAAAGGAGCGGCCGAATACATCGCCAAGATCGACCAGATCGGCGGGGCCGTGAGCGCCATCGAAAAGGGATACATCCAGCAGGAGGTCCAGGAGAGTTCGTACCGGTACCAGCGGGAGATCGAAGCGGGGGGCCGGGTCCTGGTAGGGGTCAATAAATTCCAGGTCAAAGAACCCCCGGTCAAAGGGCTGCTGAAAGTGGATCCCCGGGTCCGGGAAGTGCAGGTCCGGCGGATCGCCGAGCTGAAGTCTTCCCGGAACTCGCCAAAAGCCAAGGCTTCGCTGGGGGAGCTGAAGAAGGTGGCCACAGGGGAGGGAAATCTCATGGTTCCCATCCTGGAGTGCGTCCGAGCCTACTGCACCCTGGGAGAGATGTGCGACGTTTTGCGCGGGGTCTTCGGGGAGTACGAGCCGATTGTAACCGTTTAAAAAACGGACCGCCGACGGGAGACCGTGGACCGTTTTATCCCGCTTGGCTTTAGGAGGGGGCGGTCGTCGGTCTGCGGTCCGCGGTCGTCATTTTGCAGGGAGGTAAGAACATGGCGGAAAGGAAGATTCGGGTATTGGTGGCCAAGCCGGGACTGGACGGTCATGACCGGGGGGCCAAGGTGATCGCCCGGGCGCTGCGCGACGCCGGTATGGAGGTGATTTACACCGGGCTGCGCCAGACGCCGGAGAAGATCGCTGCGGCCGTGGTTCAGGAAGACGTGGACGCTCTCCTCATGAGCATCCTGTCCGGAGCGCACGATTATCTGTTCCCCCGGGTGATGGAACTGCTCAAGGAAAAAGGGGTCAAGGACCTCCTGGTCATGGGAGGAGGGGTCATCCCCGAGGAGGACGTCCCGGCGCTGAAAGCCGTGGGCGTCAAGGACATCTTCGGCCCGGGAACCTCCACCGAGAACATCGTCAAATATGTCCAGGAAAACGTAAAGCTTTAAAAAGAGTGTGAGTGTGAGTGGTCAGTGTGAGTATTAGTGGATACACTATGGTAAGAATATACACTCACACTGACACTGACACTAATCACTGGTTTTTTTTATGAGGCCTTTAGAGGGAATTACCATCCTGGACCTAACCCGGCTCCTGCCAGGACCCTACGGGACCATGCTCCTGGGAGATCTGGGGGCCGAGGTCATCAAGATCGAAGAACCCGAGCAGGGGGATTACGCCCGCTGGTATCCGCCGCACATTCATCAAGTCGGGTCGCGGCATCTTCTTCTGAACCGGAGCAAGAAGAGCATCACGCTCAACCTAAAAAAGCCTGAGGGACGATCCATCCTTTTGAAGATGGTTGAGAAAGGGGCCGACGTCCTGATCGAACAGTTCCGCCCGAAAGTCATGGATCGGCTGGGAGTCGGTTATAAAGACCTGGAGAAGGTCAATCCCCGGTTGATCTACTGCTCTCTTACCGGATTCGGCCAGGACGGCCCCTACCGGGACCTTGCCGGGCACGACATTAACTATATCGGGATCGGCGGAATTTTGGGCCTCACCGGGCCCCAAGGCGGCCCACCCGCCATCCCCGGGATCCAGATTGCCGACCTGGTGGCTGGAGGGCTTTACTCGGTGATCGGGATTCTGGCCGCTCTCATGGCCCGGCAGAAGACCGGCCGGGGTCAATTTGTGGATATCTCCATGCTGGACGGGGTCGTCTCCTTGATTCCGGATGCCGCCGCTCTCTTTTTTGCCGAAGGGGAATCTCCCCGAATGGGGGAACGGAGGCTCACCGGCGGTCTGCCCCAGTATCAGACCTACCGGACCCAAGATGGGAAGTATTTGGCCGTGGGGGCTCTGGAGGACAAGTTCTGGGCCAACCTGTCCCGGGCGTTGGGCAGGCCAGAATGGGCCCACCAGGTTCCCAAGGAGAGGGAGCCCCGGACGCAGGAGATCAAAGAGGAAATGACCCGCATCTTTCTCACCAAAACTCGGAAGGAATGGCTGGACATCCTGATGAAACAGGATACCTGCGTGACTGCCGTCCATTCCCTGGAAGAGACTTTCTCCGACCCCCATGTTCTTCACCGGAAGATGCTGGTGGAGATCCCGCACCCCAAGGCCGGACGGATCAAACAAATCGGAGTCCCCATAAAATTTTCCGAAACCCCCGGCGAAGCTCGTACGCCCGCCCCGGAAATCGGTGAACACACTGAAGAAATCCTGGAGGGATTGGGATATAATCGAGAGACCATCGACCGACTGCGCAAAGAGGGCGTGATCCGGTAGGGCAAACGAATGCGGAAGTCGGAATGCGGAATGCGGAATAGAAGGAAAAAATTTTAGGCATTTTCAAAGGAGGTTCCCATGGCTGTCTCCGCGTATGTCCTGATTCGGGTGGAAGCGGACAAGACCAAGAGCGCCTTCGAGGGGCTGACCAAGCTCAAGGAGGTGAAATCAGCCCATACCGTCACGGGGCCTTTTGACATCATCTTGCTGGTCGAGGCCAAGAATCTCCATGAACTGGGAGAGGTCATCCTTTCCAAGATTCGGGGAACGGACGGGGTTTCCCGGACGATGACCTGTGTGACGGTGGAGAAGGGGTAGGACCGCAGAGGCAACAGGGAAAACCGTTACTGGTTACTCGTTACTCGTTTGTCCTTAACTCTTTATCCGTGTTGATCCGCGTTCATCCGCGTCCCATTTCGTCCTTTGTCTTTAACTCTTTTGCGAATATAAAATCTGTGTTCATCTGTACTACTGTAGTGTAAAATCTTTAAATTTTGTTAAGCGTTTTTCATGAATCCTTTTCTGTGTTTATCTGTGTTCATCTGTGTCCAATAAAATTTTTTTGGTTGCGGCGCAGCCGCGCTAAGTTTATCTGTGTCCCATTAGGTTTCTTCCCTCTGTGTTCTCTGTGACCTCTGTGGCTCATCTGTTTTTCGAAAGTGCTCTGCCAGGGCCTGAACCAGCGCCGGGATGGTGTACTCCGCGGGCATGACCGCGGTTTTGATTCCCAATTCTCGGGCCTTTTCCGCGGTAATGGGGCCGATGGAGGCCACCGGAATACCGGCGGTCAGCGCCCGCGCCTTCTCCTTCCCCAGCATCTCCGCGAAATTGCTCACCGTCGAAGAGCTGGTGAAGGTTACCGCCGAAATCTCCCCCTTCTTCAGCAGCTCCCGGATTTTGGAGACATTCTCTTTCGGAAGGACGGTCTGGTACACCTCGACCACATCCACCGCCGCACCCGCCTTCCTCAGCTCCTCCGGAAGGACATCCCGGGCCACCCTGGCCCGGGGGATCAGAATGTTCTTGCCCTTCAGCTTTTCTTTCTGGAGGCCTTCCAAGATGGCCTCGGCCCGGTATTCTTGGGGAACGAAGTTCACCCGGATTTTCAGGGCTTCCAGCGCCTCGGCGGTCTTCGGGCCGATGGCGCAGACCCGTGGGCCCTTTAAATTTCTCACATCCCGCCCCAGGGCTAAGAGCCGGTCCACCAAAAACTTCACCCCGTTGGCGCTGGTGAATATAATCCAATCATACATCATCATTTGTTGAAGGCCATGATCGACGTCAGCCCAGCTTTCCGGGGGAAGGATTCCGATGGTGGGAAACTCGACGGGAATTGCGCCCAGGGCCCGCAGTCTCTCGGAAAGGTCGCTGGCCTGCTCCCGGGCCCTGGTCACCAGGATTTTCTTCCCGAATAGCGGGAGGGTCTCAAACCAGTTCAGTTTATCCCGGAGCGCCACCACCTCGCCCACCAGGATGATGACCGGCGGTTTGAGTTTGCGGGCCCGGGCGACCTCGCCGATGTTGGAGAGTGTGCCCAGGACGGTTTCCTGCTCGGGAAGGGTTCCCCAGCGGATCAAAGCCACAGGAGTCTCCGGGTCGCGGCCGTTTTTCATGAGCTCCCGGGCGATGCGGCCCAGGTTTCCCACTCCCATGAGGAAGACCAGCGTTCCGATTCCCGTGGAGATCTTGTCCCAGGCAATCTTCGACTCCCCTTTGGTCGGGTCTTCGTGGCCGGTGATAAAAGCCACGGTGGAGGTGAAATCCCGGTGGGTCAGGGGGATCCCGGCGTAGGCCGGCGCGGCAATGGCCGAGGTGACCCCGGGAACAATCTCAAAGGGAATCCCAGCCCGGGCCAATTCCTCGGCCTCTTCTCCCCCCCGGCCGAAAATAAACGGATCCCCCCCTTTCAGGCGGGCCACCGACTTCCCCTCTTTCGCCCTGGCGATGATCAAATCGTTGATCTGATCCTGAGGAAGGGTGTGATCGCCCCCCTTCTTCCCCACATAGATCTTTTCCGCTCCTTCCTTGATGTGGCCGAGCAGCTGCTCATTGGCCAGGTAGTCATAGACGACCGCATCCGCCTTTTCCAGACACTCAAGCCCCTTGACCGTGATCAGTCCCGGGTCCCCGGGCCCCGCTCCGATGAGGTAAACGATTCCGGCGCTCATGCCTTTTTATAGACCTCTTGTAAAATTTCCCCGGCTCCCCTTTGCAGCAGGTCCCCGGCCAATCGCTCGCCCAGTTCCTTGTTCTTTTCCAGGGGCCCCTCTTCTTTTCCCCTCACCACCTTCCTGCCGTCCACCCCCGCCACCAGGCCGGTCAATATGAGTTTGCCCGACTCGATCCGGGCATATCCGGCAACGGGAACCTGGCATCCACCCCCCAATCTCTGCAGGAAGGCCCTTTCCGCCAGGACCGATATCTGCGTGGCAAGATGATTGAGCGGTTCCACAACCTTTCGGACCCTTTCATCCTCCTCGCGAGTTTCGATGGCCAGCGCCCCCTGGCCGATCGCCGGGACCATCGTCTCGGGGTCGAAAAATTCCGATATCCGATCCTCCCAGCCCATCCGGTGCAACCCGGCGGAGGCCAGGATCACCGCATCCAGGTCCAGGGCGGTGAGTTTCCTTAGGCGGGTGTCCAGGTTTCCCCGGAGAGGAACGACCTCCAGGTCCGGCCTCAGGTTCAGAAGCTGAGCCTGCCTCCTGAGGCTTCCCGTTCCCACCTTCCCCCCCTCGCGGATTTCTCCGAACCTCTTTTCGCCCCGAGACACCAGGGCGTCCCGCGGGTCTTCCCTTTCGGGAAAGGCGATTAAATCCAGGCCCTCCGGAATGACCGCCGGCAGATCCTTGGCGCTGTGTACCGCCAGGTCCACTTCCTTTCGGGCCAAAGCCTCCTCAATCTCCTTGACGAATAATCCTTTCCCCCCAATTTTGAAGAGGGGAAAATCCAGTTTGTCGCCGGTGGTCTTGATATGGACCAGCGTGACGGTCACCTCGGGATTCAGATCCTCCACCCGCTTTTTTACCCAGTTGGCCTGCTGGAGGGCCAGAAGGCTCGCTCGAGTCCCCAGGCGGAGTTCGATCTTCCTTGTTGGTTTGTCCATCTGGCTTTCTTATTCCAACTTTCCTTAAGAGCACCTTCCCCTAAATCCGTTTTCCCACTTCCCGGAAATTGAATAGGGTGGATTTCTCCCTAGTTTTCTGCTTAAACACAGGGCTCCCTTGGCGGATGAAGGCTTTGCTCTAAACTACTAACGTGCAGGCTCTCTAAATTTTGCAAAGGATATTTTCTTGGGAAACGGGTCTCTGAAATCCCCCCCAACCCCCCTTTTTTAAAGGGGGGCGAGGGGGGATTTCTGGGAGGCGTGTTGTCCGGGCAAACCCTATCATTTGATTGCTCATCCGCCGCGCTGGATGTTCTCTGCTCTATGCTCTCTGCTTTTTTTCCCACTTCAAACCCAATTCCTTCAACGAATACCCGGGTCCCAGGACTCGGATCAGACGCCGATTCAGCTCCCGGAATTTTTTTCCCCTGATCAGGGGCAGCAGGTCTTCGCCGACCAGCTTCCG
>Ga0315295_10000621_pt1 | contig 30681 bp, 18 predicted proteins | sample YL17G14_0_MG_FD_204453 | JGI IMG/M metagenome (GOLD analysis project Ga0315295, IMG submission 204453) | Sediment microbial communities from Yellowstone Lake, YNP, Wyoming, USA - YL17G14_0 | ecosystem: Environmental > Aquatic > Freshwater > Lake > Sediment | place: USA: Wyoming | collected... | reverse complement strand
ACGGCATAGCCAAATGGTGGAAGAAGGACGGAGAAAGCATGGAGAAAGAGGGCGAAACTGGAACTGCAAGATGGATCCCTGGGGAAAGGGATGAAGGGGAAGATTCCTTTCAAACCGGCTTTTTCAGTAGCCTGCTAGTGCGTGGGTTCCAGGGCCCGCTGGCCGCAGGCCAAGGCGGGCAAGTCCCGCCGTCGCTTCCAGAAGAAGGTCATTGTTAGTGGGCGAGTCAGGCCCTTGGGAAAGGAATCGGGCTCGCCATCGCCGTCTTCCCTTGGCTGTGAGGGCTTTGCGGAGATCCGGATCGCCTCTTCCGGGACCTGCAGAACCCCCCTGCGCGTGTTCTCCGGACTGTCTGTCTCCTAGGGACATCCCCTTGGGGGATCCGCTCCGAGCTAGATCGCGCAGGAATTCATGAGCCGGGTCGGGCGAGTCCCGCCATCGGCCCCTGGACAAGGGTGCCCAGGCGAGCTAAGGGCAATCGGCCAGATGCGGACTTAGCTTCCGGCCCATCGACCGGTCATCCATGTGCTTGGAGAATCCAAGCGTCGCGGCCGCATGGGATGACAGGGAATGCAGAAGTCCCCCTCCACGTGCCGCGGCTGACCGTTCCGACGAGCGCCGGCCATGGGAGCTTGGGCAAATCGATCATTCACCCGAAGCGCACGTCGGCCCGAAGGTACACGACTCAGGAATTGCTGTGACCTCTCATGAGTCTCGCTGGACCTCCTTCTAACGGGTGCCTCGCAGCCGGAAGCGTATGACTGACGATGTGGGTCCCTCATCCACATGGGGGTTAGGTCTCCGGAGCTTCCGATCCGCCACCTCAAGGGGAGTTTGCACAAGGAGGGGTGTGATACCCTCGGCCTCGGATGACCGGGGCGGATCTGACTTGCTTCCCAACCGAAGGCGGGATACACTCAACATTCCGCCGAGAAGGGTGCCGGCATGTCGGTGTCTCCCACGCCACCTAAGGATCGAAAGCGTTTCATTGCTGTCGTTGGCATCGCCGTTGTCGGGGCATGCTTGTGCGTTGCAGTTGCCGTGGCCGCATTCTTCTTGTTTCGCGACCGCCTGGGACGAGGCGTACAACCGACCATTGAGTACATCCTGGACGCCTCGCCGCGCATGAGCAACGCGTCTGGCGGCGACACAAGGATCGGCATTGCGCGCGGCGTTCTGACTGAGATCGTCCGGACAGCAGATCCGCGCCTCACAGCGGGTCTGCGCGTGTTCGGCACGGGCGCCCTATCCGAAAGATGCCAGGACACCGACCTGGTCGTCCCCCTGGCAACATCCAATCTGGTCAAGATCGAGAAAGGCCTGGGCGGCGTCGCGCCCGGGCCCGAGTCGGATTCGCCTCTAGCCGAAGCGATGATCGCCGCGATCCGCGATGTGGCGAAGACCAAAGGCCCGCACTCGATTGTGGTCGTCACCGGCGGCGCAGACAGCTGCAACCCCGAATCCGGCGAGCTGATCCGCCGGGAAGCCGAGCGGGCCGGCGTGGAGCTGAAAGTCTTCGTCATCGGCCTCGATGTGCCCCCGGAGGAGGCTGATGCGGTGAGGGCCATGGTGGCCATGATCCCGGGCGCCACTTACCAGGATGCGCCGGACCCTGCGGCCCTCCGCAGCGCCTTGACCGAGATCCAGACCGAGGTCAATCACCAGGTCGCCGAGGACTCCACCGAATCACCAACCCCCGCCGTCGCTGCTTCGGCCTGCGACCACCCATACTTTCCGCTGCGGACCGGGTCCAGTTGGACGTATTCCACGCCCCAAGGAAACATGACTTGGAGCGTTGGCAGCGCCGGAGGAACGAACGATTCGGCTGAAGCGACGATGGAAATCGCCATGCCCGAAGCCAGCATGACCGTGCACTGGAGCTGCGGCTCTGCAGGGATCGTCTCGTACGACTTCGGGACTCTCAGCGTCGCCAGCATGGGGGATGTCGCCAGCATGGATGTCGTCGACAGCTCCGGGGTCTATCTGCCCGCCGCCGACCTCCTGACGCCTGGCTACTCCTGGCCCAACAACTACACCGTCGTGATGCATGTCTCCCAAGAGGGATTCTCCGCGGACCTCACCATGACAGCTTCCGAGACATGGACGGCCGCTGGCATCGAGACGATCACCGTTCCGGCCGGGACCTTTGAGGCTCTGCGGGTTGACGGAACGGAAAGCGTCACCATGGGCGGATTCATGGGGGCGGAGGACGTGAACGTCACGGTGAGCGTGACCCATTGGTATGCCAAGGGCGTTGGCGTCGTGCGCTACACGTCCTCCACCAGTGAGGGGTCGAATTCGGGGGGGGAACTCACATCGTACACGGTCCCCTAGAAGACGCGAACGTCCGCACGTCGGGGCCGCTTGGAATCATCCAGGGCCGGGGGATCCCCGGCCCTGGCGCTTCCTCCTATGGGCGAGTGACGCGGAGATCGTCAAACGCGACGACCAGCTTTCCCGGTTCCAGCAAGCCGGCCATCAGCGCGAAGGTCCCTGGTGCCGGGGATGGATCCACGCCCTCAGCCACATTCAATCCGTCCACGGCAAACGTGACGGCCGATCCCTGACAGGTGAGCTGCAGACTGTGCGAATCCCCTTCCGCGTCCTGCGCGCCTGGCACCGCGGTCCACTCCACCCATCGATCCTCGACGCCATCGGTCAACTTCCACAGCGAGACCTGTCCATCGCCGCGCCAGGCCGCGGCAACGTAGTTCAACTCATCTTGCCAGCGGCAAACCACGGCCGTCTCGCTCAGGAGAGGGCCTTCCACACGCCGGGCCTGAACCTCGATTCGGATATCCTGCTCTTCGAGCCCCGCGTAGGGCGAGAACCACTCCAGCCCACCCGCCAGCGATGTAATCCGAAGGGTGCCATCGGCGTATTCGACAAGCCCATCGGTGGCCTGCGTGAGGCCGAATCCGCTGGCCGGATCGGAGAAGTCGTCAGTCAGCGGCAACGCCTCAGCCGTTGGGGAGGCGACGACGATGGCGGTGGGCGAAGGCTCAACCGTGACGGTGGGCGTGGCCGAAGTCAGCATCGCGGCCAAACCGCCGCCGAAGACGCCCAACCCAAGCATGCAGAGCAGGACCGCTGCCGCTCCGATGCCCAGCAGGAGCACGCGTGAGACCTTGCGTCCGGTTCGCACGCCGGGTGCCGGCTCCACCTGAGGAACAAGAGCCGCCGAGGGAGCTGCCACGAAAGCCTGGCGGAGGCGACGGGCGAAATCCCCGGGCGTCGCCGGTCGTTCCCTCGGATCCTTTGCCATCCCGGCGGAGAAGACGGCATCCACCGCCAGCGGAAGATCAGGTTGGTGGGCCCGGGCCGACGGGATCGGGTCGTGCATGTGGCGAACGATCATCCCCAGCGCCGTCTCGGCCTGGTAGGGTTTGCTGCCCGTCAGCATCTCGAACGCCGTGGCGGCGAAGGAGTAGACATCGGATGCGGCGTCGGCGCTCCCGCCGCGCCCCTGCTCGGGTGATGCATAGGCGGCGCTTCCCCCTGGAGCCGATCCCTCGAGGTCGAGCGCGGCCGCGGCGATGCCGAAGTCGCCCAGGTAGACGTTGCCGGATTCATCCAGCAGCAGGTTGCTGGGCTTGACATCACGGTGGATGATGCCGCTCTGGTGAGCCGCGCCCAGGGCGCCGGCGACATCGTCGATCCAGCGCAAGGCCGTGTCGACACCGACCGGGCCCGCCTTTATACGGTCGGCCACGGTTCCGCCGGTGAGGAAGCGGAAGACCAGGTACTGGGTCCCTTGGTGGTCGCCGTAGTCGTAGAGCGGGACGACGTGGGGATGTTCCAGTTGGGCCACCGTGGCCGCCTCACGATGGAAGACGGCCAGCTTGGCAGGATCGGTGGTGCCGCGATCCAGGATCTTCACCGCAACGGCCCGGTGCGTGGCAAGCTGTTCGGCGCGGTAGACGCGACCCATACCCCCGCGGCCGACCATGCCTTGCAGGCGGTAGCCAGGGAAGTCGAAGGGTATGGTCTCGGTCATCGGCTTGGCGAGAGGCGCACGGGGAGGCCGGCGGGAGCGCTCATTCTGTTGCCTTCATTGAATCCGTATCCGGCTGACCGTGTCGGCGGACTCATCAGCCGTCCAGATATCCCAGCAGCCGTTGCCGCATGAGAGGGACTGCAGCGCGATGGGAGCACCCGCCACCGTGACGGTCTTGGTGATTTTCGCCCCGGTCGGGTCGATACGAAAGACTCTGCCCGCCCTCGGCGCGGCCGCCCAGAGGGACTCGCCATCGAAGACCAGTGCGGATGGATCGGCACCCGTGTCAACCTGTTCACCGACAACACCCGTCTGTGGATCGACCTGGATGATCTGTCCCAGATCGCCGAGGGCGACCCACAGCGAGCGACCATCGAAGATCAGGGCCAGCGGCTCACCTTTCAGGTCGATGGTCTCTGCTACTTGCGACGTGACGGGGTCCATCCTCACCAGCGACTTGCCTTCCTTGTTGGCGATCCACAAAGAGGAACCATCGAATGCCAGCGCTACAGGCCCCTCGCCGACCGCCGTGTCCGCCTCGACCCGACCATCAGGGGAAACCTTGGTGACCGTGCCGGCAATGGCGTTGGCCGTCCACAAGAACGAGTCGGCCCAGATGAGAGCGGAAGGGACGTGTGGCAGCGTGTAGCTTGCGACGACCTGGCCCGTGTCCGGATCCAGTGTGAACAGGCTCTGCTTGAGCGAACTCGCGGCCCACAAGTGCTGGCCATCGAAGGCAAGGGCGACGGGCAGCTCGTCCACGCTGTAGGTTCCGATGCTGTTTCCGCAGCTGTCCTGCGAGGCCGCGCAGCCTGACGCGGCCAGCTTCGTCACGCTGTTGCCGAAGAAGTTGGCCACCCACAACGACTGTCCGGAAAGCAACAAGGCGCGGGGCGAGTCGCCTACGGGGTACGAGGAGATCCGCGGCCCGAAAAGGGCATCACGCCCCAGGAAGAGAACACCTGCAAACAGGCCCCCAACCACCAGTAAACCGAACACGCCCAAGGCCAGGATGACCGGCAGCCTGAAGGATGGCCGAGCGCCACGCGTAGACGCAACCGGGCCTGCCACCGGGGCGGCCGGGCCGATGATCGTTCGGCTGGGCGTCGAAGCCGAGGCCGCGCCCCCGACCCTGGTGGACCCTTGGGTGGCAGCTCGACGCTCGCCAGCGGGTGCGGACATCGCCTCTCGGACGGCGGAGATCAAGTCCGTCGCCCGCGCCGGCCGCGCCTCCCGATCCTTGGCCAGGCCGGTCGCCAACTCGTCCTCGACAGCCGACGAGAGGTCGGGTGCGTACTGGCGGATCGGGACGGGTGCTTCGCTGAGATGTTTGGTGATGAACCCCCAGGCGTCGTCGGCATCGAAGGGAAGATGGCCAGACAGGGCCTGATAGACCAAGACGGCAAAGGAGTAGATATCGCTGCGCCGGTCCAGCTTGTCGCCGCGGGCCTGCTCGGGGGACATGTACGCAGGGGAGCCGAGCACGCTGCCCGTGGCTGTGAGATCCAGCGTTCCACCGACGCTTTTCGCCAGTCCGAAATCGGCCAAGTAGGCATTGCCCGACTCGTCAAGCAGCACGTTGCCGGGCTTGAGGTCACGGTGAACGATGCCTTGATCGTGGGCAAAATCGAGCGCAAGAGCGATCTGTTCCAGCAGGCGAATCGCCTCGCTCCGGCCAAGGTTCGACCGCTGCAGGCGATCTTGGAGTGTTCCCCCGGTCATGAAGCGCATCACAATGTAGGGGTTGCCGTCCACTTCGCCGAAGTCGTAGACAGGGAGGATGTGCGGATGCTCCAGCCGCGTGATCATATCCAGCTCGCGACGGAAACGATCTCGCGCGTCGGCGAATTCAGAGAAGGAGGCGCTCAGGACTTTGATGACAACGGTGCGCGGGATCGAAGGCTGCTCGGCTTTGTAGACGGCCCCCATGCCGCCTTCGCCGATCTTTTGGATGATTCGGTACTGCCCGAGGATCTGGCCCGGAGCAAGGTCCATAGTTAGGCGCCCGCGACAGGCGGCAAGTATAGCCCATGTTCCCACCCGGCTCGCCTGCGGCGGCACCCAGAGCAGGCATGCGGCAGCACGGCCTCCCATCCAAGCCGGGAGCGGCGGCCTCAACAGCTAGGCTTAGGAGTTGGGCATGCAGGCCGCAGAAGCCGACGCTGGGCTTGTTGCGATGGCGGGCGACGGTTCTGTTCGCCGGCACGGGGCTCGACTTGACCCCGCATGGCACGGTCGCCCTTGATGCCGAGCCGGGCCGGTGAGACCCGGGGAGCGGCTCGTGAGGCGTTTGGCGGCTCATGGCTGCGTGTGCCTTGTCACAGCTGGCACCCACTCGACGTTACAGACGAGACAGGGCATGCCCTCGGGAAGGGCGTCAAGCCTTCGGGGAGGGAGGGGAGCCTGGAGTCCCTCCCTCCGGATGCCTGTGGAGAACCCTGACCCAGGGCAGTACGCGGGTACGTGCTTGCAAAGCCCCCAATCCCACCCTATAATGGCGGGAACCCTCGGACGGGCGCGGTTGTCTGCGCCGGCCACAGGCGAGAGTGGGGCCGAGCGCACATGGCGAGAGTGCCAGCCTCTCTCGGCTGAGGTCATTCTCATTGAGGGCGGACGCCCGAGACCTGCGGAGGAAGATGAATCACAGAACACTGCTGATAGAGGGCGTCGAGAACAAGTACCTTGAACGACTGTTGGCAAGTCCGATAGAGCGCATGGTCCACAAGTCGTCTGATCCAAGCTTGTCGCGTGATGAGGGCGACGCTGGCATGTACCGGCAACACCTGAGTGAGCGTGTTGACTGCCGCAACTTCGACTTGGCTCCTGCAGATGTGCCCTGCCTTGCCACGCCTGGCCCCCACCTTCCCCTGACAGCGCTCCCCGGCGTCCGGCCGACGAAACCCCATCAGAACCCCGGACCTGCGCGTCGCTATTGCAGCCGAGACAGTGCTCGCCAGCTGACCGTCATTCACGGAGAAGCCGCGCATTCGAGCCTGCGTCAGCATCTTCTGACGACACCGGCTCTTGGCTTCGGGTCGCTTGGCTGGATCCGCCCCTCGGGCTTCATCCGGACTTGCTGGAACCAACTGCGGTTGCACCCCTCGTCTCAGGTGCTCACCCCGGGTCGTATCGCTCCGCCCGTGGGAGGCTTGGGGTCTCGAAGGCTCCGTGATCGACAATGGCGCCACACGGTGCGCTCCGTCTGCCGGCCCCGCTCCCCGCCAAGCCTGAGGCCCAGGTGGATCTTCGCGGATGGCTGTGATGGCCTCTACACGGTTGACGCTGAGCCTGTGCCGCAAGTCGGCCACCGTGCGGTGACACTGGTCTGTCCGTCGTAAGTTCTCAGTCATCAGTTGTCAGTCGCCCGCCATCCGTGGCGCGCCTGCGCGCGCAGCTTTGGACTTGACAGATGGCTGGAGTCGGATGACCGATGACAACGACGTGCCAACCGGATAGTTATGCTACAATTCGTGGGCCTTTCACAGGAGCCGGGCAGGCCCTCAGGGCCAGCGGTTCGCCAATGTCGAAATCTCACTTCATCGTCCTCGGGTTGCTTGTCGGGCTGGCGAGCCTTGGGTTGTCCCCGGCCGCGCAAGCTCAGAGCACCGGCCCGACTGTCCTGGTTCATGACGTCGAACCACCACAGACCGCTACCCCGGAGGGCGGCGGCCTGCCGGGTCTGCTGTTGCGGGCCACTTTCTCCCTATTGGACGCCAACGGCACGATCGTGCAGTCAGAAATCGAGTACGCGACCCTGCGCCTCGGCGGGGCGGTGTACTCGAGCAAGTTCAGCAAGCTGGAGTCCGACATGTCGGTCGTGCTGCTGATGGACACCAGCGGCACCATGAGCGTCGGGCGCGCGTACACCGACTTCCGTGCCCTTCGTGACAGCCTGACGCGCACCCTTGAGAACGCGCCCCAAAACGCCAAGTTCGCGCTGATCCCCTTTGCCGATCGCGCCCCGACGGCGGTCGAATTCACCTCCGACCGCGAGCGGCTCGCCAAGGCACTCAAGAGCTTGCAGCCTCAATCCGGCAAACCGGCCTGCCTGAATGACGCCTTGTACGAGGCCATCGCCAAACTCAGCAACGCACCGGGGCGGCGGGCAGTAATTGCCATCACCGCCTCGGCGGACGGCTGCGCCACGCGCTCCACACAGGGGGTGGTGGACTTCGCCAATGAGAACCGTGTCGACCTGTACGCCCTGGGCGTCGAGGGATACACAAGTACTCGCCAGGAGCTAGACGCCATCACCCTCCCCACCGGCGGGTTCAGCGAAGCGAGGGGGGTCTCCGAGCTGGGCTTTTCGCTCGACAACTTGATGGCGATGCTCGCCAACCAGTGGCAGGCGGTGTGGGTGGTCTATCCCTCCGAGGGCTCTCAGATCGCCGAACTCAGCGTCAAGCTGCCGGACGCCACCGTCGTCGTGGGATCCTTGTCTTTCGTCTCCGATCGCAGCTTCGCGCGCCCACCAAGCGTGGCCGTCGCCGGGACGGCCCAATCGACTCTGGGCGGCGTCCGGTTCAACCTGGACATCGTCAACCCGGAGCGCATCGCGGCCCTCGACGTCAACCTGATCAACAAACTCACTGGGCGCTCGGTCTATCAGGAGCAACTGACCGAGGTGACGGATTCGATCTTGCTCCCGGCGGACGATCTGACGCGGGACGGCGAGTACTCGCTGGTGCTCACCGCTCTGGACGATCAGGGACAGGTGCTGAGTCAGGCAGTGCCGGCGGAATTCCGCTACACACCGCTGGTACCCGGCCTGGCGGCGACGGTTCAGGATTGGCCGACCGCCGGAACGCCATACTTCGTCATCTCCGTCAGCGTGCAGAACCTGGAAGGCATCGCCAACTATCGCCTCTGGTTGGAGGACCAACAGGGTGGCGCGCCGTTAGCAGACACGGCGGTCACGCTCCCCGCCGGCGAAGCGCTCCAGCTGCCGGTGAGCGGGGTGAGGTCCGGTGGATACCTGGTGCGCGTGCAGGCCCTCGACCAAAGTGGGCAAGTCCTGATTGAGTCCTCGGAGCTCAAGGTCACCTACCGGGCGCCGGGCGCCCTGGAGCGGATGGTCGCTTCGCTGCAAGGGTCGATCGTCGCCACGCTGGGGGTGTGCATGCTGGGAGGCTTGGCGACCGCCGGCCTGGCTGCGCTGGCGTGGTTCCTCCTTCCCCGGCGCAAGGGCGAGCGCAACGTCGAGCTGGTGTTGCCGGAGAAGGCCCGTCGACCGAAGGTCTCGGCCGAACCAGCCCGGCCTCCGGTATCATCCCCCTCTCCATCCGGTCCCACGCCGGCGCGGCCTGCACCGCCCGCACGGGAACCGGCCCGGCCCCAGCCGCCGCCGCCCGCCCCGCCCGCCCGGCAATCGGCCTCCGTCCAGCCGCCGCAGCCGTCTCCGGGCCCGGTGCGGCCGCCGGCGGTGCCGCACGCCGCTGCCCCCGTGGAGGCCCAAGCCCTGGCCCGAGTCCGTGTCACGGAGCCCCGCATCACCGCCTTCAAGGCCGAGATCCGCTCGTCGCCGTTCCGAATCGGGCGGGCGCCCGACAACGAGGGCGTCCTCCCCGTCGGCGCCGCTTCGGGCGTCTCCGGCCATCACTGCGTCATCCGTCATGCGGGTGGGCGCTGGACCGTTCAGGATGACCAAAGCAAGTTTGGCACCACCGTGGACGGTCAGCCCATCCCCAAGGGCGAGCCCTTTGATCTACAGGATGGTGCGATCCTCGGGCTGGGGCCCACCTTGCGAATGGAATTCCGGATCGTGTCCGGCCCAAAGCACAGTGCACCTTCCTAGAAGGTGGAAAGGTAGGCAGACATGGCTGCGATGGTCGTAATCGTTCGCGCAAGTCACGATGAGTTGCCCAGGATCTCGAAGGCGTTTGGGAGCGAGTCAGCTCGCGTCAAGTCGACCATCGACCGCCTCAACCGTGTCATCCAGGTCTTGGAGGGCGGCGACTGGATCGGCGAAGGGGCCACGGCGTTCTTCAACGAGATGCGCTCGGAGGTGATGCCGGCGCTGGTGCGATTGATGAAGGCGCTGGAAACGGGCGCCTCCGTCTCCGAGAAGATCAACCGGATCATCGAAGAAATCGAGCAGGGTTGCGTCCACTTCTTCTCCGTCATCCTGGCCACCTTCGACGAGGGCGCAGCGGGCGGAGGTGGCGGCCTGGGCGCCCAAGCCGGGGCTCCTGCGGGCAGCGGAGGAGGCGATAGTGCCTCGAAGTCTGAGCCGAAGACCTCCGGTGGGGGCGGCGGCTCAGGCGGAGGCGGCAGCGGCGGCGGCGGTGGTGGAGGAAGCGGCGGTGGCGGCTCGTGGGACGGCGAGATCGGGTTCCGGCAGGATAAACCCGCTACGGGCGCCCAGGGAAATGCCGCCGCAGGATCCGGGCGGCGCCGAGGCGGCAGCTGATCGTCGGAATCGGGGCTCTCGCTCTCATTCCGTTTCCGGAACAGAGCGCGGAGGGATCCCCGATGGATGAGCTGACACCTTTTCGGGACCTGCCGCTCCACACCGCTGCGAGGCGGCACACGCTTGCGGCCCCACAGCGCAGGGCGAGGGAGCAGCATGGATCTCAGCCAATGAGCGCAGAACCCGGCCATCGCCGATTCGTCTATGAAGCATGAGCTCGCGGCGTGTTCACTCCCAGCGGCCGGCGCCCAGACGCGGGTCCCGGCCTTTCACCGCAGATCCTGCGCACCCGAGGCGGGGATCTTGCGTCACCCGGACACCGGGATTCGACGACCTAGGAGCAACCTGATGAAGACCGGGCTATTCCGTCTCGCCGTCCTGACCTTGACGCTCATCTCACTGGTCGGGAGAGTCGAGCCCGCTTGGGGGCAGGCGGGGACGACCTTCTTCATCACCGACGTCGACTCCAGCCAGTTTCCGACGGTGTCCTTCAAGCTGCGCGCCATCGACCTAAACAACCGCGTCGTGGACGGATTCGACAGCGCCAACCTGACCATCTACGAGAACGGCCAGCCCGTGCCGGCCGAGGGTGTGCAGGTGACTGCCCAGGACGACGGTCCGATCGCTTTCCTGTTTCTGCTCGATCACGGTCGCCTGGCGAATTTCAACGAGTTCGGCCCGCAGAACATCCGCCAGGTGTTCTCCGCCCTGGCCGGCAGTGGCGTCTTCGTGAATGGTCGCGACCAGCTGGAGGTGATGGTTCGCGAGAACATGAACACCGACCGGACCGAAGCCCGGCTCGGGCCGACGCAACAGATCGGGGATCTGATGACCTGGCTCGCCAACTACCCGTTCGAGGTCCGGCGCAGCCAGAACTCCACCAAGGGGTTGGAGGGTGTAGCCGACGCCATCACCGAGATGGGGAAGCTCGTGCCGGTCCCCGGCAGCCAGACCGCGGTGGTCCTTTTCGTGACTCGCTTCATCGAAGACCCGGCGCGGTCGGTGGCGGTCGTTGCGGCGCAGAATCAGGCCAGTCAGGCGAAGTCGCAGTTCATTTCCATCTACGCCTTCTCGACGGACCAGGGGCAGACCAACAAGGAGCCGCTCGAGATCCTGGCCGAGGTCTCCAATGGCAGGTACACGCCCCTCCAGCGCACCACGGCCGGCACCCTGGCGGAGGACGTCTACCGGGAGATCAACGCGCAGCGCGTCTACTACACGGTCAGCTATCAGAGCGCGCTGCCCGATGCCGGGCAGCGCCTCATCACGGTCAACACGCGTGAGACGCCGCCGGCAGGGGCCGTCGGCACCTATCAGGTCTCGCCGCAGCCGCCCATCGCGACCATGGTCGAACCCGCGTCGGGCACAACCATCCAGCGGGAGGCCGTCCGCGATCCCCAAGGGGAGGCCGTCTACAGCCCGACCTCGCTGGCCGTGGTGGCCGATGTCGCCTTCCCCGACGGCTACACCCGCAGCCTGCGATCTGCGGAACTCATCGTCAACGGCGCCTCCCAGGAGACCGTCTCCCCCGCCCCCGGATCCAGCCAGGCCCAGCTGGATCTCGATCTCTCGCAGTTCTCCACCGAGGGCACCAACCAGGTGGCGTTGGAGGTCAGGGTCGTCGACTCGCTTGGCCTCGAGTCCTCCGCCAAGACGTCGGTGGTCATCGAGGTCGCACCGCCCCCGCCGAGTTCGTCGACCCTCGCGCTCGGAGCGTTTGGCGTGGTCGGTCTTCTCTGCATGTCGATCGTGGTGTTGGGCGGGGTGGGCGCCGCCGTCTACTTCTTCCGAAGGCGCGCCCCCCAACAGGCCGCGCCTGCTGCCCGCCCGCTGCCTGCCGAGCCACTGCACACGCTCCTTGCCGGCCGGGCCTTGAGGGATCAGGTCCTGGCAACCCTGGTGGTGCTGGAGGGGCCCAAAGGCCTGGTCGGGGAAGCGATTAGTGTTCTCAAGCCCACCACCGTGATCGGCCGCAACCCGCAGACCACCGACATTCAGTTCTTCGCCGATGAGGAGAGCTCGGTCAGCCGGGTGCACTGCACGGTCCAGAAGGACGGCCCGACCTTCAAGCTCACCGACAATGGCTCGAGCGCCGGGACGAGGCTGAACGGGCGGCTCCTCCCTCCCAACGACCCGGTGGTGCTGGCGGACAATGACGAGATCGTCCTGGGCGACCTGGGCCGCCGCGGGGTCAAGATGCGCTTCAATCCGGTGACCGAACCGGGTGAGCTCAAGTACAGCGGAGTCGCAGACGACCGCACCCGGATCATGGACGAACCGCCGCCCGACGAAGACCGTTACATGAAGTACACGGATTGAGGGAGTGTGGCACCCCGATACCCCTGCCCCTTTACGGACAGCCGGGAGACGGCGCTGATGCACCATGGCTGAGATCCTTCTGGGCAGCGACAGCAACCCGGGCGGTCGGAAGTACAACGAAGACCGCTGCGCCGTTGACCGTTTTGTCACCCGCTCCGGTCTGCGCTTGGCCGTGGCCGTGGTGTGCGACGGCGTGGGCGGCGAGGAGCACGGAGAGCGCGCCGCCCAGTTGGCCATGGATACCGTTCTCGGCTACTTGCGCAGCAGCCAGGAAACCGAAATCCCCCGGCTGATTACGGCGGCCGTCCGCGCGGCCAACGCGGCGGTCGTCGCTGAAACCGAACGCCTGGGAGGCCGCCAGGCCATGGCCTCCACCATGGTGCTAGCCCTGATCGTAGACGGGCGAACGCTGCACATCGCCAACGTCGGCGACAGCCGCATCTACCTGTGCCGCGACGGGACCTTCCAGCAGCTCACACGCGATCACACTTTCGCCAATGTGATGGTGTGGCTCGGCAAGCTCACGCCGGAGGCGGCCGCCTCCAATCCCGACGCCGACAAGGTGATGCGGGCCCTGGGAATCCACCCAGCGCTGCAAGTGGATCAGGGCGTCTACCTGGGCACCACGGACTACGGCGAGGCGAATTTCCACGGGCGCGCCGGCTTTCCGCTGCAGTCCGGCGATTCCGTTCTGTTGTGCTCCGATGGACTGATGAAGAATGCCCCCTCGACCGGACAAGCACTGATCACCGCCGGCGAAATCACGCTCACCCTGCAGACGTACGAAGGCCAGGCTGCCGCCCTGGCCCTGATCAGTACGGCCCTCGGTCGCATTCCCATCGGCGATCCGGCGGACAACATCACCGTCGCCGTGCTTCAAACGGAAGATCCGGCACGGGCCGTCGTTCGCCGCGGACAGCAGGCGGCCCTGCAGCGCCGCCTGCGGTCGCGCATGGCCCTGGTCGGCCTGGCCGTGGCCCTCCCGCTCGGACTCCTCCTGCTCCTGTCGGTCGGCGCGTTTGCCGGCTACTTCGCCATAACCCGACGCAACGCCAACGCGACGACAACCCAGGTGGCGCGCATGACGGCGCTGGCTCTGGCCCAGACGCAGACCGCCGAAGCCTGGACGCCTACGCCCACGCGGCAGTTGCCCACGCCCGTGCCCACCCTGATCCCCGGCGAGATCGCCAAGCTCTTTGCCGGCCCACATCTACTGGCCATTCTGCTGGACGACAATCGCCTGCTGCAGGCTCCGGCCTCGGAGCCGTGGTTCATCGCCGTGAACCACCGCGGCGTCGGCGCCAACGCCGACGTCCACCTGGAGGGCGGCACGCAGCTCCAACTGCAGGGCGTGACGGATGCGCGTGTTCAGGTGCGCCTGCTGGAAGGCAGCCGGATCTTCGTGCAGAGCGGGCCGTATCCGAACGGTGCCGGGATCGAGTTCGCCGGACTGCCGGTGGTAACGACGGTGCGCGGCTGTCTGGGGACGGAGTACTCCGAACCGGGCACCCTGACCGTGCTCTGCTTCCAGGGCGCCTGCACCCTGAGCATGGACTTCGGCGTGACGTCCGCGCCAATCGCCGCCGGTCAGGCCGTCACCGTGAACCTGAGCCGGCTCGAGGCCGGCGACCCGCGCCCCATCTCCGCGGCCCTCGCGTTGCCGTACTGGAGTCTGCTCCTGCAGACCTCCGCGGGAGGGGACGACGCGCGGCAGTGCGACGTGCCTCAGCCTCCGCTGCCGACCGCCACGAAGCGGGCCGGAGGCGAGTCCGGCCCTGCCCCGGCGCCGCCGACGGACACGCCCGCGCCACCCACGCCGGAGCCACCCACGCCGGAGCCACCCACGCCGGAGCCGCCCACGCCGGAGCCGCCCACGCCGGAGCCAACCCCGGCGACATAACCACACGCGGAACGCCCATCAAACGAGGGACGAAGCACCAGCCGCTCGGATGCTTCGCACCTTTGAACTTCGTGCCAAGGAGGGACCGGGCTCCGGCCCGCCCCGTCTCTTAACCCATCAGATTGAACGTCAACCGCACCCGCCCGACCTGGATCGACTGCCCGGCGGTCAGGGGGTGCTGCGTCCCCTGCCGGATCCGAGTGCCGTCCAGGTACACCGGGTTGCGCCCCTGGATGTCCTCCAGAAAGAACTGCCCGCGCTTCTCGGTGATGCAGGCGTGGTGCCGGGATACAGTGGGGAGTTCTTCGGCGGTGTCCAGGTCGACGGCCAGCAGGCGGTTGTTCATCGGGTTGCGGTGGTCCTTCCGGCCAATGACGGCCGGCTGCCACGCCAGATCGTAGTCTGCCAGCGTGCTGCTCTCGGCAAGCCACACCCGCTTGAAGGCCTTGCTGAATCCGTGCCGTTCGCCGGTTCGAATGGCATCCAGGGTGCCCGTGGCCTCGGTCACAGGCACACAGACCAGCGTGCTGTCGTCGTGCACGCCGGCCTGGTCGAGCGGCGTTTCGGGCGGGAGCGGATCGGCCGTCCCCGCAGGACTCAAGCGGAACTCGCCGTCCAGGTTGAACTTGTCCTTGATCGTGGTGATCAGATTCCCCACGGTCAGGCTGCCGCGCACGTTGACGCGTTTGGCGCCGATGTTGGCGGCCCGGATGTCGAGGGTGAGATTCAGGCGGTCCATGCCTCAGCCCTTCTTCTTGGACTTGCCGTCTGACTTCTTGCGGGGCTTCCCGGCCACGAGGTGAGTGACCTCCGGGATTTCCACGGCCTGGCTCATCAACTGCTCCTGCATTGCCATGAGCTGCTCCAGTTCGGCCAGGCTTTCGGTCTGGGGCACGGCCGCCGCACCTTCTGGAACGCTCACGACCGCCCCACCCAGCGGCGTCAGGTCTCCGGCCGTGTAGCTCCACACGGCGTGACCCTTGTACTTGGCTCGAATGCTCCCGATCAGCTGCGCCAGTTGATCCTCTCCAGTGAGGCCGCCCTTGCCTTCGACAAACGGCATGGCGATCTGCACTAGCGGGGCGTTCACGGCCTTGATCAGGAAGCCCCGTCCGGGCGGCAGGTCCTTGTATCCCGAGAAGTCCCCGCGGATGCCCATGTAGCGCACTTGCTCAACGTCCTGCAGGACCAGGGTGTAGCGTGAACTCTCCACCCGGCGGCGGAAGTCGTCCCCGCTCCCGCGCAGGATATCCGTCGACCCGGCGACGACCAGGTGCAGGTTCTTGCCCTTGCCGATCACGCTCAGGCCCGCAAGGCCGACGCCGCTGCGGTTCAAGATGCTGGCGTCATCGTAGTGGTCGATGATCACGAAGATGGATCGCTTCGCATTGTCGACCGGCTTGAAGCCCGGCTTCCCGCGCAGACTCTTGATCACCTCGTCGTCGTATTCTGCGCTCAAGCGCCGCACAGCCGCGTCGAGTTCATCGGCGTTGGTAACGGTCGCCAGAACGTGGGGGAGCCGGTCCAGCGAGCTGTCACCGCCGGTGCCGTAACTGAAGAACCGTCGCGCCGCGTCCGACGGATCGACCAGGATCATGGCCACCCGCTCCGGCGGGTAGCTGGACGCCAGCGCCAGGACCAGCGAGCGGAGGGTAGTCGTCTTTCCGGACACCGGGGGCCCGATCACGATCCAGTTCGGCCCCTTGCTGCCAAACTCGATCATCGTCGTTTCACGGTCGAGGTCGTTGATCCCGAGCGGCACGGCCAAGGGCTCGGCGCCCCCGCCCAGGGGCGGCAGGAGCCCCTCCAGATCGAGCGTGAGGGCGAGCGGTTCCACAGGCTTGGGGCGCTTCGCTTTGAGGGCAGGCGTCTTCTTCACCATCCCCTCCCAGGCCTGCGCCATGCGCTGCACCAGCTCTCGGTAGGGATCAACCGCCTCGGCCGTCGTGGGCACGCCCGTCTGGAACTCCAGCGGCACGGGCTGGCCGTCGAGCATCTCCACCACCAGCCCGCGACCCGGCACATCGTTGAACCGGGTCCAACCACGGCCGACGATCATGATGTAGTCCCCCGGGTCGGACTGGGTGAAGGTGATCCGCTGCACCAGCAGGTTAAAGAGCTTGTTGGGGACATCCCCGAGAAGCGAGGCCGCCATGACGAAGTACACGCCGAAGGTGCGGCCGTCCCTCACGAGCGTGATGAGCTCCGACAGGTAGTTCTCGTAGGTTTCCCTGAACTCGGCCACGTTGTCGATGACGACCAGAACGGCCGGGAAGGCGCTCTGCGGGTTGGCTGCGTTGTAGTCCGCGAGCGAGTCGTAGGCCTGGAGCTTCCTCTGGCGTTCGTCAATCGTGTTGCGGATCATGCGGAACAGGCGCTCGACGCGCTCCGGCTCGTTCCCTTCGACGACCCCGGCGACGTGCGGCAGGGTGCGGAGCGCCTTCAGGCCGCCCCGTCCGAAATCCAGGACGTAGAAGTGCAGATCGGCCGGTGAGCGCTGCGCCGCCAGGCAGGCGACCAGCGACTTGAGGAAGGTCGTCTTGCCGCGACCGGAGGCGCCGAGGATCAGCAGCGGATCACCGGCCACGTCGATGGTGAGCAGGCGCTGCTGTGCCAGGTAGGGGTTGTCGATCACCCCCATCGTCGCCTCGACCGGCATCGGCCCCTTCTTCCAATCGAAGGCCTGCCAGAGCGGCGTGGCATCCGGCGTTTCCAGCCAGAGCTGGACAGCCATGTTGAGCACGGCGCTCGAGGCCGAAGCGTCCTTGAAGATGTAGCTGGCATCGATCGGGGCGTTCAGGGGCAGGACCTTCGGGAGCGGATCCGGCCACGGCTTGAACTGCTCCGCTATCCCCTGCCGCTTGGCCTCGGCCGCCAGCGCTCCCACCAGCCACCCGAGGAAGGAGCGCGGCGGATCATTCTGCTTCCCGAGCGCATCGAGGATCTCGTCGGTCGGGTAGGCCGGGTCCGGCCGGCTGCTCTCATACGGCGCCCCCGAATACGCCGCCTGAAACTCGGCCAGCGGGCCGCCGCCCACCTGCATATACCCGCGGCCGGGGATGCCCGGCAGGGTGGCGGCGTCGTTCCGCCCCAGCATCTCGCGGCTGTCGTCCGTCGTTTCCACCCGCAGGCACAGGCGGAACTTCATGTTGGCCTTCATCTGATCCGTGACCGCACCCGAGGGTCGCTGCGTCGCCAGGATCAACGTTACGCCGAAGGCCCGCCCCAGCCGCGTGATCTGCTCGAACTGGAGTTTGTAGTCCGGGTTCGCCTGGATCATCTCGGCGAACTCATCGACGATCACGAACAGGTGGGGGAAGGTATCCGGGAACGGAGAATCAGGCTTCAGCGTCGGGATGACCTTCTTGCGGTAGTCGATGAGGTCGGCCACGCCTGCCTTCGCCAGGATCGAGGACCGGCGGTCCATCTCGGCCTTGATGGCGACGAAGATGCGATCGACGGCGTTGCCTTCGAGGTTGGTGGCCATGTCGACCACGTGCGGCAGGCCGCGGAAGGGCTCGATCGTCGCCCCGCCCTTGTAGTCGACCAGGACGAAGTTGACGATGCGCGGGTCGTACTTGATGGCCAGGCCGGCGATCAGCGTCTGCAGCAGTTCGGACTTGCCGGAGCCCGTGGTGCCGGCCACCATGCCGTGAACCCCGTCGCCGCCGGGCTTGGCCGAGAAGACCAGGTTACGGACCTCTTTGCTGCTGGTCATGGCCCACGCTCCGGAGAGCCACTCCTGATTCTCCGGCTGCATCGACCGCTTCCACCGCTCGGCAATCCCCAGGTCGCCGATGATGTCGATGCGGCGCGCCTCCATCCTTTGGAACATCTCCAGGAAGGTCACCGAGCGCGGGATCTCGGCGCTCGGCCGCTTGCCGCCGACCGCCTCCCAGGCGGCAAGCATCTTCTCCGAAAGCATGGCATAGGGGTCCTTTTCCTCCGGCACCAGGGGAATGCCCACGTGGAACTCCAGCGGCTGGCCGTCCAATGCCATCAGGCCCCGCCCCGGCACGTTCGGCAGACTGATTGACGTGCGGCCGACGACGTCGGCGTACATCCCGGCGTCCGGCAGGGTGAAGGTGATGCGCTGTCCGAGTACGTTGTACAGCTTGGCCGGCAATTCAGCGGGGACGCTCGCCGTGATCACGAAATGGACTCCGAACTGGCGGCCGTCCCTCACCAGGCTGATCAGGTCGGGGATCAGGTATTCGAAGTTCTCCCTGAACTCGGTGAAGTTGTCGATGGCGACCACCGCCGAGGGCATCAGCGATTCGGGGTTGTCGAGCTTCTGGGCGTTGTAGTCCTCCCGCGAGGGGTAGTTAGCCAGCCGCTCCTGGCGTTCGTTCAGCATCCCGCGGATCATGCGGAACAGGGCTTCGATCCGATCCGGGGTGACGGTGTCGATGATCGCCCCGCAGTGCGGCAGATTGCGCAGAGACCGCAGGCCCCCACGGCCGAAGTCGAGGGCGTAGAAGTGCAGGTCGCGCGGGCTATGCTGTGCGGCCAGAGCCAGCACCAACGACTTGATGAAGACCGACTTGCCCCGCCCGCTCGCCCCGAACACCGCGATCGGATCGGCCGCCACATCGACGGCGAGCAAGCGCTGGATCGAGTGGTAGGGATCATCCAAGACGCCGATGGCGGCCTTGAGCGGCAGAGGGGTCTTCCAGTCGAAGGGCTTCCACAGCGAGGCCGCTTGCTCCGGCTTCTTCGGGGCGGCATCGATCCAGGCGGTGATCGCTGGGGACAGCACAGTCTTGTCTTCGGCGACGTCCGGCAGGTAGCTGGCGTCCACCGGCTGGTTCAGCGGCAGCGTCGTCGGCAGTGGATCGGGCCACGGCTTGCGCTGCTTGGGGATCTTCAGCCGCTTGGCATCCGCCGCCAGGGCGCCCACCAGCCACATTAGCGTCGAACGCGGCTTTTCGCTGGTCCCCAGCGCCTCCAGGATGGCCTCGGTCGGGTAATGGGGATCGGTCCGATCGTCGGTGTACGGCGAGCCCGCCCAGGCCACCTGCACCTCGGTGAGCACTTCCGTGCCCGCCTGGAGGTAGCCGCGCCCGGCGATTTGGGGCAGGCGTGCCGCGTCGGGCTTGTTCAACAGCTCCTTGCTGTCGTCCGGCGTCTCCATCCGCAGGCAGATGCGGAACTTCATGTTGGCCTTCATCTGATCGCTGACGACGCCGGATGGCCGCTGCGTCGCCAGGATCAGCGTCACCCCGAAGGCCCGGCCCAGCCGGGTGATCTGCTCGAACTGCGTGCGGTACTCCGGGTTCGCCTGAATCATCTCGGCAAACTCGTCCACGACCACGAACAGGTGCGGGAACGTATCGGGAAACGGCGAGCCCGGCTTGAGCGTGGGGATGACCTTCTTGCGGTACTCCACCAGGTCGGCGGCGCCCGCCTTGGCCAGAATCGAGGCCCGGCGGTCCATCTCGGCCCGGATGGCGACGAAGATCCGTTCCACGGCGTTGTATTCCATGTTGGTGGCGACGTCGACGACGTGCGGCAGCCTGCGGAACGGCTCGACGGTGGCCCCGCCCTTGTAATCGACCAGGACGAAGTTGACGATGCGCGGGTCGTAGCGGACGGCCATGCCGGCGATCAGCGTCTGGATCATCTCGGACTTGCCGGAGCCCGTGGTCCCGGCGACCATCCCATGCACGCCATCGGCCTGGGCCTGGAAGACCAGAGATCGGATGTCGCGGCTGCTGATCAGGCCGATCGGGCCGCGCAACCACTCCTGATTCCCCGGCTGCATCGAGTGGTTCCAGTTTTCGGGAACCTGGAGATCGCCCAGCACCCCGATCTCCCGTTTCTCGAGCAACTTGAAGAGCTCCAGGAAGGTGACCGAGCGCGGCAGTTCAGCGGCCGGCCGCTTCCCGCCCAGAGCGGTCCAGACCCTGTCCATCCGCTGGGCCAGGTCCTGATAGACGTCGAACTGATCGACGTCCTGCATCATGTCGGGCTGGCCCGGCACGCCCACCTGGAACTCCAGCGGCAGGATCTTGTCTCTTACCGGGGCGGCGATCAACCCCCGGCCGGGGACGTTCTCGAAGCTGCGGGCGCCGGGGCCGACGATCTCGAGGTACAGCGACGGGTCGGCCTGGGTGAGGGTCAGGCGCTGGGTCAGGAGGTTGTAGAGCTTGTTGCCGAGGTCGTTGGGCGTGTTGGCGGTGATGACGAAGAAGACGCCGAAGGCCCGCCCGTCGCGCACGAGAGCCATCAATTCCGGGATGAGGTGTTCGTAGCTCTCCTTGAGCTCGGCGAAGTTGTCGATGACGACGACGATCTCGGGCAGGACGTCCTTCGGGTTTCGGACGTTATGGTCGGCCAGCGAGAGGTACTTGGCCAGACGCTCCTGCCTCTCGTTGATGAAGTTGCGCAGCATGCGGACCATCTGCTCGACCCGTGCCGTTTCCGAAGCGTCGATCGAGGCCCCCAGGTGCGGCAGGGCGCGGATCGATTTCAGGCCGCCCCGGCCGAAGTCGAGGGCATACATGTGCAACTCGTTCGGCGAACGGGTGACGGCCAGGGCGGTGAGCAGCGTCTTGACAAGAGTGGTCTTGCCGCGGCCGGCGGCGCCGAAGACGACGAGCGGGTCCGTCGACAGATCGATGGTCAGCAGGCGCTGCTCGGCCCGATACGGGTTGTCGACGAAGCCGATGTCGACAGTCACGGGCAGCGGCTCCTTCCAGTCGAAGGTCGGCCACAGGTTCTCGTCGGCGGCGTTGTTGAGCCAGGCATCGATCGTCGGGTTGATGACGATGGTCCGCTCGGGCCCGAGCGTGCGGTCCGTGTTGAGGTAGCGCGCGTCCAGCGGGTCGGTCAGCGACAGGTGTTCGGGCAGCGGGTCGGGCCACGGCTTGGTCTGGACCGGCACCCCGTCTCGCTGCGCACGCACGGCGGCGGTCCCCACAATCCAGTCCAGCACATTGCTGGGCGTTTCCCCGGACCGCAGGCCAAGCGCTTCGGAGATTTCGAGCGCCGAGTAGAGCGGCGCATCGGCCGCTGCGCTCGCATCCGGCAGGGACTCGTCGTCCAGCCAGATCACATCCCGCAGGACGACCGTTCGCTCATCGTTGTAGGCGGCGCCCGCCCAGGCCACCTGAATGGGCTGCAACAGGTCGCTGCCGACCTGAAGGAAGCCCCGACCGGCCTTGTTCGGCAAGAAGGTGGCGTCGGGGCGACCGAGCAGCTCGCGTGAGTCATCCGGCGTCTCGACCCGCAGGCAGGCGCGCAACTTCATGTTGGCGCGCATTTGATCCGAGACCACACCGGACGGACGCTGGGCGGCCAGTAGCAGCGACACACCAAAGGCCCGGCCCAGGCGCGTGATGCTCTCGAACTGCGCCCGATACTCCGGATTGGCCACGATCATCTCGGCGAACTCGTCGACGACGATGAACAGGTGTGGGAACGTCTTCGGGAGGGGATCCTCCGGCGCAAGTCTCGGCACGATCTTGCGGCGGTACTCGACCAGGTCTCTGGCGCCGCTGCGCGCCAGCAGCGTCGCCCGCTCCTCCATGACGGCCTGGATGGCCACGAACATGCGCTCCACCGCACTGGCCTGCACATTCGTCAGAATGTCCACCACGTGCGGCAGCTTTCGGAACGGCTCAAAGGCGGCGCCGCCCTTAAAATCGACCAGCACGAAGTTGAGGATGCGCGGGTCATACCGGACGGCCATTCCGGCGATGAGCGTCATCAGAAACTCCGACTTGCCGGACCCGGTCGTGCCGGCGATCATGCCATGCACCCCGTCTTCTTTGGCCGAGAAGACCAGGTGGCGGGCCTCGCGACTGCTGACGAGCCCGATGGGAACACTCAACCACTCTTGATTCTCCGGCACCAGGCTGCGCGACCAGTTCTCCTGCACCGGGATCTTGTCAACCGTCGAGATGCGACGTCCCTCGATCAGAGACATCATCTGGAGCAGCTCGACGGCCGGGGGCAGATCGGCCCCCGCCGGACGGACCAGCTCCAGGCGCCGCAACCTGGCGGCGAACTGTTGGCGCGCCTCGACCGGCTTTAACAGGTCGGCGACACCCAGGTAGCGGGGCGTGTTCAGCCCGACCTCGATATAGCGGAAGACCACCTGTTCACCAACGGCGGCGACCTCCACCATCGCCTGGCAGTCGCTCGGGACCTTCGACGGCTCGTCGACGAGGAACAGGACCGCCGCACCCAGGGTGGGGCCATCACGATTGAGCGTGGCGATGACGTCCTCGGAAGCCACGTCCTTCAGGGGGGTGTTCGCGGGGGCCTCCCCGAGCAGGTCCACAACGATGAGCAGGAACGGAAGAGTGATCTCCGCCGATCCCTTCCCATCCTCCCGGTCCTTCGTCTCGTTGAGCCGAACCTGCCGCTGGTCCAGCTCAACCTTGATTCGCTTCCAGAAACCGCGGACGTCAGCGGGCTTGGCCGAAAAGCAGAGCTGGGCCGATGGCCGGGGCTTCCCGCTGTCATCGTCGTCCCCGAACCCCCGGACAATGCAGTGAGGCAGCCACTCGGCCCATTCCCAGCTGCTGCTCGAGGCGGGATGACCGATGACGTAGAGGCGGGAGTCTTGAGACGAGTGGAAGGTGCAGAAGTGGGCCAGCACGGCGCGAGCGAAGTCGGCCGTTTGCGTTGGGCTCTTGCCGAAGATCCCCAGAGAATGGCGCGGGGGCTCGTAGAGGCCGGAAAGCATCTCCTCCATGTCCGAGTCCCTCGGGCCCCGGTCCTCGTCGTCGTCGGTTTCGTCCCGGCTGACAGGCCGCAGAGGGATCGTAATGGGGACGTCGTTGAGGATCTCCGAGTCCGCCGCCAGACGCAGCGCATCCTTGAACAGCGGCGACGGGTCAACCGATTCCTCCGCCCCCTCGACCTTGTACACCACGGTGGACCTGCGGCTCCCGATCCCCAATCGCACGATCCCGAAATCGGGGTCGCTCGGGCGTCGCTCCCAGATGCGGGAGCCAAAGCGACTGGTCTCCTTGCGCGCCGCGATCTCGATCAGGGAGGGGACGTCCGGATAGTTGTAGTGGAAGAACATGCGCTGGGTGTTGTGAGACCGTAGCATCTCCTGCCGCATCTCGGCCAGCCGCATCTGGTAGGCGTGCTCCTTCTCGGCGGCGTCCTTCCGTTCCGCCCGCAGGCTGATCACGCCGAAGACGACGGAGGCTCCCATGGCCAGGCCCATGGCGATCACCATAGCCATGTTGCCCGACCCCGAGGCGAAGACAAAGCCGAGGACGGTGATCAGAGGAAGGATGAGCGAGATCAGAGTCTGCAGGGTTGCGCCTGCCTTCTCGGGCGGCTTGGGGATCTTGACCGCACCTGAGGGAAGCTCCGGCTGCATTCGCGGCGGGCGATCGATGTATTCAAGAGGCATGGGAGACACCTCTGTGGCCTCGCGACCACGTCCATCCCGGTGGGCTTCCGGACAAGCAAGTGGCCTGGTTTGACTCGCGGAACGATATGGCCTAGAATCGCCATATTATAGCGTGATGAGGTTGCGTGTCAACCAAGGTCGGACCAAGGAGCTGGAAGAAGCATGAACCTCGCCCGGTATTGTGAACGGTGCAAGCGCCTCACGATGGACGGCAACCTGTGGTGCCAGGACAAGGATTGCCCGGCCGAGCAGGGTTATGCGGTGCTGGGATACGGCGACTACCTCGGCGACTTGAAGGTCACCAAGCTCATCACCGTGTGGCGCACAGGCGCGCTGTACGAAGCGCTGCGCGGCAAGCAGACGGTGTGGCTGAAAGTGGCTCACGCCGATCCGGAGTGCGAGGACCGACTGAAGCGGGAGGCGGCCTTCCTCAAGTCGATCGGGGCTGTGGCCGGGAAGGCTTCTCTCCTTCAATCCTTGCGGCCCGACCCTTATCCCGTCCACCTGAAGCTCCTGCCACCCTACCCTACACCATCCAAGAGGCTCCACGGCGAGATCTCGTTCCGCGGCGAGCCCAGGGTCTTCGCCGTCCTGCAGCCGGTGCGCGGCTCGCTGCTCAGCGATCGCCTGCTGGAGACCCCTCAGGTGTGGCATTACGAGGCCGCCTGGACCACCGTCACCCTGGCGCGGGCGCTGCGTCCGTTGGCCTCGCGCAACCTGGCGCATCTCTCGCTGACGCCCAATATGGTGATGGTCGAGACGGACGCCGAGGGTCACTGGCATCCGACGCTGCTCGATTTCGGCTGGCTCTGGGACGGCAGCCGCGACGGAACGTACCTGGAGGGGTTGATCCCGCTCTGCGCACCCGCCTACAGCGCGCCGGAGGTCCTTGCCGCGCGAAGTACCTCCGTCGGGCCCGCCGCCGACACGTACACCCTCGGCCTGGTGCTCTACGAGATGCTCGCCGGCCACCCGGCCTATGAGCCGTTGTTGAAGCGCGATGACCAGGTGCGGCGCGTGGTTGCGCAGAATCCATCGCCCCCGCCCATCGATCGCCCGGAACTTGAAGCCTCGGGGGTCGTCAAGCTGGTGGCCAAGGCGATCGCAGCGGGCGACCGCTATCCGACCGTGGTGCACCTGGCCCAGGCACTCACGTCGGTGTATGGCTCGCCGCCGGAGACGCGGCCCCTGCCCGCCGGGACCAAGGTGCTGATCGGCGTGGCCCTCTCGTCCTTGCTGTGCATTGCCCTCTTCGTCGCGTATCTGCTCCTGCAGGTCGTGCTGAACCGCTGAACAAGCGAGGGCGGGCCCTGCGGCCCGCCCCACGCCCCTCACCGCCAGAACAGCCCTCATCCGCCGTCCGTCGGCCTTTCCGCCAATACGAGAACACTGCGAGACGGTACAGCCGACGGCTAGCGCGTGCCGAAGTAGCGCTTCCCCTCGAAATCGCCGTTCTTGTGGTCCTGAACGGCCTGATCCAGATCGGCGCCGAACTCCTTCAACGTGTCGGCGAGCTCCTTGGACTTCTTCTTCACGGCGTCTTTGCATCGACCGTAGTACTTCGCCAGCGGCGGGAACCAGAAGCTGCTTGCTTCCAGGGCTGTGAAGATCCCGACCGCGATCTTCCCGATGGTCGTGACGGCATCCGCCTGCTGTCTGAATCCCTTCGCCGTGCTCTGGACCACGGGGTAGTCCATCTGGACGACTTGTCCGGCCATGTCAGTTCTCCTTCGGTGCAAGTTATCCGAAACGCGCTGCGGGTAGACCCTAGTAGATCTTGGAACAGACGTCGGCGAACCCGCTGGCCAACCCGGAGGCCTTCTTGTCGCCGCTCGAGGCACTGTCGCTCGACTTGGTGAGGTTGACCTGAATCCCTGTGAACGCCAGCGCCAGCTCTACGAACTTAGGCATCAGTTTGCGGAGAATGTCGGCGTTGAACTCGTCGGCGTCGCCACCGATCCAGGCAGACTGGATCTTGGGTCCGTAGGCCTTGACGAGGGATTGGACCTGTTGCGTTTGCGTCGCTTGCTGGCCGAACTTGGTCGCCGCCGCCCCCACCTGTGCAATGTTCATGAAGAATGAGTTTCCGAAACCTGCCATGGCAACTAAACCTCCTGGCTAAGCGAGCCGACTAGTTCTGGAACCGGGTCTTTGCCGTCTTCACGCCGTCCTCGAGCCTTGCTCGGGCGCCATCGACATCCGACGCCAATTCGCCCATCTTGGCGGAGAGCTTCTTCAGCGCTTTCGTCAGAGGGCCATTGATGGCGGCGACCATAGCCTGCCCGGCTTCCCCTTGGAGCCCGCCGCCTTCCATGTCCTTCCCCACCTGCGAGGCCGCCTTGATCGTATCTTCAAGCTGTTGCTGCGCCGCCGTGAACTCCTTGTTCATCGCTCTCATGGTGTCATAGTTCATTCGTACTTTTTCGGTCATGGTTCCCTCCTACATGCGCGATCGACCGGGCGGGTCTGACTCAGGTTTATGCTGTCCCGAACTTGTTGAGGATGTCCGTGAAGATGGACTCGATGGAGGCTTCGGTTTCGTGCTGGATCTTCTCGATTTCCTTCGATACCCTGTCGCCCTCGGCCATCGCGGTCTGAAGCTTCTTCATGGCGGGTATGACTTCACTGTCCATCTCGCTGAAGAACGCCGTCGCGCCTTCCCCGATCCAATCACCCCCTCTGAGCTGCTCGATCACTTTGGTCAACTTCTGAGTCGTTTGCTGGACCGCCGTCTCTTGCCCTCGGAACGAGTTCTGGTACTTCTTCATCGCTTCGTAGCTGACCCGGATGAGGGCCATCATGGAGCTCATTCGCACACCTCCTCGTGCTTGCTCGCGGTTTGCACGCGAGCGAAGAATGCGGCCTTGGTGCATCTCTCAGCGCAGTTCGTGGGTCGCGTGGCCGGGATCCCCGAAGATGACAGGCAATAGGCTTCCTCCTTCACTGGGATGATGTTTGTGGCTATGACATTTATACCACGTCCGGTGTCCCGTCCGAAAGGGGCGGCGTTCCCGACCCGCCGGGAAGCTCTTCCCGCCATCCCGAGACGGCTCTCCGCACGCGTGGCGCTCCTTCAAGCCAGGACGTCTCGTCTGCTCGACAACTGACCCTTGCGGCAGCCCTCCAGGCGCCCCGGAGCGGTGGGGTCCCTCCAACCTCCGCCCCCAGGAGCGAGCCCGGCGGATACCGCCCGGTCCAAGCGGCTGAAGTCCATGCTTCTGCTATCTCCGGACCCCAAGCCTCCGACGCCACGCAGGTCCGAGCACTCCCCGACGTCGGACTGGCACTCTCACCCGAGCGGTCTATAATGGGCGGGGCCTACAACGACGGGCCATTCCTCGCCGCTTGTGGTGCTGCTCGGACCACAACCCGCGCCTCGGTGGGAGACCCAGTTGGCCGTGATCCCCGACACCAGCCCAGAGAGTCCGGGCCAGCTTGCCCGCCTGGCTGACCGGTTGCACGCAAGTCTTGATCCGCACGACGTCATGCCGATGGTCGCCACGGTCGTTGCGCAGGGCCTGCCGGCGCGCTATGTTGCCATCTACCTCAAGCGCTTCGACGCTGAGGAGCTCCTGCTCGTCGCCGAGGGCGGGGCCGCGACGGGGGAACTCGAGCTCTCCCCCTCACCGTCTGCTGCAGCCAGGACGGCGGACGACCGCCCCGCCACCCGATCATCGAATGCGCTGGCTTTCCCCCTGCTCTACAAGTCCGAAACGGTCGGGCAGCTGATCGTTGTCATGGACGACAACCGCCAACCGACCTCCGAGGAGAGCCGTCTCGTGGAGGCGATCGCCGGCGGAGCGGGGGCTGCCGCCCAGGTTGTGCGGCAGGCGCACGTCCTGCAGTTGGCGCGCGAGCGTCTGGTGCTGGCGCGCGAGGAGGAACGCCGCCGTCTTCGACGCAACCTGCACGACACCATCGGACCGACCCTGTCCGCGCTCAGCCTGAAGGCCGGCGCCGTCCGCAACCTGATCCAGGAAGATCCCGGCGCCGCCCAGGAGGGGATGAACGAGCTGCGCCAACAGATCCAGAGCGTGATCACCGACATCCGCCGCGTCGTATACGACCTCCGACCACCGGCGCTGGACGAGTTGGGCATCATCCCCGCCATCCGGGAACAGGCTCGGCAGTTCTCAACCGGCGGGCTCCAGGTCCTCGTCGACGCACCCGACGAGATGCCTGCGCTGCCGGCCGCCGTCGAGGTCGCCGCCTACCGGATCGTGCTGGAGGCCCTGGCCAACGTGGGTCGGCATGCCCACGCCCATCAATGCCGGATCTTCATCGGGGTCGAGGATCGGGTCAACATCGAAGTGACGGATGATGGGATCGGGCTCCCCGTGGGCCACCGGGCTGGCGTCGGGATCGCCTCGATGCGTGACCGGGTCTCCGAGCTGGGGGGAACCTTCATGATCGAGTCGCCCCCCGAAGAGGGAACGCGTGTTCTGGCCACGCTTCCCCTCGGTCCTCGGCCTCTGGGCTGGGTGGCGGAGGCTCGCGGTCCGGACGACACCCCGCATGTGAACGGCACGGCCTAGACTCGATGGCGCAGAAGCGGATCCGGGTCCTGCTGGCTGACGATCACCACCTCTTCCGGGAAGGCTTGCGCGCCCTGCTGGTCTCGGCGGCCGACCTGGAAGTTGTCGGCGAAGCCGGCGACGGGAACGAGGTTGTCGCCAAGGCCGCGGAGGTCCGACCGGACGTCATCCTGATGGATCTTCAGTTGCCGGGGCTCAACGGGGTTGAGGCCACGCGCCGGATCCTGGCCTCGCAACCGAAGGTCAGCGTGCTCGTGTTGACGATGTTCGAGGACACGGATACGGTCCTGGCCGCCATGCGGGCCGGGGCACGGGGCTACCTGCTCAAGGACACGCATGAGGAGGCCCTGTTGCGCTCGGTTCGGGCCGTGGCCAACGGTGAGGCGTTGTTTGGCCCGGCGGTGGCTGAACGTCTGATCCAGTACCTGGCAGTGGCTACGCCTCCTGCTGAGCCACGTGCCTTCCCCGAACTCACCGGCCGGGAGCTGGAGGTCCTCTCGCTGCTCGCCCAGGGGCTCACCAATCAGGCGGTGGCCGACCGCATGGGCATCAGCCTGAAGACGGCGCGCAACCACGTTTCCAACATCCTGGGCAGGCTCCAAGTGGCGGACCGAACCGAGGCCGTCGCCCGGGCGCGCGCGGCCGGGCTCGGATCGGAGAGAAGGAGCCGTCTGTAGTCGGTAGCGGCACCCCTGGCGAGCGCGGTCGGGGAGCTCAGGAAGATTGGCGCCCCACATTGCGCCTGGGAGTGTGCCAAGCCCGATGTCATCCGTCGTTGTTGAACTGCGAATGGCCACGAACAGGCGTTGCGTGCCAGGTGTCTTTCCATAGCCCAGTTCCCTACCCTGAATCCAGCCCAATGCGCATCGGTTGCCCTGCGGTCGCCGCCGGATCCTGCAACAGCCTCATGCGTGGATTCCCCGGCCCGCGCGCCTGAGCGAATCGGGCGCCTGAGTTCAACAAGATCCGTGAGGGGACACCGCCCGGGTCCAAAGCGGATCGCGGGAGCACTCCGGGGCAAAGCGGAGGAGCAAGTCCCACCGTCGCCTCATGGAGAACGGCATTCACCGACACGCGATCAGCCGTCAGCCCTGTTGGCAGGGCTGACGGCTGATTGCTGAACGCTGAGAGCTCGCCTGAGGGCGCGAATGGTCTCCGGGAAGGAAGGAGAACCCTATCCGCCTTCTTCGATTACGCACAAGGGGCATGGGAGTCAAAGACGGTCAGGAGTCTTGGACTCCAGCTTTGAGCCCCGCCCTGGTGGTTCATGGGCGGAGCCCCGCGCCAAGCGTCCAACTCGACGGCGGGCTAGCGCCATGAGGAGGACGCGCCGACGTGGGGCGGATCCGGCTCTCGCCCTGATTCGTTCCCTATGCTTCGATGGCGTTGAAGATGTCGGTGTTGCTGATGATCCCGACGATCTCCTTGCCATCAAACACAGGTGCCCTCCGGATGCCCGCGTTGTGAAAGAGCCTTGCGCAGTACTTCAGCGCGAGACCAGGGGAGACCATGATCACAGGCTTGGTCATGATCTCGTGGACCTTGACGGTCTTCGGATCCTTTCCCGGATCGACGATCTTGCTCACAATGTCTTTTCGAGTCACGATCCCCCAGGCATCTTCGTGGGTCCTTCGGTTGACCACCAGGCTGGAGACCTTCTTCTGTCGCATCATCGCAATAGCGCTGGTCGCGGTCTCGCTTCCATCAATGGTCGCCACATCCTTGTGCATGACATCGGCGACTCTCTTGAACCTTACGGTCTCAAGACCCTTGCTGGCCATCCTGCCTCCTCCTTATGTTGCGCCTGGCATCTCGCCGACGGGCCGGCTGGGCGCCACAGCTATTGTCGCACATTAACGCTCCCGAAGACAAGCGACTCGGATTGGCCCCCGGCAGGCCCAGTCTGCCACAGCGGCGGGCCAGGCTTGAATTACGTAGACCGCCGAAACCACTGGGGCAGCTATTCCATTTCCGGTAGATCCTATCTTCTTGGCATTCAAGCAGAAGTTGACTATGACCTTAGTACTCTCCCACACATATACGATGATGTATCCCGCCTGCCGCAGGAGTATACTCCTCTCGTCCGCCGCGGGAGGAGCACGTGCCGAGGCAGAGCCCATTCATCATCCAGCTGTCGCCTGC
>Ga0315295_10000619_pt1 | contig 30710 bp, 29 predicted proteins | sample YL17G14_0_MG_FD_204453 | JGI IMG/M metagenome (GOLD analysis project Ga0315295, IMG submission 204453) | Sediment microbial communities from Yellowstone Lake, YNP, Wyoming, USA - YL17G14_0 | ecosystem: Environmental > Aquatic > Freshwater > Lake > Sediment | place: USA: Wyoming | collected... | reverse complement strand
TGACGGCATATATATACCAGGTCACGATTACCATTGGGGAGCCAATGGCTCCCAGATCTGGTGGCGCTTGGACTGGTTCAACTGGTGGAATGGCGCGAATGACGTTTTGGAACCCTTCTTCCCCTAAACCAGCATCTAACGTAATTCACTCAGCATAACAAGAACGAGGCTTCGATCAAACGAAGCCTCGTTTCTTTTCGCCTCGCCAGTCTCAAATCTCTAAGTTACTAATCTCAAATCGCTGGCACCGATATGTTATACTTACTTATCTTGACTCTCATATCAGGGTATGCTAGCATTTATGGGGTAGGAGGTTCTCGTGAAGAAACTGTATGTATATACATTGCTGTTGGTTGTGGCGGCGATACTGCTTGCGGCTTCCACCCCAATTGGGCTTTCTACCCTGACCATCTACAACAAGATCCCCGGTGAGGTTATCCACTTGAGGATGAACGGCATGCGCTATAAAGAATTTTATTTCCTGACCGTGCATAGCCCGACTCATAAGACCGGTCCTGTGCTGAAAGGCGACCCATGGGTCAGGAGAGCACATTTCACCATCCGCAAGGATATCTATTATGTCACCATCTACCTGTGCGACACCCAACGCAGCGGTAACCTCAACATGGTGCGTTCCGTCCGCCTGGTCTTTCCCAGCTGCTACACTTCCCAGAACGCTGGCGAGCCCACCGAAGAAAAGGTCGATATTGTCAACGCTATCCCCGGCACTGCCAACACCGACCTAGCAGGATTGCCTGGTGATGGCAAGGATCCATGGGGTAAACACACCGGCGCTAACGGCGACCAGATCTGGTGGCGGTTGGACTGGTTCAACTGGTGGAATCACGGCAGCGACATCCTGGAACCCTTCTTCCCCTAAACCGGGAAACAACATAGTAAGTTAGAGCATAATAGAAACGAGGCTTCGATCATTCGAAGCCTCATTTCTTTCTTGAATATAATAACAATTAGAAATCCATGCAGGTCACTTGTTCTTACGTCTCAGCAAGTACCCCAGAGCTCCTCCAACTAAAGATGGGATTCCACCAACCATCAGGAAAGTATCACTCCAAAAGCGCTCTGGAAACAGCCTGATCAAGGTGTCAGAATACAGAAAAGTCCACGAGCCCTGAGTGAAAAAGATCTCATGAAAAAGCACGAAGATGAAGTTAAAAGCCAGCAGCACCAGCAGGAGGATAAGTATCATTAGTACGGTTGTTAACCAGCCGCCGCGCGCGATCGCTACGCGGTATTCTAACCACCAACCGCCGCGCCAGGCCCACAATGCCAATACTAGGGATATCAGGATAGCGGCCAACCACACCAGCATGGCAGCCTGAACCACGTTTTTTACATCGATCATATGCTGAAGTTCACGGTCATTATAGACCTTGGTACAATCTTCCATATATAGGCACGACGGTGCAGGTGCAACTTGTCCTTCGGGAAAGCGCAAATCCGCCAGGTAGGATATGCCCGCGTCATTGATAAGATAATCCAGGGCGAACCGTGACCAGTGCAGGCGGTCCTCCAGACTGAAGCCGTAGCTATCGGCAGGGAACCCGGGGCTGTGGTACTCAAACTCCAGAAACCAGGGGTTTAATACCAGGCGCACGGTGGATAAAACCAACACCACCGGCACCAATATACTAACCAACCATCCAAAAACCGGTTGTATTCTTGTTGTCGAAGAATTCATTATCACTTCTCCTGTACATCCTCCATACCACCAGCGAGGATATAGTTCAAAATCAGGCTGTGTGTTACCCACTCGATCGGGGCGCGGTCATCTGTATAGACCGTTTTGCTTAGCGGGGTGGGTTGCCGGTACAGAAGTGTGCGCTTGACCACTATTTTTAATAATGGATGAATATCGTCGCGTTCCGACAGGCTCAGGTAATTCTTGTACAGGTTTATCCAATCAGCCGGCATCATGGTGGCATAGATGATGGAGTTATATGTATCCGGGATGTCCATCACGAAAACAGAGGGGAAAACGGCTTGCATGGTTCCTACCAGCACCTCAATCAGGCGGCGGTCATGCGGGGCGCGGCCGACGTTGATCGCCACGACACCCTTATCCTCCAGGTGAGCGCGTAGCTCCTGGAAGAATTCCTGAGTGGTAAGATGCCAGGGAATATATGGAGGTCGGTAAGCATCCACACAGATGATGGTGTAGTGCCTGGAGCTGTGCGCCAGCGCCCATCTTCCATCCTGGGCAACGGCATTCAGATTGGGCTCATTCATATCAAAAAATTCTCGGCCCACAATGATAATTTGGGGGTCAAGCTCAAACCCATCAATGGGGATCGCTCCAAACACAGCAGTTGCCTGGTGGGCGATTGTACCCGCCGCCAGTCCAATAATTGCCATGCTTTCCACCTGTTCGGGGTCATAAGGGGAGGCGTTAAAGAACGGCGCAGCAAGAAACTGTTCCCACGGGCCACCAAAAAAAAGTTGGCTGGGATGGTATTGCGAATGGATGCCCTGACCCTCATTCAGGCGCAGGTATCGATAGCTGTCCCGCTCCAATACCTGGATGTAATTGTAAGAAGACTCGGTCTCATATATTTGTCCTGCGGTTGTTTTGATGGGTTTTCCAATCAATAACAGCGCAAGAACAGCCAGGATAACCGGCATCCAAAGGAAAGGCAATACAGCCCGGTATCCAATGGTGTGCCAGAGACCAATCATCGCAACCAGTAGAAGCAAAGCGCTGAAAACCAGGAAGGTCGCCCGGGTGCCTAACCAGGGGATCAACACCAACACAGGTAGAAAAGTGCCCAGAAAAGACCCCATGGTCGAAATGGCGAAAATTTGCCCGGAGACTCTGCCAGCTTTGAGCGGGTCGGTCATCGCCAGGCGGATGGCGAAAGGTGAGATTGTCCCAAGCAGTGTTATGGGGACGCTAAAAAGGATCAACACCGCCGCGAACGATCCAAATAATACTCCCAGTTCGAATCTATCAAAGGCATCGGCGGCCGGGCGTAGGATGGGACCGGCAATCAAAGGCACAATGCCGGCAGTGAATGCACCCCAGGCTAACACGGTATACATCGTTTTGGGATATGGTGAGCGGTCGGCCCAGCGCCCACCCAGGAAGTAACCCGCAGTCAGGTAGATCAGGATCAGGCCGATGATGCTGGCCCAAACCAGACGGCTGTCACCAAAATACGGCCCCAGGAGATGCGAGGCTGACATTTCAACTGCCAGCGTGGTCATGCCAGAGATGAACACAGTGAAATACAGGTACCGTTGCATTGCGTGATTATAACCTGGAACTGCATGACATATTGAACAGAAGTTGTTAGGTAATCATTGAGCGAGGGAACTTGTACCAACGACTTTTCGATGGTAACATAGATTCAGGTGGTTGCTGTGTCTCGCTTCATTCATCTCCACACTCATTCGTACTATTCTTTCCTGGAAGGGGTTCCTTCACCTGTCCAACTGGTTCATGCCGCGCTGGAGAATGGCATACCGGCTTTAGCGCTGACTGACAAAGGAGGCTTATCAGGGGCGATTGAATTCTACGAAGCCTGTGTCTCAGCCGGTATCCAACCCATCCTGGGTCTCGAGTTGAACATCACCGCTCCGGAAGGTACGCCCAACCCTGCCAAAGGACACTTGGTTCTGCTGGCGATGGATTTGACTGGCTGGAGAAGTCTTTGCCGCCTGAGTAGCGTCCTGAATACCGACGCAAACTATGCTCAGGAAGGCACCCTACCCTTTGAAATCCTAACCGAGCATACCCAGGGGTTGATTTGCCTAACAGGGGGTAGAGGCAGTCTTTTAAACCAATGGTTGGCAACCCACCAGGCGCAAGAGGCCACTCATTTTTTACAATTAGTGAAAGAACTTTTTCCTGAACGTGTTTATCTTGAATTCCAATTACCCCCGGCAGGCCCGCAGTCATCCGGGGCAAAAGCTCTGCATGCCTTGCTAGAATCGCTGGCCAGCCGCACCCAATTACCTATGGTCGCGGCTGGTAACGTCTACTACATGACGCCTGACCAGGCCGGCTTACAGCGCTTGCTCAGTGCCATCCGCTTGAACTGCCGCCTGGAAGATGTACCCAGCAGCGCTTTTTCACCGGTAGGGGCGCATTTCATGACCCCGGCTGAAATCGAGCAGAACTTTATCGCCGCCGGATACCCGCAGGATGCGCTAGCTATCACCCAGGAGATAGCGATGCGTTGCCGCCTGGAATTCCCGCTGGGATCGTACCATTACCCAAAGGTGCCCTTGCCCGCCGGCGTTTCCCCTGAACAAGACCTTCGAAAAAAAGCCCTGGCAGGAGCAAAGCGTCTTTATGGTGGGATATCCCCGGAACTAAAAAAACGCCTGGATTACGAGATGGAAGCGATCACCAACAGCGGCTTTGCGCCCTTGTTTTTAATCATGGAGGAGATCATTGCCTTCACCCGCCGTGCCGATATCCCTTATTCATCGCGCGGCTCGGCAGCTTCCTCCCTGGTGGCGCATTGCTTGGGGATCACCATACCTGACCCAATCCGCTTAGACCTGTATTTTGAGCGTTTTCTAAACCCGGCGCGCAGTTCGCCGCCGGATATCGACACTGACCTGTGCTCGCGTCGGCGTGACGAGGTGATCCAGCACGTGTTTGAAGCCTACGGTGCTGACCAGGTGGCGATGGTGGGCACCATTAACCGCTTCCGCCAACGCTCGGCCTTGCGTGAGATTGCCAAGGCCTATGGCCTGCCGCCGGCAGAGGTCAGCAGCATGGTTGATTCCCTGCCTCACCGCTGGTATGGCTCACCAGATACTGTTTCCCCGGATGTACCACCCTATACTGAGCTGGCAGAGCGTTATAATACCCCGCTTCACCATGCCATCTTCCGGGATGCCGCTGCCATCCTGGAATTTCCTCACCATCTCTCCATCCATGCCGGCGGTGTGATCATTTCCCCCGGCCCGGTGACCGATTTGGTGCCGGTCCAATCTTCCGGCAAAGGCATCATCATCACTCAACTCGACCTGGAAGCGATTGAACGTCTGGGGTTGGTCAAGCTGGATTTGCTGGGTATTCGCGGGCTGACCGTCCTGGGTGATGTGGCTGACTCTATCCGCCAGACACACGCCCTAACCAGCCAAGGTTCAAACCAATCCCGCCTGGAAATCCTGGAGGATATTCCCGAAGAGGATGCAGATACTGCCCAACTGGTACGTAACGGGCGCACAATCGGCTGCTTTATGATTGAAAGCCCCGGTATGCGGGCGACGATTAAACAAATCCAGGCGGATAGTATTGACGATATTATGGCTGCCCTGGCACTCTACCGCCCTGGACCCCTGACCGGTGGGTTGAAAGATGCTTTTGTACGCCGTCACCTGGGGCAGGAGACTGTCACTCACCTGCACCCTGCTCTGGAGCCTCTGTTAGCGGCTACTTACGGCGTGATCCTTTACCAGGAACAGGTGCTGCGTATTGCTCATGAACTAGCGGGGATGAGTTTAGCTGAAGCTGATCTGCTGCGACGAGCGATGAGCCATTTTGATCCCGGTAAGCAGATGCAGACCCTGCAGGAAAACTTTGTGGCAGGAGCTGCTCAATTTAGCAATATCCCACCCGATACTGCCAGAGGAGTTTGGGAACTCATGGCAGCCTTTGCCGGTTATGGTTTCCCCAAGGCGCATGCTGCCTCGTATGCCTTGGTGGCCTGGCGCTCTGCCTGGTGTAAGGTTCACTACCCGGCGGAATTCATGGCAGCCGTGCTGGCATGCTGGGGCGGTTACTACAGCCAGCAGGTGTACATGATGGAAGCCCGCCACTTAGGACAGACCTTGAAACCGCCCCATGTCAACCATTCGCAACGTGAGTTCAGCATCCAATACCAGGATGGGCAAAAAGCGCTTTTTATGGGCCTCGACCAGGTTCGTGAACTGACCCAGCAGACCCAAAACCGCATATTACAGCACAGACCGTTCCACTCCCTGAGCGATTTTTTGGTGCGCGTGGACCCGAAGCCACAGGAGGCCGAAAACCTGGTGCGAGTGGGGGCATTTGAGGGTTTCGGGAAAATCCCGGCTTTGCTGCACTACCTCAAGACAGGAAGATGGGAGATGGGGCAGATACCACTATTTAGCATGGAAGATGACGTTACAGAAGATTGGTCGCTGGTTGAAAAGGCTGATGCTCAAGAGACGATCCTGGGGACAAGCGTTGACGTGCATCCCCTAGAATTAGTTACTGACCGGCTTGCCAGCGCGGGTGTTCTCACCACCGTGGAAGCTGCTACCCATTTTGGACAGCGAGTTCGCCTGGCGGGCATGCGCCAAACCTGGCGGCGTGTGCTCACCACTCGCGGCACCCCGGTCTATTTCATGACCTTAGAGGATATGGACGGCAGCCTCGATGTTATGATCGGATCTGATATTTACAAGCAATACCGGACAGAACTCTCTAAGCGCGGCCCGTTGATTGTTGAGGGGGTTGTTGAGCTTGATTTAGAGAAAAACGAGCCGGTAATCCGCGCAGAACGATTTTGGTATGTAGAAAGATAGAAAAACATACCGAAGGGAAAATAGAAGAGGAGAAAAATCTATGGCGGATATCGTAGTTGTGGGTAGTCTAAACATGGATCTGGTGGTGAAAGCCCCACGCATTCCCGTTGCAGGAGAGACAATCCATGGCGAGGACCTGCACATTATTCCGGGGGGCAAAGGAGCGAATCAGGCTGCTGCTGCTGTCAAACTGGGTAGTAAGGTGGCTTTGGTTGGTCGGGTCGGTGATGATGCTTTTGGTCCTCGCCTGACAGATAACCTGAAGCAGCTTGGAGTTAATACACGTCACGTCCGCATAGATGCAGAGGCGGCAACTGGGACAGCGATCATCATCGTTAACGAGGGCGGCGAAAATAGCATCGTCGTATCCCCAGGCGCTAATGGCAGAGCTGCGAGAGAGGACATTGACTACATCGATGAGTTATTAGATCAGGCAAAATATCTCCTGCTACAATTTGAGATCCCCTTAGACACGGTGCAATATGCGATTGAGGTGGCCTCACAAAAAAAAGTGAAAGTCATCCTCAACCCCGCGCCAGCTAAAAATGTACCTCCAGAGATTTTGACCAAAGTTGATTTCCTGGTGCCAAATGAAACCGAGACAAAGCTACTGACCGGGTTGGAGGTTAAAGACCTGAATTCGGCGGAGGCGGCAGCCCGTAAACTGGCTGAACTGGGTATTTCTGTGGTCATCATCACCCTGGGGGAAAAGGGGGCTTTGTTCGTTGCCGGCAACGAAGCCATTCATATACCTGCCCAGAAAGTGAAAGTTGTGGATACCACTGCGGCCGGCGATGCTTTCATCGGAGGTTTGGCGACGGCTTTGGTAAAGGGATATGCTCTCAAGGACGCTGTAAAGTATGCTTCCTGCGCAGGCACATTGGCAGTGACCAAGTTTGGTGCACAAACTTCGCTACCCACATTAGAGGAAGTGGAGCATTTATTTAAAAGCTATTAATCGGGAGGTTAATTTGAAGAAAATCGGTGTACTTAATATAGATATCTCGGAAGTAATCGCTAGCATGGGTCACATGGATATGTTGGTCATTGGAGATGCCGGGTTACCCATTCCGGCTAAAGTCCGGCGGATTGACCTGGCAGTTAAAAAAGATGTGCCGGGATTCATTGAGACGGTAGAAGCGATTGCAGAAGAATTAAAAGTGGAACGCATCATCATCGCGGAGGAAACCGGCAGAGTTAGCCCGCATATCCAGGACGCGCTGCTTAGGATATTCGATGGTGTGGAAGTGAAGAAGGTCAGCCATAAATCATTAAAGGAGCTTTGCTATGATGCTGCCGCCGTGATTCGAACTGGCGAGTTCACCCCTTATGCCAACGTGGTTCTGGTTTCTGGTGTAGTTTTTTAATAAGAGAAAGATAAATAGGAAGACCACTAAAACAAAGAAGGAGTGTCAAAAATATGAAGAAAATAAGAGTCGGAGTAGTTGGATTAGGTCAAATTGCACAAATTGCTCACCTCCCCTACCTCAGAGAACTCCCGGGCTTTGAAATCGGAGCAGTGTGCGAAATATCCGAGAAAGTGTTGGCTGCGATTGGCGACCAATATCATATCAAAGAGCGCTATCTGGATTACCACGACTTAGTGAAGCAGAAGGACCTGGATGCTGTATTGATTACCAGCCATGAGCACGCCGATATCTCTGTCGCTGCCATGAACGAGGGAAAGCATGTCTTCGTAGAGAAACCGATGGCTTTCAACCTGGAACAGGCAGATAAAATGGTTGAGGCGGCTAAGAAGAACAAAGTCAAATTGATGGTGGCCTATATGAAGCGCTATGACCCCGGTTATGAATACGCCTTACCGCTTTTTAAGAGCATGAAAGATATCCATCTGATACGGGTCCACAATTTTGCCGGCGCTTTTTACATGAACACTGAGATTTACAACTTGTTTAACCCATCCGATGTGCTTCCCGATAAGTCCAAATCAATGCAGGAAAAACAGAGGGCCGACATCATCGCTGCTATTGGTAAGGAAAGGGCAGACTTCGTGGATGCATATAGCATGTTGCTCTATCTATGCACCCATGATGCTATCGTTTTGCATGAGGCCTTTGGATCACCCACCGACATTTTACACGTTGATATTTTAAAGAAACGGTTTGTTATCGCTGAATTAGCGTACGGGGAGAACACTCGTTGCATTTGGGAGACGGGTTTAGTGACTGATCGGCCAGATTGGGATGAGCAAATAACCGCTTATAGTGGAGAACGCACGGTTGAAGTTAGGTTTCCCTTCCCCTATATCAAGAACCTACCGACGATAGTGGAAGTACGCGAGCTAGAAGGTAAGGTCAATGTTGTGAAGACTGTTGAGGCTTCATTTGACGAAGCTTTCAAGCGGGAATGGCGCCACTTCTACGAATGTGTGACCCAAAATAAGGAGCCCATTACCAATGGCGAAAAAGGCCGCAGAGACATTGCTTTTATGATTGATTTGATCAAAGCTGCGCGTCTATAGGGCCAGCCGCACAGTTAAATAAACCTTGACCGGGAAGAGCAAGCTAACAGATAAGGAGGTGGTTTATATAGAGAAAGATGCCCATATATATATGAGACTATAAGAATTGTTTGGTTTATCCACTAAAAAATCCTATAAGGAGAAATCGAGATGAAAAAACTATTTAGTTTAATTGTCGTTTTGACGCTCACGATGGCGATCTTAGTAGCATGCGGCGGGTTTACCATACGCGGATGAAGTAGTTATCTACGGATTTGTGCTTGGCGCACCAAGTACAGAAGAAAAGAAACACGACAAAGGCTGGGTGTCCTTCGCCAACCAAATTGTAGTTAAGCTGGTGTTTATTTAACCTTAAGATTTGTATAGCCTCGCGTTTCCTGCTTTCCCAACCATCTCAATACATCCGATCTTGCATAAGGTGTAGGTCATCCTTCGCGCCAGGGTAACCCGGCGGTGCAGGGCAGCGGCAAGTTCACGATTGGTGAAAGGCTGCGGAAGGCCAGCGGGCAGCAGACCACAGAAATCGTCTGGAGATTGCAAGGTGATGCTGCTCAGGACTTCAAGCAAGCGGCGGTCATGGATGCTCCAACCCTGACGCCGCCAGCTACCCCGGCCATCATCTCGCAGGATTTCTTCCTGGCGAGTGAGCAGGACCTCGATGGTAAGATTATTGTGCGGCACCAATCCAGAAAGACTTGTCATTTCATAAAAAATATCAAATGGACAGCCTTTTTTGGGGGATTTTCGGCGACTGATTGGGACACTGCTCGTTGTTTGACGTATAATCCATTTTTCCTGGGCAACAGGGTAGACCAGCCGTACCGGGTGATTTTCTATCAGCCTGGTGAGCTTATGTTTTAAGGCGGCAAAATTGCGTGTTTGAATCTCGATCAACACACCATCTCGCACAATGTCAATCACGTAATCCGATACCCTGGCTTCCAACTGATCGCCTGGTTGGGTATACCAGGCCTTCAGAGCAGCATGCAGGGACTTCTCGAAGACAGTTGATGGCTGGCGTAGACGGGCATGGTGGAGCATGGGGGTTATTATAAACTCTTTTTGAACAGTCATTTATCTTCGCTCTTTGGGAGCTGCGGTGATGAGTATTAGCTATATTTTCTACCACGGAAAATCCCAAAGAACCTTTTTCTGTTAGGATTGACAGGTTGTGTTAGAATACATACCGACTGGTCGGTATGTATTCTAAGGAATTATTATTCATATATATATCAAACTCTCACAATTGCCGGTGAGATTTCACGGTAAAATCAACGCCTACATTTTTGGGGGTGTATAGATCTGAGCGTATCAAGAATCTGGAATAGGTCAACTGTATGGACAAATCTGTATCGTCTATGGAGAATATCCACCCTGGCCGACAAACACGCCAGGGTAATTTAACGTCTTTGATTGAACTGCATGACCTCAATAAAGTGTACCAGACACCGGCCGGGAATATCCATGCCTTAAAGCATATCAACTTGGAAATTGGTCATGGCGAGTTTACTACCATTGTGGGTAAATCTGGTGCGGGTAAATCGACGTTAATCAACATGATTTCCTGTATCGATTCGCCTACTTCAGGCAAGGTTATTTTTCAGGGAAAGCCTATCCACAGCTTGGGCGAGGACCAAAAAGCGCGTTGGCGCGGTAAATTTTTGGGTGTGGTTTTCCAATTTTTTCAATTACTACCCACCCTCAACATCATCGAAAATGTCACGATTCCAATGGATTTTTACAGCAAAGTGCCATTACACCAACGCAGGGAACGCGCCTTGTCTTTGCTAGAGCAGGTTGGCATTGTGGAGCATGCTTATAAAGTTCCGGCGAAACTTTCCGGTGGGCAGCAACAACGCGTGGCTATTGCCCGCGCCCTTTCCAATGACCCGCCGGTTATTGTGGCGGATGAGCCTACGGGAAATCTTGACTCGCGCACTGCAGCGGAAATTCTAGACCTCTTTGCATTGCTGGTTGACCAAGGAAAGACTGTATTGGTAGTCAGTCATGAACGTAGTATTGCCAGTTGGGCAACACGGACGGTCGAGCTGGTAGATGGGGTGATAGGCCCAAAACATGATACCTGCTAATTGGATGAAAGTTTTTAAGGACATATGGAGCAATAAGACACGCTCGATATTGGTGATACTGTCTATCGCGGTTGGAATAGCCGCAGTGGGCATGATTAACATTGCCAGTTGGGTTATTGAACGAGATTTGTATGGTCAATATGCCTCCGGGAACCCGGCCCGGGTTTATATCTATGTCGCCCCTTTTGAAAAGGAATTGGCAAAATCGGTCGAAGGAATGCGCGAGGTAGAAACAGCGGACGCGCGCAGGATATTATCCGCATTAATTATTACTCAAGATGGTCAACGGGAAGACCTTAATTTGATTGTAGTCCCCGATTACAGTAATGTGCGTATCAACCGCTTTCAAGTCGTCGAAGGGGCAAAAGAGCCTGGAGTACGCCAGATCTTGATGGAGCGCCAATCTGCTCACCTCCTGGGCCTTAAGATCGGTGATCAAATAACGATTGAAATGGAAAATAAGCAACGTTATACTTTGACCGTCGCCGGGATTGTCCATGATGTGTACGAAATGCCTTTTGCTTTGCTGGGAGAAGCAACCGCTTATGTCAACATGAGCACTTTAGAGTGGATGGGAGAACACCCCTTTTATAATCGTTTAGATATTGTGGTGAGCGAACAAAAAAGTGATAAGGCGCATGTGTTGAAGGTAGGTGAACAGATTCGCGACCGCGTGATTGAACCTGCAGGTCTAAGTGGGGTACGTATCCAGATTCCTGGCGTAGGTTCTGAACCAGGGGATCATTGGGCGCACAATCAAATCAATGGTTTCTTGTTAATTCTGAAAATCATGGGTGTGATGGCAATGCTGCTCAGCAGCGGCCTGGTCATCAACACCATATCGGCCATTCTCGTACAGCAAGTAAAGCAAATCGGGATTCTGCGCGCAGTGGGAGCAACTCGCCGCCAGGTGATCAATATGTATCTGCTGTATGTGATTATCCTTGGTGTGCTTGGCTTAATGATTGCGCTTCCGCTGGGTTTGATAGGTAGTTGGGGGTTAGCTAACCTTGCTGCATACTTTCTCAATTTTGATCTATCTAATATATCTTTACCCTGGGATGTATTGGCTGTACAGGTTACCCTTAGCCTGGTGATCCCAGTGGGTGTGGCCTTAGTGCCTATATTTTCCAGCACTCGTATACCGGTATATGATGCTATCTACCAATACGGTTTGAGTAACAAAGGGGTATTTGGAAAGCTGGAGGGCTTTCTAGGCAGATTTCGGACTTTCGACCCTCCGTTATTGTTATCATTGCGCAATACCTTTCGCAAGAAAGCTCGCCTGGCGTTCACACTAGGGACACTAACCCTGGCGGGAGCGATGTTTATTGCTTCATTTAGCACTTACACATCTTTGAACTCACAGATTCGGGATGTGGAGCGATACATTTCGTTTGATGTTTCATTAGGCATCCCTGGAGGAGCATCGAAAACCACTATAGAACGGGAAGCGCGCCGAGTTCCTGGTGTTGCCTATGCAGAAGGTTGGGCGTTAAGCGAGGGCGTGTTGGAACGCCCAGACGGCTCAGAGAGTCAGGGCATCGAAATCGTGGGTTTGCTGCCCGACGCGCGTACAATCCAACCTTTACTCCTGGATGGTGAATGGCTGGCCGCGGGGAATTTTCCGAAACAGGTTGTAGTGAACCAGGATCTGGTTAACGATGAACCACAAATTAAGGTTGGCAATTTGTTGGATATCAAAGTTGGTGATAAAAAACAGACTTTCAGTGTTGTTGGTATCGTTTCTAAACACTTATCTGGAGCGCGTATCTATATGAATTGTAATACATTTGCCCAATTAACCGGCAGACGCAACCAGGCCGATGTGGTGCGCGTTGTAGCAAACCTTGATCACCTCAGCCCACAGGATATTCAGGAGAGCATCTCAATAAATTTAGAGAAGCGGTTTGATAATGCGGGATTTAGTAGTGAGCGAGGTGTTACGCGGCATTCAGTTTATGATAAGTTCACTAAAGTATTCAATATCATCTTGATAGTTTTATTGATCATGGCCGGGTTATTGGCCGTAGTAGGAAGCATTGGCTTAACCGGCGCATTGGGTATCAATGTACTTGAACGCGTACGCGAAATTGGCGTCTTGCGTGCCGTAGGGGCGGCAAACCAGGCGGTTCTGAAAATAGTCATGATTGAAGGCGTGGTTGTCGGCATGATAAGTTGGGTTATGGGCGCCCTGACATCCGCTTTATCCAGCCCGTTATTAGCCGGTGTAGTCATCTATGCGGTCTTGAATACGCGTATGAGCTACCGTTATTCACTGGCTGGTCTGGCAATATGGTTTGGCCTCATTTTGCTCATCGGCGTAGTAGCGAGCCTCGCCCCTGCCAGAAAAGCAACTTTATTACAGGTAAGAGATGTGCTTGATTATGAATAAGAGGACGGAAGTAAGTAAATCTATTTATGTGGCAGACGAGAATGAGGTGGCCAAATCAAGCTCTGGGAGTCTGCCTACGTTGATTAACCTGCAGCAGGTTGTTAAGACTTATCAAACTGCAGCTGGTACCTTCACTGCTCTAGACCAGGTCGATTTAACGATTGGAAAAGGGGAGTTCGTGTCAATCGTTGGAAGATCTGGCAGCGGCAAAACGACTCTCATAAACCTGATTACCGGTATCGATAATCCGACCAGGGGTGAAATCTACATCGGTGAAACCGCAGTTCATCTTCTAAAAGAGAGTGAAAAAGCACCCTGGCGTGGTTTGAATGTAGGGGTCGTTTTTCAATTCTTCCAGTTACTGCCAACACTTACTATCCTGGAAAATGTGATGCTTCCGATGAGCCTGTGCAATATTTATCCTGGCCCTGAGCGTGTTGAGCGCGCCTTGGAATTGCTTGACCTGGTTGACCTCACTTCTCAGGTGGACAAATTACCCCACCTTTTATCCGGCGGAGGGCAGCAACGCGCGGCTATTGCCCGTTCTCTGGCCAATAACCCGCTGATCGTCGCCACAGATGAGCCAACTGGTAATCTGGACTCGCGTTCTGCTGAAACGGTGATGCGATTATTCGATAGCCTCGTAAGCAGGGGGAAAACGATATTAATGGTGACACATGACCCTGACCTGGCAAAACGTGCGGGACGGATAATCACCCTGGCAGATGGGCGCGTTGTTCTATAGATGCGGTCGTAAAGGATTTTATTGGCGCGCTTAGGCATCAACAGGATATGCAGCCCCACGGCTAGCTGGCTTGTCCTCCAGCAGGAGCGGTAAAATTGAAGGGGTAAGCTCAAATAGTGTAAAAAATAACATCATGCTCAACTAAATGCCCATCAATGTAGGCGAACTTGCCGGAGAAAAAGCGCATGCCCTCCAGCCAGGGTAAGAAAATCCGGTCACCCTCCCACAGGTCCAGGTTGAGCAACTGCTCATCGTCTACCCACTCCAGATAACCTTCAGCCGGGCTATCTGACACCAATTGACCCTCAAACTCACTGGCCGTGAAGACGAAGGCGTACCAGTCCTCTTCGTGGGCGAACCCCGGAAATGTGAGGAAACCGTGTAAAACAGGGTTTTTGATGGTCAACCCCGATTCTTCGCGCACTTCGCGGATAACGCACTCTTCGGGGGTCTCACCAGGCTCAAATTTTCCTCCCAAGCCGTTCCATTTGCCGGCATGAATGTCATCCGGTCGCTTGGAGCGGTGGATCATCAGGGTCTTACCGGCTTGTTTGAGGTAACATAAGGTTGCAAGTTTCATATACGGTTGTAATTCTCCCTATGATTATAGTAGAGATAAGAGATGTCGTGTTGGGGATTCCTCGGCGCTGCGCGCCTCGGAATAACCCCTCATAACATATTATGGGTTCAGAATTAGTCGATCCCAAACTGTATAGGGAACTTTTCTGTGCATAACCTCGTCTTATTGGTACAATCTATATACAAATGGAGGTTCCTATGCGTGACAAAATCTTGTTGTCTTTCCTTGTGTTAATTGTGATCGTAGCAGCCGGCGTCTATTTAGGCGCCCAATCCCCGGCGTTGGCCTCTTCCAACACTGCCAATAACCAGCCACAGGTGCGCACCATTACCGTCAATGGCAGCGGCAAGGTGACCCTCTCGCCAAACATGGCGAATATCTCCATCGGCGTGCAAACCGAGAACGAGAACGCCTCGAAAGCAGTGTCGGCCAATAACACCCAGGCTCAAAAGGTGATCGATGCTTTAAAGAGGGCCGGCATCCCAGCCGAAAAAATTCGCACTACCGATTTCAGTATTTACCCTCGCCAGGAATACAACCAGGATGGTGAGGTGGTAAGGACTACTTATGTTGTCAACAACACGGTGTACATTACGGTGAACGATCTCACTAAAGTTGGTGGGATTCTGGATACGGCCGTGCAGGCTGGCGCCAACAACATCAGTGGCATTCAATTTGATGTAACCGACCGCAGCGAGGCCAACAAACAGGCGTTGCAGGCTGCCATCCAGAACGCCCACAGCCGGGCCGAGATCATTGCCGAGGCGGCCGATGTGGGGTTAAGGGCGGTACAATCCATTCAGACTTCCATCAGCGGTGGAGAAATGGCCATGTACAGGAACGTTATGGCGCAACCCGCGGCCCCGGCGGAAGTACCCATCTCACCTGGTCAGATGGATATTACTGTAGAAGTCACTGTGGTTTACGAAATCGCACTTAAATAGTCTTTAACCGGTGGAACCACTCTACACTTTTTACCCGCCACGGCGAACTGGACTGATCTTCCTGGGCGTAATTACTGCCCTATTCCTCCTGGTCAATGTCTGGAATCTCTATTTGTTGGGTCAGGCGACCATGGGACCGGAGTTCCTGCGGGAGTTGATCATCGCCTTATTGGCTCCAGCCCCCTTGTTATGGTTGGGCTATCGCATTTGGGCGCTGCAGCGCGCCAGTTATTCCCTGCAGCGAGATGGCATCAGTCTGCGCTGGGGGATGCGGGCAGTGGACATCCCCATGACCGAAGTTGAGTGGGTGCAACCAGACTATGAAATCCAGGGGGGGGTTTCCCTCCCCTGGATGCGCCTGTTCGGAGCTGTACTGGGAACGGGTAGGCGCCCTCTAACAGGCTCGCCTGTCGAGTTTATGGCAGCGGGGACAAAGGGCTTGATTCTCATCGCTACCCCAGAACGGATATTTGCCATTTCACCGCTGGAGCCTGATCTGTTCATGCAATTGTTTAATGAACTGGGTCAATTTGGTTCACTGGACCCCATACTGGCGCGTTCCGTTTTTCCCTCCTTCTGGTTTGGCAATGTTTGGCAGTTCCGTCCCATCCGTTACCTGCTATTGGCTGCCATTGCGCTCAACCTGACACTGGTAACCTGGGTAAGCCTAGTAGGTAACGCTCACTCGCAGATCAGCCTGGGATTTACCCCCGAGGGGATGCCTCTTGAGCCGTTGCCGGCAGCAGCCTTATGGATTTTACCCTTCCTTAACTTCATTGTCTTCCTGGCTGATTGGTTTTTCGGGCTGTTCCTCTACCGTAATCCTGAACATCGCCGCCTGGCATATTTACTTTGGGGGAGCAGCGCTTTTGTTGGTATTCTGTTCCTGGGCGCGCTGTACTATATTTTGCAAATCAGCTGATTTTTCCAAACCCTACAACGCAGTTATCCACACTTATCCACAGAATGTTACGGTTTATCCACAAAATATGCATAAAACCACAGATAGACGGAGTTCACAGAGGTTATCTAATAATTATCTCCGTGTTCTTTATGTCTCAGTGGTGAAAACTTTTTACTTTAATACATGAATCAATTATTTATTGGTTTACTCCTCGGCATCCTCATCGCCTTCCTGGCCTGGAAAGCAGGCAGCCTCTCGTCCAGCGGTGCCTGGGCGGCGGCCTTTACCGGCGGACTGATTTTTGGGCTGGGTGGTTTGGCCTGGGCCAGCCTGCTGCTGTTTTTTTTTATTTCATCCAGCGCACTGTCATCCGCTTTTCAGAATAGAAAAGCGGCCATCCAGGAGAAGTTCTCCAAGGGTTCCCGGCGCGATTCGTGCCAGGTATTGGCTAACGGCGGCCTGGGGATTGCGTTGGTGATCCTGCATGCTCTGCTCCCGCACCAGGCCTGGCCCTGGGTGGCCTATGCCGGGGCGATGGCAGCCGTCAACGCCGATACCTGGGCAACCGAGGTCGGCGTTCTCAGCCCGATTGAGCCGCGGTTGATAACCTGGTGGAAAGACGGTGGAAAACCGGTGGATAAAGGCACCTCAGGGGGGATAACTCCCCTGGGCACACTTGCGGCTCTAGCCGGTGCCACCCTGATTGCCGTGTTTGCCGCAACCTTAAATATCAAATCTGGCAACTTTTTTCATGTCTTAATCGCCGTGGCTCTGGGCGGGTTGGTTGGATGTTTGTTCGACTCTTTCCTCGGTGCAACCGTGCAGATGATATACTACTGCCCGGCCTGCGCCAAAGAGACCGAGCGTACACCGCAGCATGTCTGCGGAAATGAGACCGTTTACCTGCGCGGCTGGCGATGGTTGAACAATGATGGGGTTAATTTCTTCTGCGCGCTGGCCGGGGCAGGGGTAGCAGTGGCTCTTGTCTTATAAATCCTACTGTGCGATAATAATACACGCAGTCTGAATCTCAGACCAGGAGCTGGCAATGGGCAAATCTCGTCTTAAAAAAGTGAAAGATACATCCCAGGGAAAAAAGAAAGCCGGAGTCCTGGAAAATGTTGCTGGACTGGTTGTGGGGGCAATTAGCAAGGCAGATGAGGAAGCCGCCACAAAGCATGTGGAGGAGTTGCGCAAGAAATTCCCCAATGCCTCAGTGGATGAATTGGCCGAGTTGTTGATTAAACAAAAGTGCCTGCAAACCGGGGCGGTCGGGGTGGTAACCTCCGGCGCGGCGATCATCCCGGGATTGGGGACGGTTGTTGCTCTCACCTTTGGTGTTGCCGCGGATATCGGCATGACCTTTAAATTGCAGGCTGAACTGGCGCTGGAAATCATGGCGGTCTACCAGCATGAACTCAGTCTGGTAGAAAAGCGCAATATCGTGCTGCTGGTGACTGGCATCAGCGCTGGCGCCAATCAGTTGCTGAGAAAAGCTGGTACAAAGATCGCGCAGGAAGCCACCGAGCGTTTGGCGGAGAAAGCGGTGCTTAAGGTGGTACCGTTCCTGGGTGTGGCGGCTTCTGCGGGAGCTAATATCCTTTCTACATACGTCATTGGTCATCGCGCCCAGGCCTATTTCAAGCTGGGGCCTGAAGCCATTGGTGACTGGGAGAAGAGCCTGCGAGCCATCTCCGGCGTAGACGAGCGTGAGGTAGCCGCATGGTTGACAGAAACCACCGAGAGTTCTTGGAGATTGGTTAGGAGTAAGGTTCAGAATGTCGCCGATTTAATGAGTGCAACGGGTAAATCCGTGGGTGAGATCGTTGTCGTGGGCGTCGGCAAGGTAGACGAGAAGGTTACTTACATTGGCGACGCCTTTGTGGCAAGAACAGATGCTGGCAACCCGATCGTCAGATTTTGGGGCAGGTTCATCAGAGGCTACGTTAACTTTGCCTGGCGTAACCTTAAAATGATCATAGCGGTTTTTCAGGGGATTATTAACCTGGTCATAAAAGTACTGGTGGGCCTTACTTCTATTGTACTTAAAATTGGTTCAAGAAGAACAAACCGGAATGGGAGAACCAAGAAAGAGTGAGATAAATCCAATAATCAGGTCTTCTCCGGCTCAAACAGCGATCGTAATACCATTAACTCTTTTCTCGAAATCCCCAACTCCTCCAGCACCTGCTCATCCCCTTCCGCAACCCGCCGGCCCAGTCCGGAGTGCTCCCACATCTTGATATCCTCTTCTAGCGGTGAGCCAACTATATCCTCCCGAACGATGCGCCCGTCCTCCATGACAATGACCCGCCGGGTCTGGCGAGCGATATGTGGGTCGTGGGTCACAATCAGGAAAGTCACCCCTTGACTTTGGTTTAGGTCGCGCAGCAATTGCATTAAATCATCACCGGCGGTGGTATCCAGGCTACCGGTAGGTTCGTCTGCCAGGATCAGGGGCGGCTTGTTCGCCAGGGCGCGTGCCACTGCCACCCGCTGGCGCTGCCCACCGGATAGCTGTCCAGGCAGGTGGTTCATGCGGTCGGACATATACACCAAGGAGAGCAACTCTTCGGAGCGCCGGTGGCGTTCGCGCATACCGGCATGACCGAACATGGGAATTTCAACATTCTCGCGGGCGGTCAAAGTCGGTATCAGGTTGTGCAGTTGGAACATAAAGCCAACGGTGTGCGCCCGGAAATTGTCTTTGTCGTAGATCTTGGCCAGGTCCTCCCCGTTGATCAATACCTGCCCACTCGTTGGCTGGTCGAGCGCACCGATCATGTTGAGCAGAGTGCTCTTACCGCTACCGCTTGGCCCCATAACGGTTAAAAAATCCCCCATTTTGACTTTCAGGTTAACACCATCCAGAGCTCTAACTTGCTCACCGTCCCCATAGATACGGGTTAGATCGCGGGTTTCCACGATCAGGGGTTTTAGGGTTTCCATACTTCATTTACCACTTACAGCGATATCGGCAAAGGCGGTCATTCCCCACAGCAACTTGTCGGGGATTTTGTCCATGTCGATAAGCACGGTGTAATTCACGCCTGACCCTTCGGCATTCTTGGGTGAAATCCGCACCACCTTACCAGGGACGCTGAACTCAGGCAGGGCATCGAAGGTGAGCGTGACCGGGGCGCCTACAGACACCTGCGCTACGTCAATTTCGCTCAGGTCGGTAGTTTCGACGCGCAGCGCAGAAAGATCAGCCAGCAGCAGAACGTTCTGACCAGGAGAGATCCATTCATCAGGACGGACATTTAGTTGGCTTACAACCCCGGCGAACGGGGCTTTAAATTCCAGATCATCCAGAGCGGCTTGTGCTGATTTTAAAGACGCCTGGGCTCTTTCCAAACGCGCTTGAGCTAAGGCAAGCTGCTTTGGGTCAGGCCCATCCTTCATCTTCTCATAATCGTCCATCGTCTGCTTTAACTTGGCCTCCGCCAGTTTTAGATCCGCTCCATACTGGATGCGCAGCATAGCAACCCGGTAATCGCCTTCAGCATCATCCAGTGCATCCTTAATCTCCTTACGGGCAGGATTAGACCAAATCGTATCTTCTTCATACTTATAAGGATCCCAGGCCTTCCGCGCTACGTCGACTCTCTTCCTAGTTACATCTACCGCCTCAAACATTTCATAAGCCCGGATGGTCGCTGGCACATTGAAATAAAAGAGTTGGCGGTCGGCTGTGCGCAACGCTTCCTGCGCATCGGCGATTGCCCGGTACGCTTCACCTCTGGCAACATCCACATTCGTATTGAGATCATCCAACGCCTGTTGGGCAGATACAACCTCTTCCTTCGCTGCGGCGATGGCTGCCTGCTGGGACTCTGTCCCCTCTAAACGGATTAAAACCTGACCGGCTTCTACCTTTTGTCCCTCTTCCACCAGCACTTCAGCGATTACGCCGGAGGTGGATACACTCAGGTTGGACCATTTCACAGGGACAATCTTTCCTGTTACGCTGATCACAGGGACGAAGTCTTCGGCTGGGGTTGCATCACCCGCCAATTCAGTCGGTGTGGCTTTGGCTGAACATCCCACAGCCAAAAGCGCAATGATCATACTCAGGATAAAGTAAGTGATAAATTTCTTGTAATTCAGCATCTTATTACCTCCAGACTTATACATTTAAGCGATCTCGAAGGGAGACCGGGGACGGAAGACCGAAGACCGACTCTGTCCTCCGTCTCCCGGCTTCCGTCTTCCAGCCACACACCTCCCGAACCCTATTCGTAGCGCAACGCTTCGATCGGCTGTAAGCGTGTAGCCCGGTAAGCCGGGTAAAGGCCACCCAAAACGCCAAGCGCTATAGATATTGCGAAAGCGCGCACGAATATATCCCACTCCCAAATAACCTTGAATGCCTCGCCGATCATCGGGGTCAATTGTACCAAAGCTACCAATAAAAAGGCGACAATTACTCCACTGATACCGCCTAATAAACCCAGCAGGAGCGACTCTCTCAAAATCAGCCCCAAGACAGCACGTCGTTTCCAACCCATGGCACGCAGGACGCCAATTTCACGCGTGCGTTCCAGGACACTCATCAGCATGGTATTTAACACGCCTACCCCGCCGACGAGGATTGCCAGGAAGGAAATGCCGCTGATCATCCCTTGCCCATTCGCCATATCCGGCATTTGTTCAGCAAATTCACCTGCCAGGGCAGCATGGACATCTGGAAATTTTGTATTGATTTCCTTAACCACCGCTTCCGCTTGCGTTGGTTCGCGCAATTTGACGCCCATCATGGTCACTTTGCGAGGATTTCCAGTAAAGGTCTGAGCATCCCGTAGCGTCATTACACCGCCCAGCTCTTCCCAGCCCGTGCCCGTTTCGTAGATGCCCACTACTCGGAGACGAGTGTTTCCTAATATAATTGTGTCTCCAGCTCCTTTTTTCATGCCTTCTGCCATCGTACGACCTAAAATAATCTGGTGGTTGGCCATAAGACGCGTGCCCGAAAGCATTTTAAATCGCCGGATAGCGTATTCATTGGGCGCATAACCCTGTAAAATGAAAAATCCAGTGCTATTACCACCCTCTCCCGGTGTCATAATGGCCGTAAAGATCAAACTACTGATACTCTCCACCTCAGGCAATGCGGATATTTTTTCGCCAATGCGCTCATCAATGGCGCTCAAACTGGTATCAGAAATATTCGCCTGGCGAATCATAATCTCAACATCCGAACCGGTCGCCATTTGGGTCATCACATCTGAGGTACCACGCAGTATGGCGTCCAGGGAGATAATACCACCAACAGTAAAACCAATAGTGCCCAACGTGAGCATAGTACGCGCCATACGCTGCCATAGACTTTGGACTGGCATTCCACCTAGCGGTAAGCGCCGTACCTTTTTTCCACTGGTACTGCCATCATAACGCAGGGCTTCGACAGGCTGTAAGCGGGATGCTCGCCAGGCTGGGTACAAACCTCCCACCAACCCCAGAACCAGGACAGTGCCGAAAGCCTGCCCATAAATCTCCAGGGTTAAGGTTTTGGTGTTGGCCCAATTGACCAACGTGGAAAGGCCGGATATCATCAACCACCCTAAAGCAGTACCTACCAGGCCCCCTAGTAAAGAAACCAGGATCGACTCGCTCACGATCATCCACATAACCCGCCAACTTGACCAACCTACGGCTCTTAGCACTCCAATCTCACGGGTGCGTTCCATGACCGATGTCAATTGGGCGTTCATCATGCCCACGCCGCCGATCACAATCGCTAGGGCCGCGATCGACCAGACAAAACCTTGCATCATATCACCCATGATTTGTTTATCGGCAAAATCTTCAGTGCCACTCACCTCCAGGTCAGGCCAGAGCCTCTCCGCACGCCTGGCGACCTGATCGCGCAGGGAGGGATTCTTGAGCTGGATATAAAATAGACTGACCCTATGGGTTTTTCCCAACAATGCCTGCGCATCAGCCAGGCCAAGCACCGATCCGCCATCTTCAAAAGCATCGCCAGTCTGATAGATACCGACAACCCGGAAAGGACGCCCGTTCACGACTATGGTATCAGCGACTTTCTTTTTAAACGATTCCGCGGATGCGGAACCAAGTAGAATTGGCGTACCGTGCGCTAGTTTGGCTTCCCTGGAGTCTAACCCCACGCCATCTATAACCTGAAAACGTTTCAAGATAAAGCTATCCTCCGGATAACTAAAGATGAAAAAAAATGGGGAACTTTCGGCCTGGGAGTAGCTTTCCAGCATGCCGCTAACCGCCTTGACCTCCGGCATAGCCAATAACTGTGGGCCAATCTCTTCATCTACAGCGCTGTATGTAACATCCATCGTATCCGGCTGGCTGAGAACCAGGTCCGCTTGGCTGGATGACATCATGGAGGAATACCCGGAATTCAGCCCTTGCGCCAATGCACCGAGGCCAATGATCGCCGCCACGCCAACGCCGATACCAAGAGCCGTTAGCAGGTTACGTAATTTTCGCCGGAAGAGGTTTTTAAGAACCATAGATGCTCATTTTGTCCACATATTGACTTTTGGCTCTTTGGGATTTGCCGTGATTAATCGGCATTTGTAGGGGCGGGTCTGTTTTTTTGACCATAGATGGTGGTATTTTCCGCATAGACCCGCCCCTAACACGGGAATTCCCAATGAATCATATTATTATTCTGTAATTATATCACGTAATGAACGTTCTGTCAATACATAACGTACAATACATTAATCTTGAGTTCTTTTGCTGTCTGTAAGGATAATTCTGCATTGACAAAACACATAAAAAGTTACTATTTATATTAATCCAGTTGATTTTTTATGATAGTGTATTTATCCAGGTCTGCGATAAATAAATGTCATAAAATACATCAACTGCAGGCAACTTCTTTTTGGCGAAACAAGGCCGCGCGCATCATCGCCGCAGCACACCCAACCCCACTTTCTACAACGAGCGCATCCGTTGGACAATTAATCTGGCAAGCACCACATTCCATGCAGGCTTCTGAATGGGCCAATTGAGCCAGACGACCTTGCATGATAAACACGTTGTGAGGGCAAACATACACGCACATTTCACAGCCTATACACTTATCTGGATTGTATTGTAGTGTGTTAGCTTTATAGGCATCGAACATAGACCCTCCTCCATCAACGTATGAGCAATAAGGAAACATTTAGGATAATTCCGACTATGAACATCGAGGCCATCACAGGAATGTAGGCAAAGATTTCACGACGGACGCCACTCCGCGAAGTGAAGGTAGACGAACCTGTAAAGTTCAGAGCGATAAAAGCCGTTACAGAGGGCATGAGCAACAAATAGACTAATGCCCTGCCAACTATCAGCCACCAGACCGAATCGGGATTCCGGAATAAGGCAGTAATTGTAAAGGGCAAGGCCACCAACAGACCGAGGATGAATCCCTTGGTGCTGAAGTTCGGGGTGGGTATCCAGGGAAGCAGAATAGGAAATAAAACCACTCCGGCTAGAATCGCAGAAATCAGGCTTTTCGAACCAAGTAAAATGGCAATCAACAAGGGCAGCAGGACATACACCAATTCAACCGGGATCAATACCAGGCGGTCGCGCAGGGCGAACCGCACGCGCCGCATTTCGGTTGTGGCCTGATGTGTCTTGAGATATTCCGAAAGGTCGGCTGCCCGAACGGGGCCGTATTCAACTTTGAAACCGGAACGTTTCCTGACCTCGTGAGCGGCGATGCCCGGCGCGCCCAGTTGTGGAAGGATCAATGTTCGATGCCTGACAATCTCTCCCAACTGAGTAGTCTCGATCTTACGTACCAATTCATCGGTACCAAAGGTGCCCTTTCCGGCGGCGCACCAGACATTGATACCCTGCGTGTCGAGCACCAAGATAAAGCCATCAAGGTCGGTTAACGCTACACGCAGCGCGTCGAAACTGAGGGTGTAGTTGGCGGTTACAAAAACCAGCGAGTCGGGTGTGGGACTGCCAATAGCGTATAACCCCGGCGTGACGCGGTGCTCGCCGCGATTCACACCCCAGCGCGCCAGAAGATGATCCCAATGATTAGCCCAGGTGAGGTGGCTGGTAATCGATCGAACATTCTGGAGATTGCTTTCACCATGTAAGTCTTTCATAGCTTTCTCTTCTCCTAATGGAGGTTTATCTGATAGCCTTCTCTGAGCAGATCCATACCACCCATATCAAAGCCGAAAGTAAATTATAATGCATCCCTGGCGCAGACTGTGATGCATGTCCGGGAAAGACTGCACTCGGCTAAAAGCGCGCATTGTCTATTGAGGATTTATTCTGGAATCCTGATATCCATAGCACTTAGGTGGGCGTGGTCTGTTGAATTGTCAACTTACTGCATTTCCTCCCGGTAGGCAGGATGTCACCGTCAGCGTGTAACCGGCAGAATCTAAAAAGGTAGCCAAGCGAAGGCACCAAGGCTTGTCTGTCGGAGGTTCGACAAACTTGACGGCTCGGCTGGTCAAGAGGGCGTAGGCTGCGTCGACATCAGGCACAACGAAATCTATCACGACGCCCTTCCCACCAGCGCCCCAGCGGGCGCGCTCATCCGGTGAGCTGCTGATGCACAACGTCATCTCGCGTTTTCTGCTCACCTAGTAGCCAACAAACCAGTCGTAGGTCACCTCACGCAACTCAAGACCCAATATGCCTTCGTAGAATGCTCGCGCTGCCCGCATGTCTTTGTGATAAAGGATGCCAAATGATTCTATCGGAGTGATTCCCATTGACTATTTACCCTTGGATTTCCAGAGCGTCTGATATTACGCCTAGACAACCTTCGTATTCAATGTTAACTAGTTTCTCACCCCGCGGTGGTGATCGAGGCCTGATCCGGGATCGCATCTGGCAGTTCGGCCTCCACATTCCGCAGAGACGGATATAGGTAACTCACCACCGTTGCTAATAGGGTAATGGCGCCCAGAACCATGAACAGCAATCCAATGCCGCGCCCTGTCCCGACCCCAATAACCTGACCGAAGCTGCTCGCCAGCAGCCCGCCTTCTGCCAAAAGCGGCTCAAAGACCCGGTCAGCAAGCGGCCCGGAGATCAGATAGGCGAGCGGCAGGGATGACCAGGCGATCATGCGCCGCACGGCGAACACACGCCCTTGTACATCGGGGGCGGTTTTGCTTTGCCAGATCGCCTGGCTGCAACCGTTGATGATCGGCATGCCGAAAAAATAAAGGAACGCGGCAGCAGCGAGGATGACTACATTGGGGGGAAAACCGGCCGCGAACAGAGCCACCCCCTGCAACACAGAAAAGCCCAGGATGCCAGCCACGCGCAGCTTTGGGCCGCCCCACGTACTCATGGCCAAGCTGCCAGCCAGAAAACCTAAACCCCCAATGGACAGGAGCATACCCAGGACAGCGGGAGTGGAGAAGTTCAGCACCAATGGGGTGAACAATACGCCGACAATGCCCGAGGTGAAGTTTGTGACGGCAAAGAACAGCAATATCCCCAACAATCCGTGCCGGGCAAGAATGTATGTCCAACCATAGGCGGCTTCGCGCAGGAGCGATCCCTGCCCGGCTTTCCCTTCGGCTGTGATCTCAGGCTTGGGCACGCGCACGATTAAAAGGGTGGTGACGGCGAAGAGAAATGTGGCGAAATCGATCAGAATGACCCCCTGAACCTGGATCACGCCAACCAGCGTGCCCGCCAGCAGTGGTGAAGCGATCTGTGAGACCGCTTCGCTGAGCTGCACCAACCCGCTGGCTCGGCCGAGCTGTTCTTTGGGGACAAGCAGCGTGGTCGCGGCGGAATAGGCCGGCCACTGGAAAGCGCTGAAGGTTGAGCTGAACGCCATGGCGATATAGATATGCCAGACTTCAAGCCGGCCTGCCAGGAGCAGCAGGGCGACGCTCAAGGTGCATAATCCTGCTCCAGAGTCGCTCAAGATCATCGCCCAGCGGCGATCCCAGCGATCCACGAGGGCGCCGGCAATGGGCGAGAATGCGATCCCCGGCAGCGTGGTGAACAAGGAGATCAGCGCAAACTGCGTGACCGACCCTGTGTGTTGGTAAACCCACACCCCCAGCGCGAAACCCGTCAGGCCGGAGCCGGTGAGTGAAATCAGTTGCCCGAACCAGATAAGAAGAAAAGATTTGAAACCCCGATGAAAAACGCTTTTTGTCATCGCCACATCTCATTAGGGATCTTGAGGCTGGACAGTGAAGTCACCGTCTAAAGGTACTGGCCTTATAGTTTAACGTTGACGCCTATCGCTTGTTGCCTGGCGCGTTGATAGACCAGATTAGCGGCCACCATATCTTCCATGGCGTGCCCCATGGATTTATAGACCGTTATCTCTTGCTCTGATTGGCGTCCTGGATGTTTCCCTAAAAGGATTTCTCCCAATTCTGTGGCGATAGCCGGGTCGAGCCCGGCCAAATCTCCACAACCGGCGGGCTGTGGCTTAAAAGCGAGCCGCGTCTCCACGAACAGTTTACCATATTCAGCTACCTGACGTGGTAATTCTCCGCCGGGCGGACGGTATCCAACTGAGGTGATATGGGAGCCAGACGAAAGCCAGTCGAGACTGATAACGGGGGTTTCGGAAGCGGTACATAGACAAACGACATCTGCACCGCGAACGGCCTCTTCAATGGACTCAATCGGCTGCACCTTGGAATTGATGGCTGCCAGTTTCTGTGCGTCAGTGAAATATAGAGATGCAACCCGAATCTCGTTGAAGGTGCGTACTTGCGGGAGGATTTTCAGATGAGAATGTCCCTGTGCACCAGCGCCAATGATGGCCAGGACACTCGAGTCTTGGCGCGCCAAAAGCCTCGTCGATAGCGCCGTCGCGCCCGCTGTCCTCATGGCGGTGATATATGTGCCATCCATTACGGCAAGAGGGGTGCCAGTTTCATGGTCAAAGAGACATATCAATGCCTGGTGTCCGGGAATGCCTAGTTCAAGATTGCTATGAAAAATGGTGACTAATTTCACCGTTATATGTTCGCTTGGAAACCAGGCTGGCATCGCCAACATAGAACCAGCATTTGGAACTGCAACCTCATTCCGGCTTGGCGCGACGACTTTGCCCTCGCTCAGCGCCTTGAACCCTTCTGCTAACCCTTCCAGCAGTTCATCAATATCCAGCAATTGCTGTACTTCATTTTCACTTAGAAATAAGATGTCCACTCGTGTTCTCCAAAAAACATGATCAACTACTTGTTGCCCGGCTAATTCTGTCAGTAGACGCATCTTACCTGGCTATCTGCTCGCCAATCCGCCTGCCGTCTCGCCACCATCGATCACGAAATAATGCCCGGTAATGAAGGAAGCCTCATCAGAGGCCAGAAAAGCGAAGAGAGCGGCTATTTCATCTGGTCGACCATGTCTGCCTAATGGGATTTTATGATTGACCGCCTCTAACATCTCAGGTGTGTACTCGGCCTCCTGCATAGGGGTCATAACGTAGCCAGGGCATACTGCGATCACCCGCACCTTTGGGGCCAGCTCCAGCGCCATTGAGCGGGTCAGCTCAATGACCCCTGCCTTTGAGGCATTGTAGTCAGCGTATTGAGGGTAACCTATCAGCCCATTCGTGGACCCCATGTTGATGATGACGCCGCCTCCCGCAGCTAACATGCGCTTTGCGGCCTGTTGGGCAACGTAGAACACGCCGTTGAGGTTCACGTCAATCACGCGGCGCCACTCCTCAGATGTGATGTCAACGAAGGAATGTCGAATGCTGATGCCAGCATTGTTGATCAGTACATCCAGGCCTTGGAAGAAGCTATCCAATTCCTCGAAGGCGCGGGTAACAGCCTCAGCTTCCGATACGTCGGCGATAAGAATGCCGCTTAAAGAAGGTAACTCCTGCTTGATGCGCTCGCATGCAGCTATATCTCGATCCAGCACCGCCACTTGGGCACCTTCCTCCATGAAGCGTACAGCCGTTGCCCTACCAATACCACTGGCACCGCCGGTAATAAGGACACATTTGCTTTCGAATCGCTTCATCATCTCTTCCTCCCTGGTTATTTCAAGAATGCCACTATTTCTGCCGCTGTACTTGTTTGGTTGCACGTTCCTCTATGATTTGGAGGTAGAACTATGAGATGGTTCTCTGGTCAGCACCTATACTTTTAAGGAATTCCACGGATTCCGCCGAGGCCTTCGCGACACACTTCATACACTCCTTTCGAGAAATATCGACATTTCGCCCCTGGCTAAGCAGCAGAAGCAGCCTGGGTTTTGAAGCCAACGCCGGTCAGCAGTTTAACCATGCGCTTGAGGTTGAGCATGATTGCAGTTATGATAGCTTGTACAGCGAAGCCGAGCTTGCCAACATAACGACAGCGCCCCAAACCATGTCCTTGCTTAGCTCCGCCAAATTTGCGTTCAATCTTGTAGCGTTCCTTCAAGCCCTGCTGATACTGTGATGTTTCTTTCAACTCCAGCCAAACCTGTTTGTTGACGTCTTTCTTTTCGGTGCGGGTTTTCTTCAGGCGGATGGCATAATGTAAGCCGCACAGTTCCAGATAGTAATGGTTGTTGCCATCGTCGTAACCTTTATCTCCTGAATAAGTATCGACCGGCAGCTTCTGTTCCAGGTCGTGATCCACTAGACGACAAAAATGATGGCCATCATAGACTTCCCCAGAAGTAGCTTCCAGGCTGGTGATCAAACCATTTTCGGCATTCAGACTGGCATGGGCCTTGTAGCCAAAGAAGTATTCAGTTTGCTCTTCCTCCTTGCCACTCTCGGTTTTGACGCCCCCCATAAAACCCCCCATTGAGTATCTGGGTCTCGTGGACTTTTGCCCTTTTTCTCCCGCTGTCGGTCTTTGTCGGGATTCACATTGGCTATACTGTGCACACTGTCTACAAGCTGGATCGAGCCAAACTGGATACCGCTTTGCAGGGCTATCTGGATCATCTCGCCCAACATTTCCTCAAACACCTTCAGCTTCCCCCGTTGTAGCAGCCGCTCTCGAAATACTGTCAAGGTCGAATGATCCGGTGCTTTTTGATCGACTGCCAACCCTACAAAAAACTTGGCTGGAAGATTCTCATTGATATGTACCTCTACCTGTCGTTCCGATAGATCGTACAAATAGGCAATTATTTCTACCCTCAATACTTGCGCCGGGTCAAATGGAGGTCTGCCCACCGCTCCTTCCCCTTTGTAAAATAATATCAGCTTTCGTGCGGAAACCCATCCGCACTGGGAAAAGCATCCCCCTTGAGAAACGCTTCCAGTTTATGTATTGCTTCAACTTCCGCAAAAAATGCCCTTGTGGTACTATTTGGTTGTAGAGATATTCTCCAAAAAATGAGTCGCTACCTGTTTCTATGTATCGTCTTTGTTCCATGACTGCCTCCTGGCGGTAATTCCCTTAATATTATAAAACTTTTACCATAAGGTCAATTATTAATTTGTTTTTCAACTCGCTCTTATTTACCTGCTTGACCAAATTCGTTCCCAAGATATGCTGATGATCGACACGCTGGCCCAAGATCACATGTATCTTTTTATTCTGCCAGGTGCCTGCTTCGTCCACACCAACCACCGCTACCGGTCCAGGGTGAGAAAAACCAGATGTAGCCGTTATCAATCCCCAGGCAAGTGCTACCGGCTGGGCGTTGGGTACAATCACCACTAATAGGAGGGCTGCTCCACAAACCCCGGCGGCGGCGCATTGGGGTTCCAGATCACGGTATAGGGGTTACTTTACCGCAGTCGATGGACCACCCGGCACGAGAGTCGGTGGACCGCCTGGCACGAGAGTCGGTGGGCCACCCGGCACGAGAGTCGGTGGGCCACCCGGCACGAGAGTCGGTGGGCCACCCGGCACGAGAGTCGGTAGACCCGGCACGGTTGTCGGCCAGGGCTGTGTGGGCACGGCCGTCGGCCAGGGCTGTGTGGCCACGGCCGTCGGCAAAGGCTGTGTGGGCGCAACCGTCGGCATCCCTAAGGTGAAGTTGGCAGGCAAACGATCGAAAATCTTGTTGGCCAACGCCTTGGAAGCTTCAAGCATGGACTGCTCTGACTTAGTATCGGCCACGACCACATTGACGTTGACCAGCGTTTT